>Ga0114938_1000038_pt1 | contig 102625 bp, 89 predicted proteins | sample AshMeaBigSpring_FD_88675 | JGI IMG/M metagenome (GOLD analysis project Ga0114938, IMG submission 88675) | Groundwater microbial communities from Big Spring, Nevada to study Microbial Dark Matter (Phase II) - Ash Meadows Big Spring | ecosystem: Environmental > Aquatic > Deep subsurface >...
CGATATGGATACTTGGTTCAATAACGCATCTTTCAAAAATACAATCAATGCTGATAATGCTACTTTGTTGGTTGCTGATCCATTTAACATGACTGCTCCTAAATTTAATTTAGCTGCTGGTTCGGCTTTAAATGTAGATTCGTATTGGTATGCACCAACCGGTATCTTCACTCCAAAATCAACTTCAGTTAATAGCTTAAGAATTTATCCAAATCCAGCAAGCACTGAAGTTATGGTTGAATTACCTGAATTTAATGGGGTTACTTCAATCGAAGTGAGAGATTTAACAGGTAAACTGTTGTTGAGCAAAAATACAATTTCGATGGAAAAAGAACTTGTAAATGTATCAGAATTGCGCAAAGGTATGTATATCATGGTAGCACGTCAGGGCAACACAACATACAACCAAAAACTTACTATTCGCTAAGATTCGTTTTAACGAATAGTTATTTCGATGTTTTTAAAAACCTGTCAGGCTTGCTCGTGAGAGTAGGCCTGACTTTATTTTTATACAATTTTATAGATAAAACTCTCTTTACTTAACGTTATTTCCGAATGTAGGTAAGGGGAGTTCTGTTTATTAATAGTAATTTTGTAAGTTTAAAATAAGACTAAAAAAATATGGAGAAATTGCGCTTTCAGAGTTTTGCAAGCGGTAGTAGTGGGAATTGTTATTACATCGGAAATGCATCGCATGGAATTTTGGTTGATGCGGGAATAGGAGTGAGGACTATACGTAAGTGTTTAAGAAATATCGGATTGGATTTTGAAAATTTATTAGGCGTTTTTGTAACACACGATCATGCCGATCATATCAAATCGGTAGGCGTTTTGGGCGAAAAGTACAATATCCCGGTTTATAGTACCGAATTGGTACATCAGGGTATTAGTCGCAGTTATTGTGTAACCGAAAAACTGTATCAAAGCAAACGTTTTATCGAAAAGAATAATGCTTTTACAATAGGCGATTTTACAGTCACGGCTTTTCCTGTTTCGCACGATGCTACTGATAATGTGGGTTATACGGTGGAATACAGAGGTAAACGATTTGTTTTTGCAACTGACTTAGGCTATGTAGGCGAAGAAGCTGCAAAGCATTTGGAACAAGCGCATTACATGGTGTTCGAAGCTAATTACGACGAACAAATGCTCGACAATGGATTATACCCGCCACACCTGAAAATTCGCATTAAAGCCGATACCGGACATTTAAGCAATACACAATGTGGAATGTTTTTGGCAAAAGCGTATAAAAAGCATTTGAAATATGTATTTTTATGCCATTTGAGCCGCGAAAATAATATGCCGGATATAGCATACGAAACAGTTAAGAGCTTTTTAGATGATAAAAATGTTGTAGTTGGTTCTGATGTTCATTTAGTTACATTAAACAGATATATTCCTTCTGAGTTATACATTTTCGATTGATAAATATACAATTTTACGTATTTATGGATGCTAAATTAGTCATTATCCCAACTTACAACGAAAAGGAAAACGTCGAAAACATTGTTCGGGCTGTGTTTCAATTGCCCGAAAAATTTCATATTCTGATTATCGAAGATGGTTCGCCTGATGGTACTGCTGCTATTGTGAAGCAATTGCAAAAAGAATTTACTGACAGGCTTTTTATGGTCGAACGCAAAGGAAAGCTCGGTTTAGGTACGGCTTACATTGCCGGTTTCAAATGGGCACTGGCACATAATTACGATTATATTTTCGAAATGGATGCCGATTTTTCGCACAATCCAACTGATTTACCCAAACTGTATCGTGCCTGTTCCGAAAAAGGTGCCGACGTTGCTATAGGTTCGCGTTATATTACAGGTGTGAATGTGGTGAACTGGCCTATTGGCAGGGTATTAATGTCGTATTTTGCTTCGAAATATGTGCGTTTTGTGTTGGGAATGAAAATTTCGGATACTACAGCCGGATTCAAATGTTACAAAGCTAATGTGTTGAAAACCATTGATTTGGATAAAATAAAATTCAAAGGCTATGCTTTTCAGGTAGAAATGAAATTTACTGCCTATAAATGTGGTTTTAAGTTGGTAGAGGTACCTATAATATTTATAAATAGAGAATTAGGAACTTCCAAAATGAGCGGAGGTATTTTCAGCGAAGCGTTTTTGGGTGTTATTCAGTTGAAAATTAATAGTTGGTTTAAAAAATATCCGCAGAAGTAGATGTTTCAGGTTTCATGTTTCGCGTTTCAGGTTTAAAACTTTTTTTCTTAATTTCTTATTTTCTCAATTTCTTTATTTCTAATTTTCCATGATACTAATAAAAAACGCCACCATAATCAACGAAAACCGCACATTCAAAGGTTCGGTATTAGTTGAAAATGAATATATTAAAGCCATTTACGAAGGTGATGCACCGATTGATATAGATGGCAATTTTACCACGATTGATGCAACAGGCAAATTGCTTATTCCGGGCGTTATCGACGATCAGGTTCATTTTCGTGAACCGGGTCTGACGCACAAAGGAAATATCCAAAGCGAATCGCGTGCTGCGGTGGCAGGTGGTGTTACTTCCTTTATGGAAATGCCCAACACCATGCCGCTTACAACCACTATCGAAGCGCTCGAAGATAAATATAAACTCGGTGCTGAGAGGTCGTTCGCAAACTACTCGTTCTACATGGGTGCCACCAATACCAACCTCGAAGAGTTACGAAAAGTGGATCCGCGAAAGGTATGTGGTTTGAAGATTTTTATGGGTTCTTCGACCGGTAACATGCTGGTTGACAATAAAGAAGCACTGAGCAGTATTTTTGCCGAAATACCCATGCTGATTGCTACACATTGCGAAGACGAAGCAACTATTCAGGCTAACAAGGCGCATTACAAAGCCCTGCATGGCGACGATTTGCCCATTCAGTTTCATCCGCTTATTCGCAGTGCCGAAGCTTGTTATCGTTCGTCGTCGTTTGCGGTGGAATTGGCCACAAAATTCAATGCACGACTGCATGTATTGCATATTTCGAGCGAAATGGAAATGTCGCTTTTTGACAATAAAAAGCCATTAAGAGAAAAAAATATTACGTCGGAAGTGTGTGTGCACCATTTGTGGTTTTCGGATAAAGATTATGCTGCTTATGGCAATCGCATTAAATGGAATCCGGCAATAAAAGCCGAAACCGACCGTTTAGCTTTAATCGAAGCATTGAACAATGGAAAAATAGATGTTGTGGCAACCGACCATGCGCCGCACCTGTTGCGCGAAAAAGAAGGCAATTGCCTGAAAGCTGCCTCGGGTGGTCCGCTTATTCAACATTCGTTGGTTGCCATGTTGCAAATGGCTAAAAATGGCGTATTTACCTACGAAAAAGTAATTGATAAAATGTGTCATGCTACGGCAGAGCTATATCGTGTGGAGAAGCGTGGTTATATTCGTCCGGGTTATTTTGCCGATTTAGTGCTCGTTGACCCAGCTAAAACCACCACCGTAACTGCTGATAATTTGCTGTATTTCTGTGGTTGGTCACCATTCGAAGGCACAACGTTTGAACATACGGTGCTCAAAACATGGGTAAATGGTGAGATGGTTTACAATGAGGGTGTTGTGAACGAAAGTGTACGTGGACGGAGATTGACATTTGATTTATAATAGTTGAATGTTTAGACCCCAACCCCCAAATGGGGGGGCTAAAGATTGCAACTATTTAACTGTTTTACTTTTAACAAGAATTCATAAACTACGTCTTAAATCCCCCACTTGGGGGTTTGGGGGTCAATAATAGAAAAGTATATAAGAAATTAATCTCAATATTTTATGAGTACGTTTTCAAAATATAAAATCGGAGTTGCACTGTTCTTTTTGATTTCGTTGTTGTTGGCTGGTTGTGGTAAAGGAACAAAACCTGCTAACGCTGTGGAGTATATACACAACGAGGGGAAAGCGCAGGGTACTTATTATTCAGCTACTTACCTGCAGCCCGAAGGCAAAGATTTGCAGGCGCAACTCGACACGTTTTTCAACGAATTCGATCGTTCGCTTTCGACCTATAATCCTAATTCGTTGATTTCGCGTATTAACCGAAATGATACAGTAACTGTAGATAAATATTTTGAAACTGTCTTTCGTGCTTCGCAAAAAGTTTCGGAAGCAACCGATGGTGCTTTTGATATTACCGTTGCGCCCCTTGTAAATGCCTGGGGATTTGGTTTTGGAAACCGTGATCGTTCAAAGGAACCCGATATTTCAAAATTTATGCCGCTGATTGGTTACCAAAAAGTAAAATTGGAGAACCGAAAAATCAGTAAGGAAAACAAGGATATAATGATTGATGTAAGTGCTATTGCACAGGGATATTCAGCCGATTTAATTGCGGATATTTTTGAAAAAAACGGTTGTGAGCATTATATGATTGATATTGGGGGCGAAATTGTATGCAAAGGCAACAACCCGAAAGGAAAAAACTGGCAAATTGGAATTGACAAACCAGTAGACGATTCGCTTAACGTGAGTGGCGAACTTCAAACAATTGTGAGTATAACCAACAGAGCCATAACCACTTCGGGAAATTACCGTCAGTTTTACCTGAAAGATGGTAAAAAATATGCGCATACCATTAATCCGAAAACAGGACGACCAGTTAATCATAATTTGCTGAGTGCTACGGTCGTAGCTGCCGATTGTACAACAGCTGATGCTTTTGCCACAGCCTTTATGGTACTGGGAAAAGATAGCGCCATGGCATTATGTAAACGTACCCCTGATATGGATTGTTATTTAATTTATACAGATAAAAGTGGAAAATATCAGGTTGCTTTTACCGATGGGTTTAAAAAATTCCTGACAGAATAATTTCGCACAACTATTGATTTCGGGCTTTAAACCCTAAATTATTATATTTTATTTTTTTATTACCAATATATTAACTACTTTTGCAGTCCGAATTTTACACATGAAACGAAACGCATTTTTTCTTTTAGTAGTACTTGTTTTATTGGCTTCGTGTGGTGAATATCAGAAGATTCTGAAAAGCACCGACCCCGAGTTAAAATACACCAAAGCGGTGGAATATTTTGATAAAAAGGATTACATGCGGGCTACAACTTTATTCGACGAAATATCGACCTATTATAAAGGTACTGATCGGTCGGAGACTATATTGAATTATTTAGCAAAATCTTATCTCGGTCAGAAAGATTATTTTACAGCAAGCGAATATTTCAAAACGTATGTAAAAACCTATCCAAAAGGGAAATACATTGTGGAGTCGAAGTTTATGGTTGGCTATTGTTATTATCTCGACTCACCGGATGCGCGCTTAGATCAAACGGCCACCAATGATGCTGTTGCTGCTTTACAGGAATTTGTTGACGTATATCCCGAAAGCGAACGGGTGCCCGAAGCAATGAAATTGCTGGATGAATTAAATGATAAAATTGCCTACAAATATTTCCTGAATTCAAAATTGTATTTTAATTTAGGCAACTATCTGGGAAACAATTACGAAGCGGCGGTAATTACAGCTCAGAATGCGTTGAAACGTTTTCCTTCGAATAAATACCGCGAACAATTGTCGATGCTTATTCTCGAAGCCAAATACCAGCAGGCCGTACAAAGTTTTGAAGAAAAAAGAGTAGACCGTTACCGTTCAACTATTGATGAGTATTTTAACTTTATCAACGAATATCCCGAAGGTAAACTGCGTAAGCAGGCGGACAAAATATACAATGAATCGAAAAAAATTGTCAACGAATAAATAATCAGAATTTATGGAACATAAAAAAGTGAATGCTCCTTTGAGCACTATTTCGCGCGATATGAATGAGTTGAGCGAAAATGTGGGTAATGTTTACGAAACTGTAAAAATTATTGCCAAACGCTCAAACCAGATTTCGGCAGAAGTAAAATCAGAACTTGATAAAAAATTACAGGAGTTTACCTCGTTAAGCGAAAATATTGAGGAAGTTTTCGAAAACCGCGAACAAATTGAAATTTCGCGTTATTACGAAAAATTACCAAAACCTACATTAGTAGCAACTCAGGAATTTATTGAAGATAAAGTTTATTATCGTAATCCGATAAAAGACAATAAGTTGAAGTAAGAAATTTTTCTTACTTCTGACAATACTACTTAAAGGAACATCGTTATTTTCGGATAACTTTGTTCTTTTATTTTTTTTATTGAACAAGATTGCAAATTTTTATGTAAGTTTGTAGTACAAAAATTTTAAAAGTTAACGTTATGCTACGAGGAAAGAAAATTATATTAGGAGTTACAGGTAGTATTGCTGCTTATAAAGCGGCATCATTAGTACGCCTGTTGGTAAAACAGGGTGTTGAGGTAAAGGTGTTAATGACTCCGCTTGCAAAAGAATTTATCACACCCCTTACATTAGCTACTTTGTCGAATAATCCGATTTTAGTGGATTTCTTCAATCCCGAAAACGGCGATTGGAACAGTCATGTGGATTTGGGCTTGTGGGCTGATGCCTATATTATTGCTCCTGCCACTGCCAATACAATAGGTAAAATGGTAAATGGTGTAGCCGATAACTTGTTGTTAACTACTTATTTGTCGGCGAAATGTCCGGTATTTGTGGCTCCGGCTATGGATTTGGATATGTTTGCTCATCCGAGTACCAAACGTAATTTACAAACTTTAAAATCATTTGGTAATCAGATTATTGAACCTGTGGTCGGACAGTTAGCAAGTGGACTTGAGGGCAAAGGCCGTATGGAAGAGCCCGAAAATATCGTGCGATTTATCGACGATTATTTTACCCCTAAAAAAATGGCCGGAAAGAAAATACTTATTACTGCCGGACCTACATACGAAAAGATAGATCCTGTACGTTATATAGGTAATTTTTCGTCCGGTAAAATGGGTTTTGCTCTCGCTGAATCTTGTGCCCGTCAGGGAGCTGAAGTAACCTTGATAGCCGGTCCTGTAAAGCTGAGTGCGCGTCATCAGAATATAAAACGCATTGATGTGGATTCGGCAGAGGAAATGTACAAAGCTGTGATGAATCGTTTCGAAAAAATGGATGGAGCCATACTTTGTGCTGCCGTGGCCGATTTTACGCCGGTACACAAACTGAAATCAAAAATCAAACGCGAGAAGGATAATTTGCAACTCGAACTGAAACCAACACACGACATTGCTGCTGCTGTTGGAAAGCTGAAACGTGGCGAGCAGTTTGTGGTTGGTTTTGCATTGGAATCTGAAAATGAGGAGAAAAATGCAATCGGTAAAATGGAACGTAAGAATTTCGATTTTATTGTCCTTAATTCCTTGCAGGATCACGATTCGGGTTTCGGATTCGACACCAACAAAGTGTCTATTATTCATCGTTCGGGGCTTACCAAACGGTACGAACTAAAAAGCAAATTGGATGTGGCCGATGATATTGTAAATGAGATTAATACATTGATTTTTTAATAAAAAATTCTGAATGAAAAAAAGTGTGTTCCTTTTTGTGCTATGGCTACTTTGTATGCCTTTTTATGCGCAGGAATTAAAGTGCACAGTGAGTATAAACTCCGATATGGTGCAGGGTACCAATAAATCGGTTTTCAATACGCTGCAAAAATCGGTTACCGAGTTTATCAATACAAGGCGTTGGTCAGAAATGACATTTACAAACCCCGAAAAAATTGAATGCAGCATAACTATTGTGGTTAAAAAAGTAGAAGGTGATATGTTTACTGCTGATATTCAGGTACAATCGCGTCGTCCGGTTTACGGATCATCATACAATACCACACTTTTCAACTTTAAGGATAACTATTTTACGTTCGACTACAAGGAATTTGATCAGTTGGAAATGAACGAGAGTACCATTACGTCGAACCTGACAGCTGTGTTGGCTTATTATGCGTATATAATTATCGGATACGATTTGGATTCCTACTCACGCCTTGGAGGAACTCCGTTTTTCGAAGCTGCCGAACGTATTGTAAATGCGGCTCAGGCTGCCGACCTTGTGGGTTGGAAGGCTTTCGAAAGTAGTAAAAACCGTTATGCATTGGTCAACAACCTGACCGACGAAGCATTTAAAAAATACCGAAGCTATTTTTACGAATATCATCGTTTGGGATTAGACGAAATGTCGATAAATATGACCAATGCGCGTGCTAAAATTGCTGCCGGACTTCCTTTACTGCGCGAAGCTAACCGTGCACGACCTTCGGCTATAATCATTGCTTCGTTTCTCGATGCCAAAAATGATGAGTTTATAAATATCTTTTCGAAAGCTACGGATAAGGAAAAAAAGGAAGCTGTAGAAGTACTTACCGATGTAAATCCAACACAAGCAGAACGTTACGAGAAAATTCTGAAAAATCAATAATGCTTACTTCGCTATCTATTACCAATTATGCCCTTATTTCGGAGCTCGAAATTGATTTCGGAGCCGGTTTTTCGTCAATAACGGGTGAAACCGGTGCCGGTAAATCCATTATTATGGGTGCATTATCGCTTATTCTGGGGCAGCGTGCCGATACCAAAGCCATTAAGAATGAAGCTGAAAAATGTATTATTGAGGCTACGTTCGATATTTCGGGTTATACCAAATTAGCTGCTTTTTTTGTTGAAAATGATATAGATAACACAGATGCGACCTGCATAATTCGTCGCGAACTGACGGGTGCCGGCAAATCGAGGGCATTTATAAACGATACGCCTGTTTCACTAAATATTTTGCGCGATTTAACTGTTCAGTTAATAGATATTCATTCGCAACACGATAATCTGTTGCTTTCCAATCCTACCTATCAGTTAGATGTCGTGGATACTATCGCTCAAAATTCGGAACTACTCAAAGCTTATTTTGCGGCCTACAACGATTGGCAACAACTGCTGGCCGATTTGAAAAAGTTGGAGCAAAATGCCAAACGCTATTCTACCGAGTTGGATTATATTCTGTTTCAGTACAATCAGTTAATGGATGCCCGCTTGCAGGAAAACGAACAGGAAGAGCTTGAGCAGGAGCAGGATACGCTGGCACATGCCGAAGAGATTAAAATTGAATTGCTGTCTTCGCAACAATTGTTTGAAGAAGAAAAAGCCGTTTTGCCACTGCTAAAAGATATTATTCATTCTGTTTCAAAAATTAAGAATTTTGTGCCTGATGGAGATAGTTGGGCGGAGCGTTTGGAGTCGACTTATATCGAATTGAAAGATATAAATTCTGAATTTGGAATTTTTGCCGATAGGGTAGAAGATAATCCCGAACGATTAGCTTATGTGGAGAGTCGCCTGAGTGAATTATTTACACTGCAAAAAAAATACAAAGTAAACACCATTGCCGAACTGATTGAAATTCGTGATGAGTTTGAGCTGCAATTGCAGAAAATTGAATCGTTCGACGAAGATATTCAATTGCTTCAGGTGGAAATTGAAAAGGCTTTTGCAGTTGTAAAAGAGCTTTCGGAAAAACTAACAACATCGCGTCAACAGGTTGTAAGTCAGATTGAACAACACATGATTAGCAGTCTGACTGAACTTGGAATGCCCAATATTCAGTTTATAGTGCAACTTGCTACAACCGAAGTTTTTAATGCAAATGGTCAGAATGAAGTTCAGTTTCTGTTTTCGGCCAATAAAAACCGCGAAGTGCAACCCGTACAATTAATAGCTTCAGGTGGTGAGGTTTCGCGCCTGATGTTGTCAATCAAAGCATTGATTGCGAATAAATCCGATTTGCCTACCATTATTTTCGATGAAATTGATACCGGAGTTTCAGGTGAAATTGCTCACCGCATGGGCGAAATTATGCAGGAAATGGGCAGCAGCATGCAGGTGCTGACCATTACGCATTTACCTCAGATTGCAGCCAAAAGTGCCGCTCAGTATCGTGTTTACAAAGACGATTCGGGCAATCAGACACAGACATTTATAGAAAAACTCAACACCGAGCAACGCGTTAACGAAATTGCTCAAATGTTGAGTGGTAAAAATTTATCGGAAATTTCTTTGCTAAATGCGAAAGAACTGCTGGGATTAATTTAATTTTTAATCAGTTTTTTCGATACCAATCCTTTGCTTGTATTGATATTCAGCAAATAAGTTCCTTTTTTTAGCGGAGCAATATTTAGTTTTTGTTCGTTGCTCGAAAAAATATGCTTTCCTTCCAATGTGAAAACATCGATAGATTTGATGTCTGGTCCATTTACAAAAATTTGTGATTTTGCCGGATTTGGGAAAATTGAATATAATGTTGAAAGTTCAACGGAGTTGATACCAGATGTATTTGCAACCCATTGTATAGAAACATTGCTAAAACTAGATTGTGCACTTCCTACTAAAACACCTGTTGAATTTGCAGGGCCTTTAACAAAAGAATAGGTTACATATTTATGTCCGGTTGAGTTAACGGCGGGTAAGTTTTTGGCATCAACTATTTCTAAACATACTGTATATGTACCATCTGCAATAGTTGCTAAAGAAACGGTTTTTCCCCAATAACAGGTTCTGGTAGCATGGACTGAAAGTGTTGCTCCGGAAATTCCATCAGCATTTCTTAATGAATTTCTATTTGCAAAACTACCAATTTTTCCATTCCAAACAGATAAATCTGCACAACTATTATCACCGTTATTAGTGTAATACATCATTGTATTTACAAGTGCACCAGAACTATTTTGTACCCAAAATGCTAAACAGTTTTTTGGATTGTAACTTCCACCTGCACTCGAAGTTGTTACTGTTACAGTCAATGTTCCAGCTGTAGCCATTGTTGCAGTAGGCGTTTGATTTTGAGCACCTAAAAATAGTGAAACTATGCAAAAAGTAAATGTGGTAATTAATGTTTTCATAAAAAATTGATTTTATAATTTAATGCTTATATGTTTAAAATGCAAATATAGATATTTTTCGGCGTGAAATCTTATTAAAACTAAAATGATTACAAAAATAATCGTGTTTTGACATTAAAGTAATTCAAAACCGTTGTGTAAGATTAATAAATACTCTCTCGGTTAAATAGCTGTTATCCAGTGTGGTTTCTAAATCAGCCGAAAGCATTAGTTTTTTAGTCAGGCGCCACGAGAAACTTAAGTTAGCAATATCCTGAGCAAAAATCAGGTCCTTGCGGTATTCAATTTCGGCATTGAGTTTTCCATCCATAAAGTCTTTCGAAATTGCTCCACCTGCAATGTATCCGAATAAATTGGTAGTTTGCAATGCTGTTCCGGTTAATGTGAGCGATGCGTCAATCCAGGGAATTTTAGGAAATGCTAAATAACTTGTTGCATACATCGATTCGTGCGAAGTAGGCGTATTGATTCGGTATCCTGCTGTTCCGCCCCAGGTTAAAAATTTAAATGGTCGGTAGTTGAACCGAAACCGCAATCCCTGTCGCATTTCTTTTTCGAGCAAACTGTCGATACGGCTTTTGTACGTTTCGTAATAATAAACGTTGCGTCGGGCATCGAACGACAGTGCCAGCGACAAATTTTGAACCGGACGATAATTTAATGACAGATAAATACTTGTAAGGTCGAAATCGTTTATCGGAACATTGTTTTCAATGGCGTATAAATCAATTTCGGCCGAACCGAAGAGATCTATATTTTTCAACACCGAATTGCTATGCTGAATATACAGGTAGCGTCGATCGGTTTTCGAATTATTGGACTGATTAAAAAAAGCTACTGAAGATTGCATTATTCCGTTCTTTTTTTCGGTTTGATGACTTACAAAAGCACCGTATTGAAGTAGAGTAGGGTCGAAGCTATATGTAAAATCATTGGGTCGTGTGCCGGCCAAAGCTCCCACAGTTAGTTTTTTGAATGTTTTTTCGATTTGCAAACCGTCCACAGCACCAGTATTAGCCGTATTTACATTTATTTTTCGACCTAAAGATACGGAAGCTGTACTGTCGAATGCGTAATTGAATGCAAGATTATAAATTCGTAAATCTCTGAATTTCTCGTTTGGGTTATTTATTGTGTGCGTGTACGACATATAATTTTCAAATGAAAGTCCTGTATTTGCAATATGCTGCGCATTCAACGATAAATTGTAACGTAGCCGGTAGTTTGGCGTGGAAATGCTTAGCGGATTGGAAGAAAAATTGTTGTACGACGAAACCGAAATCCGGCCATAAAACTGTGCTTCATCCGTTTTTGTCGAATCGGTTGCTTTCTTTGTTGCAATTGCCAAATCATTAACAGACAGCGGTTCTTCTGATTTTTCGGCTTTTACTTCGAGTGGTATTTCGGTTCGTTTTTTGGCGTAAAGCGGTGTATTCAGTGCTACTTTTTTATCGTTAACAGGGCTACAAATACATGAGATCGATGATAGATTATTGACACGTAAGGCAGGCTCTGTTTTATTCTCCTTCAAAGTGTATAAAGTATCGCCGATTTGTATGCCCGAAGTGTTTACAAATTGCACGTAAATATTTTGCGAACTGATAAATGAAACACTTCCACGCAACATTGTGTCGGTATCCTGTGCAAAGAGACCAATCTGAATGCCTAAAAATATCAGTATAATTTTGAATTTCATTAGTATGTATTTTGCCCCTAATCCGTCAGCTGACGGAGGAAAAGAGAAAGATTTTTAGTGTTTGTATTTAAGGCAATCTGCCAGAGCTAAAATTATGACATTTCCTACAGTTTGCCACATAAGCTGCATCATTATTATGGCAGTCAGTACATTTGTCCCATTCTCCTTTATGTTTGCCCGAATAGATTTTTCCCCACGCATCATGTTGTTTGAAACTCACTGAATTCCAAGATTTCGAGTTGTGACATTCGTTACAACTGAATTTGGCAAATTTAGTTGCGTGAACCGGCATTGCTGCTGTGGCAATTGTTTTTTTACTGCTGTGACACGAGTAACAATCGGTCGAAAGGCGTTTACGATAATCTCCATTACTGTGACATTCATTACAGTCGATATTATGTCCTCCTGTAAGCGGTAAATAGCTATGATCAAACCCTTTACCTATGCTATTCCAGTTCATGCCGCTCATGTTATGGCAGCGTGCGCAGTCGGTATCAAAACCCAACGCTTTGTGGTCGAAAGGTTTGCCGGCAGTAGCAAGGTATTTCTCTTTATGGCAGGCATAGCAATCGGTTCGTATATTGTCGAAACGCAATTTTGATGCTGAAGTGTGGCAACGGTTGCAGTCGGCGGTGGCATGTGCTCCTTTTAGTGGGAATCCTGCTTGCTGATGTAAAGTCCTGGTATTCGGTATTATCCATGAGTTGGTGGTGTGGCATCGGTCGCAGTCGCGTCCGGTTGTTCCCTGATGCACATCTGTGTGGCAGGAGTTACATTCTGTTTTTGCATCCTCAAATTTCAACGTGCCATGACATTGCCGGCAACCGATAGCGCGATGTTGTCCGGTCAACGGAAATTTTGTTTTATTATGGTTAAATCCGTTTTCCTTAATTTTATTCCACTTATCGGTTGTATGGCAGGTGGCACAATCTAAGGTCATTTTAATTCCATGCGGAGATGTTTTGGCATTTAAATTTGTAATTGCCATCCATAATAATAGGATAAATATCAGTCTGTATGTTTTTTGCATTTTAATTTTCTACAATTTTAGTAAAACTACTCCATCCGTTTGCTCCGGCATAAGCCATTTTTGAACCCACAGGCACATACAAGGTGCAACTACTTTTATTAACTCCTGAAAATGCTGATAATGTTTCGGTTAAGTCGATGGGCGTTATTGGTCTGGCATAAATTCGTGTGAGCGATGAACAGTTTTGAAATACATACTGTCCTAGATAAAACACTCCTTCCGGAATGTTAACTTCAGTTAGAGAACCACATTCACTAAATGCATAATCTTCAATTAAAAATGCTCCTGTTGGTATGGTAACTTTGCTTACGCCACCACAGTTTGCAAATGAATAAGGCGCAATGTCGCCAACTGTTTCAGGAAGTATGAAATTTCCTGATTTTGACATAGGAAATCGAACAATGGTTGATTTATCAGCATTGTAAAGTACACCATCTAATGACGAAAAATAGGTGCTTTCGGCATTTACTGTAAAATTCCCACCACAATTTAAAAAAGCCGTATTGCCTATAGAATTCACCGTTTTTGAAATCGAAACGGAACTTATTTTTTCGCAATAGGAAAAAGCCCATGGTCGTATTTCAAAAACAGAGTCGGGAATAACCAACGTTCCTGCTAAATTACTGCAAGCCTGAAATGCCGATTCACCAATATAACTTACTGATGACAAATTAATTGCTGACAGATTTTCGCAAAATGCAAAAGCATTTTTTCCAATAGTATCCCTGACGGAAGCAGGCATTGTAATTGTGCCGCTTAGTCCGGTACTATTAAAAGCATAATCGCGTACTGATTTAAGCGATTTGGGAAAAATAACGGTTGTCAGACTTTTCTTGCCCTGCGATGTTGCCGGATTGTAAAAAGCAAATTCAGGAATGGCGTCGGCACTATAACGGTAAACCCTTGCGCCTCCTGTACCTTCGTATCCGTTATAAGCTGCAATAGTAGCATTGCTTAAATCGAGCACAGTAAGATTTGGCATTTCATCGCGCATGGTCTGAAAATCCCTGCTATCAATAGTATCATTAATTACCAAATGTTTTACAGTACCAATACCTATCAGAAATGCTCTTTCAAGACCTCCGGCACGAATATCACTAACGGTTGTTATGCCGTTTGCTGTTTTCACTTTTGCGTGAAAAATGCTATCGTCGTCACAAGCTGTGAAAGCTATAATGCAAAATAGAATTGCTATCGCTGATTTGAATATGTTTCTCATTAAAACAGAACTTTACAAACCTTATAAACCTTACAAACTTTATGAACTTTACAAACTAACTACGAATGACAACGTTTACAATCAATACTGTCAAACTTATACTCAATATATCGTCCTTTTTCGTTCATAACGGGTTTATGACATTCTTCGCATTTTACGCCTACGTGTTTGCCGTCAATTTTAAAACGACTGGTGTTGTGGTCGTATTTTGAATTTTCCCAACGGTCAAATCCATGACAGCGTGTGCAGTCGGTTTTTCCGTTTACCGCAAACTGTCCAGCGTGCGAATCGGTATGGCATTCGGAACATTCTTTCGATTTGTTTTTAAATTCCTGGAGCCGTCTTCCATTGGCATCTTTTCGGTAGTGACATTCGGCACAAGCCGTTTTGGCATGTTCACCTTCGAGCTTAAAACCAGTTTTATTGTGGTCAAATGCTTTAATTTCTTTCCAGTTTTTGGTGGTATGGCAGGCTGTACATTCTTCGTTCGGAATGTATTTTTCGTCCATAAATCCTTTGTGTTCGTTTTTATGGCAATCCACACAGCGGCTTCCCATATTGCGGAACGACCAGTCTTTTTTCATGTCCTTTTTATGACAAGCATTACAAGAAGTGGCAATGTGCGCTCCATCCAACTGAAATTTTGTTTTGTTATGTTTCTCTATGGTATATGTACTTGGTGTATAACCATCGTTGGTATGACAACGGTCACAATCCGTTACCTTCCCTTTTTCCATAAATTCACCTTTATGGTAATCGGTGTGGCAATCGTTGCATCTACTGTGTTTGATAGGAGCAGTTAACGTTCCTTTGTGACATTGCTTGCATTCAACAATTCGGTGTTTTCCTACGAGTTTAAAATCTGTTTTGTCATGGTCAAATTTCTTCATGCTTTTGTTGAAAGCGAATGATTCTTCGGTATGACATTGTTTGCAGTTCTGACCGAACTTATTTTCATGCACATCCTTATGACAAGGGGTACAGTTGGCAAAATTCAATCCGGTAAATTTTTGTGCTTTTTTGCCGTTTATAATTTCCACTTTGTGGCATTCAATGCATTCCACTTTTTGATGTTTGCCAAGCAGCGGAAAACGGGTTTTGCTATGGTCGAATCGTTCGGCATTTTTCCACGAATCGAAGTTATGGCATTCGGTACATTTCGACGATAATTTTCCCTGATGATAATCGTCGTGGCAGGATAAACAGGCCTGATTAAGACCAAGATAGGTTGATTTTTTTGCTTTTAATTTCGGGTCTTTTATCCGTTTTGGGTTATGACATTCGGTACATTCCTGTTTGGCATGTTCTCCTTTGAGAATAAAACCGGTTTTGGCGTGATTGAAGTTCTTTTTGTCGAGTTTTATGATTTTAAAATCACGACCGTGGTGGTCGTTGTGGCAGGCAGCACAGTTTTTATTCCCTACTTCAGCCGAAGCATGATAGCCTTTTTTGGCAGCAATATTCGCTTTTATTTCGGTGTGGCAGTCGAGGCATTTCTCGCGGGTTATCTTATTCCCGATTGAATGACATTTCGTGCAGTTGCTGGCACCTTCGAGGTGGGCATGACTTTTATGCAATTCTCCGGGTGAGATTTGTGCTATCGAATTGGTAGTAACGAATACTGCAATCAGTAAATAATATATTTTTTGAAAATTCATTTCTAAATGTCTAATAGTTAATTAGAATATTCACTTAATATAAATGTAGCCCCAAGCCCCTAAATGAGATGTGAAATAGTTCCGAATGGTGTATTTCTTTAAGCCCCTTTAGGGGTTTGGGGCAAATTAACTCAAAACCAACTAATGTTTCATAACTACTTCGCCCTGCTTTAAACTTACCTCAATGCCACATTTTTTCAAAAATCCGTTTGGTAATTCGCCTCCTGCAAAAATATAAATTAAATCGTTATCAATTGATATTGAATTGTTTGTGTTTTTGTCAATCAAAATCACTTTTTCATTTTCAATGGATTTTACTTCTGTCGAAAAAAGTATATTCACCAAGCCAGTCAGTTCAGCATTTTGAATCAGCTCAGTATTTCTTTTCTTTAACCGACTGAATTTTTCGCTACGGTACGACAAGGTTACTTTGTTTTTGTTTGCAAGCAATAGTGCCGATTCCACAGCAGAATCGCCACCACCTACCACCAACACTTTTTTGTTTTCAATTTGTTCCGGCTCAAGTAGTCGGTAAGCTACTTTTTGACTCATTTCACCTTCTACACCGAGTTTGCGTGGTGTACCTCTGCGTCCTAACGCCAATAAAACAGTTTTCGAGCTTATTTTTTCTCCGGCAAGTGTTTCAATTTCAAATGTATTCCCAACACGATTAATTTCCTCCACTTTCGTATTTTCCTGAATTGTAATATTATTTTCGCCCAAAACCTTGTGCCATAAATCCAGTAGTTCGTCTTTCGAAGTTTCACGAAGTTTTACTTTTCCGTAAAGTGGCAAATCCATGGGATGTGTCATAATCACTTTCGAACGCGGATAAGTGTAAACCGTACCTCCCAAGGTGTCCTGCTCAACTGTGAGCGTTTTTAATCCCGCTTTTTTAGCTGCTAATGTTGCCGAAATGCCGGCTGGCCCTGCACCTACGATAACCAAATCGTAAGTTGCGCTGTGGTTTTTATCTAACTTTTTTACGATATTTTCCACTGCTTCACGCCCCTGTGTAACAGCATTGCATATCAAACCCATTCCACCTAATTCTCCGGCAATATAAATACCCGGCACGTTTGTTTCAAAGTCGGGAGTTACATGTGGCAATTCTACCCCACGACGTTCTGTGCCAATCCATAGCGAAATTGCTTCCATAGGACAAGCCCTGAAACACGCACCGTGACCAATACATTGTGCCGCATTAATTATTGTTGCTTTTCCGTTGCGAATACCGAGTATATCATGTTCCGGACAGGCTTTTATACATGCTCCACTACTGATACACTTATTATTATCCACCACGGGATAAAGTGAAACCGGCTCGTAAGTTCCATCATTAATTGCCGTTTCAATTTTTTCGGTCACAATATTCGAATTTCGCCTGAGTCTTCGGATATAATATATTACGCTACCGGCTATGATGATGCCGAGCAATGTGTAAGTGATTATTTCTTCAATAAATTCTTCTACCATCAGAAAATCCATTTATAACCAAAAAACAATACAACACCAACATGTATCAACATAATTAGTATCATTATTACCGAAAAAGGGAGATGTATGATATGCCATCTGTGTAAGTATTCCGGCATCTTTACATAAATATACCGACCAATAACTCCACTTATCCACACTAAAATAAGTGCCCAAAAGCCAACTGAAATAATGCCGCCAAACTTAAATGTGGTATGAAAAGTGACGAAAATTGTTCCCAGTGTACATAAAAAAATGTGAAATTCGAGCCAGTATTTAAGTCTGCCTAATTCAGCTACTTTTTTCCAACGTTTACGAATGATGTAAATTGCCATTCCAAACAAAATAAGCATCGTTCCCAAAATGCCAAAGCCATGACCCAGAAAACCACTGGGTTTCAATACCTCGTATTGTAAATGAAACGGACGTTCTGATTCGGAAAGTTGATAGTAACTTTGACCGTAAAAAATCAAATATAAACAGCTGAAAAGTAATATTGCGATATATACTGTAGTTAAAACAGTATGGGTGATTCTATTCATTAATATATTAAAATGCTGTTATTTAGAGTTTTGATGAAATAAATTGTAATAAATACATTTTAATTAATAACCAAAAGTACAACAAATTATTGTATTACTAATCTAAGTCAAAGCAATTCTCCCTTATTTAGATTTATTATAAATAAGAATATAATAAAATTGATATTTTCCTGCATTCAATGTCGCGTATAAATATGTAGAAACTGCTTAAAGCAAATATAGCTAAAAGCATGAAAATGATTTTTTTCATTGTAGTAATGTTTTAAAGATAAGTGGGAAAAGAAATGCGTAAAACGTAGCAAATGTAGTGTTTTATTTTGCTAACAATTGAGGTTTGGGTTAATATTTTAACTGAAAATCAATTGTTTCTTTTTAAATTCAATTATTCGCTTAATCAAATCGTAAGGAATGGGGTTGTTCAACGGAAATTGCACCGAACCTTTTCCTTGTTTGTACCCTTTAAGCTCAATTGCAAAAGCTTCGTGCGCTACAGGAGTAGCATACAGGCCTATATGTTTTGCATATCCCGCAAAATAAACAAACGGTTTTCCTTTAAGTTTATAACCTGGCATTCCGTATGCTAATTTTTCGACTGAATTGGGAGCAATCTGAAGAATTAGTGTGCGAATCTGCCGGAGAATTTCCTGCACTTCCACCGGAAATTCAGCAATATATTTATCTACATCGTTCATTATGAGTTTGATAATTTTTCTATTTGTTTTTCTCCGCTTTGTACGCCCATCCAATAACAACAGCCAATGCTAAAAGTCCAAAATAAACTGCCGCCGGAATTGGTGGTGGTGTACCTTGTCCGTAGGAATGCATGCCCGAGAGGTAATAATTTACGCCAAAAAACGTCATAATAATGCTGCCGAAACCCAACAATGCCGTTGCGCTTAACGTAAAACGATTGTTTAGTTTGGGAATGTTGCGCAGGTGCAATATGGCCGAATAAACCAAAATACTTACTAGTGCCCATGTTTCTTTTGGGTCCCAGCCCCAGTAGCGTCCCCACGATTCGTTAGCCCAAACACCTCCAATAAAACAGCCGGAAGTAATAAGCACCAAACCGATATACAAAGCCAGTTCGATAATGTAACTTATTTCCTGGATGGTATCGCGTAGTTGTTTTTCGTTCTTTTTGTTGCGGGCAATCATCAATATCAGGTTCAGTAATCCGAGCAAAGCCCCCATTGCCAGAAATCCATAACTCGATGTGATAATGGCTACGTGAATAATCAGCCAGTACGATTTGAGAACAGGAACCAGATTGGTGATTTCGGGATTCATCCAACTCATGCCGGCCACAAACAAAGCGATAGCAGCTAAAACTCCGGTTACAGCCATTGCAACAGGCGAACGACGTGAAAAGATAATACCTGATAATGATGCAGCCCAACCTACAAACAACATGGTTTCGTATCCATTGCTCCAGGGTGCGTGACCGGATATGTACCAACGTGCTGCCATGCCCATTGTATATAGTAAAAATGCCAAGGCAAACACGTAAACCGACCATTTTAAATATTTTTGAATTATTGATTTTGGATTAAACACCGTGTACATATACATAATAAGCAGCGTCAGTCCGATAATAACATACACAATACCAAGTTTCCCGAACAAGTTCAGATTATTATAAACAATTTCCATTTCGATACGCGATTCGGATGGAATGGTGGTTGCGCCGTTTGCTTTCTGAAAATTTTTGATGGCTGCCAATTGGTTTTCGGCTGTGAGCCAGTCGCCCGACGAATAAGCGGCATTTACTGCTTGCAAATAGTTATCGAAGAGCGGATTTGATTTATTGGCTGTCATCCATTTGGCATTCGCATCTTTTGGGTCGGGAAAAAGGTGCAGCATTTCGCCAGTAAAAATCTGAAAGCAGATATTGACACGTTCGTCGATATTGATAAGCTCTTTATCGTATTTATTGCGGGCGGTTTGTTCTTTTTTATACACAGCATCCACTTTTTCGCTCAGGCGATAAACACCACCATTGTCGAAATCGAACAACTGATTGAACGAAACGTAATTATCTACAGCTCCGAGTTCTTTGGCTAATTCATCATTGGCAACTTTAATAATGGGTTCGTTTTGCCAGCTTCCGGGGTTCGAAATCATACCCAAAACCACTTCGGTTGGCGACATACCGCGAAATGAAGTGGATTTGTTTATTTTCCGGAAAACGTCCGAAGTGTAGGTGTTAAACGGTTCAATTCGTCCCTGGGCTGCATCCTGAATTAGTAAATGATTCAGCGATTCGATATGCGATTTTTTGGTAACTGTAGCGGCATAAGTTGTTGAGCTTAAAACCAATGCGCCTATTAAAACCGCAGTTTTTCCTTTCAGTCGTTTTTTCTGCAATTCGCCACTTAGTTTGAGCAAACTGCGGAAGCGACTGTTTTTGTTAAACATGGTCAACAGCATACCAAACATAAGCATAAAATAACCAATATAAGTAATGGTTGTTCCCCAATAATCGTTGCTAACCGACAGAATTGTTCCCTGCTCGTCCTGATCGTACGATGACTGGAAGAAGCGATAACCCTCGTATTTCAGGATATTATTCATAAAAATACGGTAAGGCATTTCGGTTTTCGATAGGGTGTCAATAACCGTTATTTCGCTGGCGTACGACGATGGACTGTTGGAGCCCGGATAGCGTTCGAGCACAAAATCGCGGAGTTTTATTCCGAAAGGTAAGCGAAGCGACAATGTTCCGTATTCAATCTCAATAGCTGTTCCGTTGAGCGTACAATTTGCTTTTGTTGTTTGTTGGTCGTCGCCTGCCAACAGATTAACGCGCTGTGTGGCATTGCCATCAGTTACATTAAAAATTAATGCATTTTTACCTTCGAGCATTATTCCTGCTTTGTTCATTTCGGGCGAAACCTGTGTAATGTTTTTGCGGGCGTTTGGCAAAAAGGTTTTTAATACAAAAAGCAGGTTTTCGGTTCTGAAAATAGTTTTTTGCTGTGCTACAATTTCTTTGCCGGGCAAAATCATTTCCTGTTTTTGTTCCATCATGCTGGTTTTGCTAAGTGGAATATTGGTGCTGAAAAACAGTTCGTTATTTTTTCGGTAGAAAATAATATTAGCGGCACTTGTGGAGTCTTCAAACGCAAAAAGAATGCCTTCAAACTCTTTTGTTTCGCCTTTTTGAAGTATAAAATCCATTCCACCGTTTTGGCTGTTCATGGTAAAAAGTGAGATGGCAGCTTCGCCGGTAGGGTCGGGGGCAATGGTTTCGATAGAGTTGGGGATATACGAAACGAGCTCGCAACTAATTTCTTTTCCGGCAATTTTCAGTTTTTCTTCAAACTCGGTAGTCGATTCATTTAAAACCACTTCGGTTGATTTTGTTACGGTTTCGTCCTTAGCAGTGGCGGTTAAGCGTACCGAAGTTTTATCGGAGCTTATTTCGTAGGCAGTTTCCCCTTCGCGGATATGCATTATACCTTCTGAGCCCATGTAACGCGTAATGGCTGCACCAATTAAGATTACGATAAATGCAAAATGAAACAATAAAACACTGAACTTGCGCTTGTTGAAAATCTCGTATTTAAACACGCTGCCAATAAGATTCACAATAAGAATGCTTAAAAGGATTTCGAACCAAACGGCATTGTAAACCAGATTTCGGGCTACTTCGGTACTTTCACGGCTTTCGATAAAAGTGGCATAACCAATTGCAAAAGCGAAAATTACCAGCAGAATAACGCTGGTTGTCATTGAAAATAAGATATTGTATGTTTTTTTCATTCTCCCGATTTTTTTATTGCTGCAAATTTAATCAATTAATTTTGGACGAACTACAAAGTAAAACCACCTTTTGGAATCGGAGTGCTTTCAAAAGGTGGTTTTAATGATTTTATTGCAAAACAAATTAACAGTTAAACTATAATTTTGTGGTTGGTGTCCAGGTCAATGTAATGTTCGATACATTCGATTTGGCGGCCGGAGTTTGGTTGTCGGCAGCAACACCTTTTGTAAATGAGAATTTTGCTAATTTTCCGGTTCCGTTGCTTTCGGTAAATTCAACACAAACATTGTATGCACCATCTCCTACGGTAGTTCCCGATGCAGTTTTGCCATTCCATGTCACATTATAGCTGCTGTGATTTTGTACGGTTGCACCCGTTGTTGCATCGGTTGTAGTGCTTCCACCCGAAGCTTTCATCCAGTTAGTCAGGTACTGTTTTCGTACAGCTGCCTTTACTAATAATGTTTTAACGAAGCTTCCTGAGCCACTTTCTATCCATATTGCTACAACATTGTGAGGAGCATACTGTCCGTTGTAGGTACTGGTGGTTACTTTTGCAGTCAATGTTCCATCTGTTTTAACTGCATTGTCAATCGGGTCTTCGCCTGTACTACAGGAGCTAACTGTCATAAGTGTTGCCATAATAACAACAAACAATCCGTTTTTTTTAATAAGCATATAATCTCTTTTTTATTGGTTTTATTTCATAACGGTAAAATGAATAGAATGTTGTAATGATTTCAAATTCTAAAAATTTTAATTAAGTGTTTGATATGCAGGTTTGTAAAGTTTTATATGCTGAATATTGTTTTTTATTCAATGTATAAATAATCTTAAAAGTGAGAATTATAGGTTACAAAATGATTGTTTGTAAATAAAAAATGTAACTTTGCGACGTATTTGTAAACTTAAAACAAGGTGATGACAAAAAAAGAGATAATAGATAATACCGCAAAAGATTTGTTCTGGAAACATGGTTTTAAAAAAGTGAGTATCGACGAAATCTGTAAAAAATCGCAGGTTAGCCGCAAAACCTTTTATACCTACTACAGCAATAAAAATGCGCTGGTTATTGCTATCCTCGAATCGATGACAAACGAGATGTTTGATGTGTTCGAACAGCTGGTTAACGATACAAGCAAAAGCTTTTCGGAGCAGATAACGGCCATGATGCAACTAAAGTATAACATGAATAAGGATTTTTCGATGGAATTTGTAAGCGATTTTTATCATCCTGATTCAGCCGAAATTCTGGAGTTTTTCAAAAATGTAACAGCCCGGTCGCTAAGTGTTACCAAGTCATTTTTCGAAAGTGCGCAGCAGCGTGGCGAAATGAATCCTAATCTGGATATCAACTTTGTGATGTGGTATATGCAAAAACAAATTGAAATCCTTCAGTTGCCCGAAGTGCAGTCGCTGTTTACCAATTCTGTTTCAATGTCAAAACAAATTTCAGAATTGTTGATTTACGGAATAATGCCTGTCAGAAAATGAAAACAAGATTCCTGAAATATAATTTGCTATTACTTGCAATTTGCACATTGTCTGTATTTTCGCAAACCGATACAGCAAAAGTCCATCTCAATGGGCAGCTTGTGGGATGGACTGTTACGCAAATTGAAAATCCTTTTGTGATTCAGCCCGGAGGTCGTTTTGTGCCTGCGTTAACGGGTAAATTTGCCATAAACGATTCGTCGGCTTTCGATTTTGAAGCATCATTAAATATCAATGGAAGCGCTACAATCGATGAACAGGTAAACACAAAATCGAATGGCGAAATAAAGCCATACCGTGTTTGGGCGCGCTATACTTTTTCAAACTTCGAAGTAAGAGCCGGCTTGCAAAAAATCAACTTCGGTTCGGCCAAACTTTTCCGTCCGCTTATGTGGTTCGATGGCATGGATGTGCGCGACCCGTTGCAACTAACGAATGGTGTGTTTGGCGTGTTGGGTAAATATTATTTTAAAAACAATGCCAATATATGGGCGTGGACATTAATCGGAAATGTAAACAGAAAAGGTTGGGAGTTTTTTGGAAGTGATAAATGGAGACCGGAAGTGGGTGGACGTGTAGAATTACCTGTTACGAAAGGTGAAATTGCGTTTACCACACATTATCGAAAAGTACATGCTGTAAATATGCTCTCGAGTGCTTGGAATGATTACCGCTTGCTGAACGAAAATCGCATTGGTTTGGATGGCAAATGGGATCTTGGAGTAGGTTTGTGGTTCGAAGGTTCAACAACTATTACAGAAAAAAATGCGATTTTAGTTCCACGTTATCAGGATATGTTGAATGTGGGAGTTGATTACACCATACCACTCGGAAACGGACTTGGTGTTACTTTCGAATATCTGCGCTACCATGCCGGAAATGAGTTTTTTGTACAAGGAAATACAATGAATCTTTTGGGAACAATGCTGAGCTATCCGTTGACTATTACCGATAATCTTTCGGCCATGTTGTTTTATCTTCCCGGTCAGGATAAACTGTTTAATTATGTAAGCTGGAGCCGAATGATGGATAAATGGAGTTTTTATGCTATCGGGTTCTGGAATCCGAAAGATATTCAGTTGCTTACAGCACAAACCGGCAGTCAGAATTTGTTTGCAGGTAAGGGATTGCAGTTAATGGTGAGTTATAATTTCTGACCTCACCCTGGCCCTCTACAATAGGAGAGGGAGTGTGCAAAAAATATAAATTTATATGTTTAAAAAAAACTTTTTAAAAGAATCTATATGATAAACAAAGATTTAAATAACCAGAGTTTCCCCTCCTCTGGAGGGGTTAGGGGAGGTGTAATTGTTGAAGTAAAAAACTTAGTGAAGAAATTTCCGGTGGGTGCAGGTTTTTTTACAGCACTCGATGGTATAAATTTACAATTTGCCGAAGGTGAATTTACCGGTTTGGTTGGTCCGAGCGGTTCGGGAAAAACTACGCTGCTGAATATTATCGGTTCATTAGATGTGCCTACCGATGGCGAGGTGGTTGTACTTGGTAAATCAGTAGGAAAATTAAATGCCCGTCAGGCAGCACAACTCCGAAAAGAAGAACTTGGTTTTATTTTCCAGAGTTACAATCTTTTACCAGTTTATACGGTATTTGAGAATGTGGAATTTCCACTTTTGTTGCTCAATATGAGTGCCGACGAACGTAAAAAACGCGTGTTGGAAACGCTGGAATGGGTTGGCTTGAGTGATAAGGTAAATTCGCGTCCGGCTCAGCTTTCGGGTGGCGAATGTCAGCGGGTAGCTATTGCGCGTGCTATGGTAAAACGCCCCTTACTGGTACTTGCCGACGAACCAACAGCCAATCTGGATTCGGTGAATTCGCACAACATTCTGAAAACGATGTTGAAACTAAATAATGAACTGAAAACCAGCTTTATTTTTGCCACGCACGACGAAAAAGTAATTGGTTATCTGAAACGGATTGTCCGTTTGCAGGATGGGAAGGTGGTGGAGGATGTTTTCGCTGGTCGAAAGACTACAGACGACGGACAACAGAAAATGGAAAGTAGCAAAAGTTAAATCAGACAAGCTATGAAACTAGTTAAATCCGCCTTTAAAAGTTTATTAGGCAATGGGTTAAAAACCTGGCTTAATGTGTTTGTGCTGTCCATTTCATTTGTGCTGATAATATTGCTTCAGGGCATACTGAAAGGTTGGAGCGAACAGGCTATTGCCGATACCATTAAATGGGAAATTGCCGATGGTCAGTACTGGCAAAATACCTACGATCCGTTCGATCCGTTTACGCTCGATTCGAGTGCTGTAGTTGTGCCAACGGCTTTGCAGAAAGGTGTTGAACAACATTTGCTGGAGCCACAACTCATAACGCAGGCCTCTATTTACCCTGAAGGACGAATGCAAAATGTTTTTTTGCGGGGTATTCGTCCCGATCAGCAATTGTTGGATATTCTTTCGGGAAAATTGAATACCTCAGGTACCGAAATACCTGTCATTTTGGGTGCATTTATGGCTAAACAAACCAAACTTCGCTTAAATGACATTGTAACGCTTCGCTGGCGCGACAAAAACGGGACGTTCGAAGCTGCCGAAATTCGTGTAGTCGGGATTTTCAAAACAACTGTTCCGGCTATTGATAACGGTAATATCTGGTTGCCGCTTGCTAAGTTACAGGAAATGACTTTACGCCCCGATTGTGCGAATATTATTGTAAAATCGCCTGCATTTCAGGCAAAAGATATTGAAGGATGGAAGTTTCAGGATGTGGCAAAGCTGACTGAGTCGACCACCAAATTAGTGAAAACAAAATCGGCCGGAACAAGTATGTTTTATTTTATATTTCTGCTGTTGGCTATGCTGGCTATTTTCGATACGCAGTTGTTGTCTGTTTTTCGCCGTCAGCGCGAAATAGGAACTATGGTGGCATTGGGGATGACTCCCCGACAGGTTGTATGGCATTTTACACTCGAAGGTACGTTTAATTCCCTGTTAGCTTTTGCTGTGGGTGCTGTTTGGGGTACTCCTTTAATATTGTATATGGTGTACAAAGGAGTTTCATTTAATATGGACGCAAATGAATTGGGAATTGCAATGGCTGATACCATGTATGCAACTGTAACGCCAACGCTGGTGGTCGGAACAATGATTTTTATACTAATTGTAACAGCCATTGTCAGTTATTTGCCTGCACGAAAAATTGCCAAGATGAATCCGACTGATGCCATTCGGGGGAAAGCGCTTTAGCATACAGCTTCTAACTTAATTTCTTATTTTCATAATTTCTAAAAACTGAATATAGAAATGATAAAATTTTTATTCAAAGGACTTTTACGTGACAAAAGCCGCAGTTTGTTGCCCATAATTGTGGTGACGATTGGTGTGACGATTACTGTTTTTTTGCAATCGTACATGAATGGCGTTTTTACGGACAGCATAGAAACTACAGCTAAATTCTCGTCCGGTCATGTGAAAGTAATGACACAGGTGTATAAAAATAACCTGTCGCAAATGCCCAACGATTATGCAATTATCGGAATTGACGAAACTATAAAAAAACTCCGGAGCGATTATCCGGATATGTCGTGGGCCGATCGTATTCAGTTTGGTGGTTTGCTGGATGCACCTGATTCTGCTGGGCTTACCCGTTCGCAGGGCAATGTAATGGGTATGGGAATTCATTTGTTAGACTCTAACGATGAGTTGAAGCGGATGGATTTGCAATCAAAGTTGTTGATTGGTCGTTTTCCAACAAAGGCGGGTGAATTGTTAATCACCAACGAACTTTTTCAGAAAATGAATCTGAAATTAGGCGATAAAGTAACGTTGATGTCCAACTCCATGTATGGTGAAATGGCGATGTACAATTTCACCGTTTGTGGTACTTTGCATTTTGGAACCCAGGCGTTGGACAAAGGATTGGTGGTGGCTGATATTGCCGATGTTCGAATGGCTCTCAACATGGAAGATGCGGCCGGAGAAATACTCGGTTTTTTCAACGATTCGCCTTACGATGATAGCAGAGCAGTAGCATTGGCCAACGAATTTAATGCTAAAAATTCAAAAACAGATGATAAATTCTCGCTTGCCATGTCGCCTATGAGCGGAGTGGGAGGGATGGACTTTCTGATTGCCTATTCTGAGAATGCACAATCAATCATTATCCTGATTTTTGTTTTTGCCATGTCTATTGTGCTCTGGAATGCTGGTTTGGTTGGCGGACTCAGGCGTTATGGCGAGTTTGGGTTGCGTTTGGCTATAGGCGAAAACAAAAACGAAATTTATCGTTCGCTGGTGGGTGAAGCCTTGTTGGTTGGTGTAATAGGTTCGGTTTTTGGAGTTGTTATTGGGTTGGTTTTTAGTTGGTTAATGCAAGAGTACGGAGTAGATACCAGCGGTATGATGCAAAATTCCAATATGATGATGCCGGCAGTATTTCGCTCGCAAATCAATTCCACAACTTATTATATTGGCTTTATTCCCGGAATTTTATCCACAGTCATCGGAGCCTTGCTTGCCGGAATCGGAATTTATAAACGTCAGACTGCCAATTTATTTAAAGAGTTGGAAAACTAAATAAGAATTTACTATTTATTCATTTACAATTTACCATTCATGAAAATATTAAAAATTCAGCTGATTTTTCAGTTGTTACTAATTGTTTCATTATCAGCTCAAAATTATCCTTCCGGAAAAACCATTCTCGATAAAGTGGATGAAAATATGTCGGCCAAAACCCGCATTATCACTTCCCGAATGGAAATTGAAGGCGCACGTGGTACGCGCACTATGGAGTCGAAAACGTGGAGTGAAGGCGATAAACGTTCGTTTACGGAATATCTTGCTCCGGCACGCGAAAAAGGGACTAAAATGCTGAAATTAGAGAATCAGCTTTGGATATTTTCGCCTGCAACCGACCGCACTATGCAGATTTCGGGTCATGCGCTTCGTCAGTCAGTTATGGGCAGCGACATGTCGTACGAAGATATGATGAGCGATACGCCTTTGCTGGAGCGTTATAAAGCAGAAGTAACCGGAAGCGAAACTATTGATGGCCGCAAATGCTGGATTGTGACGCTTACAGCCATAAAAGAAGATGTGAACTATTACAGTCAGAAAATGTGGGTTGATGCAGAACGTTATGTTCCGCTTAAGATTGATTTGTTTGCCAAAAGCGGTAAGTTATTGAAACGCTCCACCCTTACAGATATAAAAAAGGTGCAGGGACGTTGGTTTCCGATGGTAATGACTTATAAGGATATGCTCAAGGAAGGAAAAGGCACCAAAATGATTATTGCCAATATTCAGTTTGATGCAACAATTTCTGCCGGGATTTTTAATAAAGGGAATTTGAAGTGATTTTTATAAGCAAAAAAAAGAGGAACCTTATTGCTAAAGTTCCTCTTTGGTTCCTACTTGTTTTTGAATTACAAAACTAAGTAAGCATACTTAATAAAATACCGGCAGCTACGGCAGAGCCAATTACACCGGCCACATTGGGCGCCATGGCATGCATAAGAAGGTGATTTGTTTTGTCGTAATGCAAACCAACTTCCTGCGAAACACGAGCTGAATCGGGAACTGCCGAAACTCCGGCCGATCCAATAAGCGGATTAATTTTATTTCCCTGTTTTAAAAATAAATTCATGAATTTCGCAAATAGAACGCCACTTGCAGTTGCAACCATAAACGATGCTGCACCTAATCCAAAAATTAACATCGAATCTACAGTCAGAAACCTGTCGGCCTGAGTAGAAGCCCCCACAGTTAAACCGAGCAAAATGGTAATGGTGTTGATTAATGCAAAACGGGCAGTTTCGGCCAAGCGTTCGGTTACGCCCGATTCCTTTAATAAGTTACCGAAAAACAACATACCCAACAAAGGCATAGCACTTGGCGAAATAAATGTTGTAAGTAATAATCCAATAACAGGGAATGCAATCTTTTCGAATTTAGTAACCTGACGTGGAGGTTTCATACGTATAACGCGTTCTTTATCATTAGTCAACAACTTCATAATTGGAGGCTGAATTACCGGAACCAATGCCATGTATGAATAAGCTGCTACTGCAATAGCACCCATTAATTCGGGTGCTAAACGCGATGAAAGGAAAATAGCCGTTGGTCCATCAGCTCCACCAATAATACCAATTGCTCCACATTGCTCAGGGGTAAAACCTAAGGCATAAGCACCAATAAATGTGGCAAAAATTCCAATCTGAGCAGCTGCTCCCAGCAATAATAACTTTGGATTTGCAATCAGAGTTGAAAAGTCGGTCATAGCACCAATACCTAAGAAAATCAGAGGCGGATACCAACCCGAAATTACGCCACTATACAAAATATTCATTACCGAACCCTGTTCGTAAATACCAATTTTATAACCTTCAGTGAATGGAACATTACCTACTAATATACCAAAACCAATTGGTACAAGTAAAAGTGGTTCCCAGTTTTTTGCAATTCCCAAATAAAGGAATGCAATACCTACGGCAATCATTATCAGGTATTTAAACTCAAAATTGGCAAAGCTGGTATTGCTCCAGAATTTTGTCAAACTGTCCATAACGAGCGATGTTTCAGTGGCCGATTGAGCAAAAAGCCCGACAGGAAGAAACAAGCCCATTAAAACAAGTAATAAACCTATTTTAATTTTTAGTTCTCTCATAAGTTTATTTTTTATTATTGAACAAGAAACAAATCGGCATCCTGAAGTACAGCAGATCCGGCAGGTGCACACACTTTAACAATGGTTCCGCTACGTTCTGCCAAAATGTTATTTTCCATTTTCATCGATTCCATAACCATCAGTACATCACCTTCTTTAAATGAATCGCCTTCGTTTACCAATACTTTGATAACACTACCGGGTAGTGGCGATTTAATGGCTTTTGCACTTGGTTTAGAGCTGCTCGAAACCGGACTTAATGTTTCTAAAACACGTTTATCTGCCGATTTGCTCTGACCTTCTTTACGCACCAAAATAGGTGTTTTACTTGTTTTAATTTCCTGTTTTATTTTAACGGAATAAGGAGTACCGTTTACTTCGATTTCGGCAGTGTCACCTTCTATTGCTTTGATGTGCACGTTGTAATCGTCGCCATTTATATTAAAATCAAATTTTTTCATTTTATCTGCGAATTGTGTTGTTTAAACCATAAATTTTTGAATTCCAGGGAGAATAGCGTCTTTCAATACGTTTTATCGTAATAACGTTACTTTCCTCATCGTGTGCATCGTTCATAAACAGGTGCAAAGCCATCGATATTGCCGCAATTTCAGTTGCAGGTATTTCTTTTATTTCTTCGACTTTTTTACCTGCTTTTACCTGTTTCTTTTTGGCCGAGTTCAATATCAGATACTGTACAAGTTCAAAAAGCAAAACCAGAATAGCAAGTGCTGTAAATACAACCACAATACCAATGGCAGCACCTACAAGTAACTCACTCCAGGAGCTAATTTTTAGTAGTACCATAATTATAGTGGGATATTACAGTGTTTACGCAATGGATTTACTACTTTCTTGGTTTGCAAAGCCTGGAATGCACGAATAACACGGAAACGGGTATTGCGTGGTTCAATAACATCATCGATATAACCATACGAAGCTGCCTGATACGGATTGGCAAATTTTTCGTTGTATTCAGCTACTTTTTCGGCAATGTATTTGGCTTTTTCTTCGGGGTCGGTAATGCTGTTGATAGCACGTCCTTCCAATACTTCGATAGCACCGGCAGCACCCATAACCGCAATTTCGGCAGTTGGCCATGCGTAGTTAAAGTCGCCACGGAGTTGTTTACAACTCATTACGTCGTGTGCTCCACCGTACGATTTACGGAGTGTAACTGTCACTTTAGGCACTGTAGCCTCGCCATAAGCAAACATAAGTTTAGCGCCATGAATAATGATACCTGAATATTCCTGACCTGAACCCGGAAGGAATCCCGGAACGTCAACAAGCGTAAGAATTGGAATATTGAATGCATCGCAGAAACGAACGAAACGAGCTGCTTTACGTGAAGCATCGCAATCGAGTACTCCCGCTAAGAAATTAGGCTGATTGGCAATAATACCGGTCGATACACCATTGAAACGGGCAAAACCAACAATGATATTACGAGCATAATTGCGGTGAATTTCAAGAAACTCTCCATTGTCAACAATAGTGTGAATCACGTTTTTCATATCGTAAGGTTGGTTCGGATTGTCGGGAACAATCGTATTCAGTACGTCTTCAATACGGTCAATCGGATCGTGTGTTTCTACAAGCGGTGCTTCTTCCAGATTGTTTTGAGGTAAATACGATAAAAGCTTACGAATTACCATCATGCCTTCTTCTTCGTTTTCCACTTTAAAGTGCGAAACACCCGATTTTCCGGCATGTACATCGGCTCCACCAAGGTCTTCGGTCGAAATATCTTCGCCGGTAACCGATTTTACTACTTTCGGGCCAGTAACGAACATGTACGAATTTTCTTCGGTCATTAATACAAAGTCGGTGAGGGCAGGAGAGTACACAGCACCACCGGCACAAGGGCCATAAATAGCTGAAATTTGGGGAATTACACCCGAAGCAAGAATGTTGCGCTCGAAAATTTCGGCATAACCTGCTAACGAAGTAACACCTTCCTGAATACGTGCGCCACCCGAATCGTTGATACCAATAACGGGGCAGCCCATATTCATGGCCATATCCATTACTTTGCAAATTTTGAGTGCCATAGTTTCCGATAACGAACCGCCAAAAACGGTGAAATCCTGCGCAAACAGGAATACAGTGCGTCCATCGATTGTACCATGTCCGGTGATTACACCATCGCCCAGATACTTTTCTTTTTCGAGTCCAAAGTTGTTGCAACGATGCGTTACAAACATATCCAACTCTTCGAAACTACCGTCGTCGAGGAGCATTTCAATGCGCTCGCGAGCCGTAAATTTGCCTTTTCCATGTTGCGAGGCAATACGCTTTTCGCCACCACCCAACTTCGCTTGTACGCGTAAGTCGATGAGGTTTTTTACTTTTTGTTGATTTTCCATAAAAACTTTTTTTATTAATGAATTCGCACCCATACAACAGGATCACGTGCCATGCCATGCAGTTGCGAAAGTTATTATCAACGAAATTTTTGAAAAAATGAGAAAAGAAGAAATTGAGAAAATAAGAAAATAAGAAAATAGTTCTTAAATTACTTGTTGGGGTCTTCACATAATTCTGTAAGCACTCCGAATGTTGATTTTGGATGCAAAAATGCAATATTGAGGCCTTCGGCACCTTTACGGGGTGCTTTATCAATCAGAGCAACACCACGTTCGGCAACTAAATCCAATGTTTCCTGAAGTCCTTCTACTGCAAAAGCAATGTGGTGAACACCTTCGCCTTTTTTCTCGATAAATTTGCCTACAGGACCTTCAGGGTCAGTCGATTCCAATAATTCGATTTTGGTCTGGCCAACTTTGAAAAAGGCGGTTTTTACTTTTTGTTCGGCAACTTCTTCAACTGCATAACAAGTTAAACCTAACACGTTTTCGTAATAAGGAATAGCTGTTTCAAGACTTTTTACGGCAATGCCGAGGTGTTCGATGTGCGTAAGATTCATAAACGTAAGTAATTAATTTGTTCTTTATATTTTTTTTTGAAAGTTCAGCGAGTGGAAAACGGAGAATTTTTATTCCGAAAATTAAAAATAAAGAAATTTTTCTCTAATTTTTATTTCGCGCACAAAATTAGCATAAATATTTCTCATTATCAACGAAATAAGTAAATATTTTTTAAATATTTTTTGAAATATCCTTAATTGTTGATATTCAGATAGATGTATGCTTTGATGAGTTCTATTTGGTTGATAATGGCTTATCTTTTTCGCCAAGGTAGAAGGCAATAATTACCACATTTTCAATTCCGTTGTTCACACCATTGTGTAGTGTGTTTATTACTTCGGAAAATGATGTTCCGGCTGTAAATTGTTTGGTTTCGTGGTTCTCAATTTCAACCGTCAGCACTCCTTGCTGAATGTAGGCAAAAACCGGATTATTGTGTCGGTGCCAGCCGGTGGATTCACCGGGTTCGATGGTTACTTTAGCTATGGTTACTTCACTGTTTGCAGTCCGTGGATATTGAATTTTCTGACCTATGGATGAGGTTTCTGTTTTCAGCATTGTTTCTACAATAGCACCTTTATTATAAAGTTGAGCACTGAGAGATAATGCACAAATGAGACCTAAAGCAAGAATAGATAAGTTTTTCATAACTTATTATTTATTAAAACGTTGAATTAAATTGTATGCCTGATAAATTCCGAGTTCGCCGGCTTTACTTAAATCAGAAATTCCCTGCTTATCCTGCCCAATAAACAGGTTTGTCAATCCGCGATTGAAATATGCTTCGGCAAAATCCGAATCGCATTCTATCGCTTTTGTATAGTTGCTTATAGCTGTTTTATAATCTTTTTGTACACAAAGTATATTGGCTTTGTTATAATACGCAAATGCGAATGTGGGTTGCTGTTCAATTACTTTATCCAAATCACGCATTATCATTTCAACATCAAACTTATATCTGTTTTCACTTACAATTCTGCTATTGCGGTCGGTTGAATTTTCAAATTTATAATTGTCGGTTTCGGTTACAGTGCTTTTGTTATATTCCACTAATTTATAACGAATGGTGGCTCTGCTAAAATAAGCTAAGGTAAAATCGGGACGAATTGCCAGCGAACGGTTTAAATCGTCAATAGAGCTGTTAAAATCCTGAACCATAGCAAATTCTATTGCTCTGTTGAAATAAAGATCAGCATCGTTTTCGTACCCGGACAGCTTGTTTGTAATGTTATTTATAGCATCAAAATGACTGTTAATTAGTTCTGAAGTCAGTGGAATTTCATTGTTTGTTATCTTCAGGTTAGTGCTGAGCCTTTTAAGTTTGTTGTAGTCCTCTACAATAGGTTGGTAGAGGTTTGTACGACGAATTTCATCGTTTTTAGCATAATAGGTCAATACAAAATTTCGTTCGTTCACTACATCGGCATATTTATTCTGAATATTACCCCGTCGTGAATCTCCGTATTTTGTTTCGGTTTGCGTATCGTCGATATTTTGCGTTACAAAGCGGTTGAAAAGTTCCGTTTTTTTGTTTGTTCCCGATTTTGGCGCATTTTTATCTATCTTATTATCAGCAACTAATTCGTCTTTGGGCTTTTTAGGCTTATTTTCATTGCTTTTCTCAATGTTATAAGCCATTTGTTGGTATCTGAACGATTCTTTTTTGTTTTTCAGTCCATTGTAAGCTTCTGCAATTCCCCAATAAGCCGGTAAAAAATTGGGGTATTTAGCAATAATTTTTTGAAAATCAGCAATTGATTTATCATACATTCGCAGGCTGTTTTGTATCGTTGCTTTTCGGTAAAATGCTTCTGTTTGTGTGGTGTCGAGCGAAACTACTTTTTCCAAATCGGCCAGTGCATTATTGTTGTCGCCTAAGTTGGCACGCAATAAACCTCGGTTGTAATATGCCAACGGACTACTTTTATCCAACGAAATTGCTTTATCGTAATCTTTAAGCGCTTCGCGGAAATTTTTACGCTGTACGTTTACAATTCCGCGGTTGATATAATCGCCCGGATTGGTGCTTTTTAGCTTAATTGCCTGACTGTAATCGGAATAAGCTCCTTCAATATTGTTTTTTTGTAGCTTAAGTAAAGCCAGAGCACTCCAGGCCTGTGCATTTGTGCTGTCGGTTTTTGCATAGTCGGTAAATGTTTTTTCTGCATTCACAGTGTCTTTCATCAACAAATAAATCACTCCTTTTTCGTAAAGTAATTGTTTGTTTTTAGGAATCTGGCGATTATAGGTGTTTAAATCTGTTAATGCTTCGTCATATTTTTCCAAACGAATAAATGCATCCATTCTGTTTAGCAATAAATTCAAGCTGTTCGGACTAAAATTATAAGCGCTCGAAAAGTCTCTTACTGCATCCGAAAAGTTACCTGCCCGACGGCGTGCAAATCCGCGAATGTAGTAGGCCTCGGGTAAAAAAGGATTCCGTTCGATAGCTTCGGTGGCATCAATCTCAGCTCCTTTGTCGTCGCCCAATTGCACTTTAGCCATGGCGCGATACATGTAAGGTTCTGCTAAATAAGGTTTTATTTTTATTACCTGATTGAAATATTGAATGGAAAGTACATAATCCTCAAAATACAACGCATTCCGACCAATGGTCAGAATGCGCTCTGTATTCATTTGCCCGAAAGCAATAAATTGAATGATACTAAAAACAAAAAGGATTATATATTTTCTCATCTTTGAATTTTAACGCGTAACGATACGCTAAATTAAGATGATGCAGGCAAATTATCCTTTTTGCATTCAAATATTTAAGTATATTTTATGTTATTTATCTTTATAAGCATCCAATATAGCTTTTACGCCATCGGGTGCAACACGTCCGTACACTTTTTCGCCTACCAAAATTACAGGAGCCAAACCACAGGCGCCTACGCATCGCAGGCAACTGAGTGAGAATTTTCCATCTTCGGTAGTTTGACCTACTGAAATACCCAATTGTTTTTTGAACTCATCCAATACTTTTTCAGCACCACGCACATAACAAGCTGTACCTGTGCATATTGAAATCGGAAAACGTCCCTTGGGTATCATGGTGAAGTACGAATAGAAAGTAACTACACCATACACGTGTGCTGTGGAAACATTCAGAAAGTGTGCAATTACTTCCTGAACTTCAGCCGGTAAATAACCAAACGTATGCTGCGTTTGATGCAAAACGTTTATCAACTCGCCTGCATCATTGTTGAATGCAGCACAAATTTCCTTTATTTTTTCAATTTTATCGTCCGAAAGTTTTATTTTCACCTTCACTTTTCCTTTTTCGGCAGCGGCGTACGAATAAAGTGTAGGTGTTTTATCCATTTCGTGGATAATTTCCTTTGCAATTTTAGGTTCGTCGGTTTTTATCGACTTATCATCGGTTAATGATCTGGTAATCATAACGTTGTTTTTTATATATTTTAAAATAATAACTATTTAAATTAATCATGATTAATGGCTACTTCGTCGCTCTTATCGAAATAAGTAGTATGAAGCAATTCATGCGATTTATGACTAAGTGGTTTACCCAAAAACTCATCGTATAAACGCATAATGTGCGGATTTTCGTGCGATTTACGAATTGTTTTACAGTCGTCTTCATTATAAAGCGAAGCTGCACGTTTCAATAATATTTCGCTATTTCCAAAATGATATGGTTGACCACCACCACCAATACAGCCTCCGGGACATGCCATAATTTCGATGGCATGGTATTTTGAGCGACCTGCACGAACTTCATTTAAGAGTTTACGTGCATTTGCCAATCCGTGCGCAATACCAATATTTAATGGTAGTCCATCAAAATCAATGGTTGCTGAACGAATCCCTTCCATGCCACGCAATGCGTTAAATTCCACTTTTTCGAGTGTTTTACCGGTATGCAATTCGTAAGCTGTACGACAAGCCGCTTCGATTACACCACCTGTATTTCCGAAAATTACTCCTGCGCCGGTCGATTCTCCCAACGGATTATCAAATTCTTCATCGGGCAGGTCCATAAAGTCGATATTTGCTTGTTTGATAAATGCAGCTAATTCGCGTGTAGAAATTGAGAAATCAACATCCGGATTGCCATTTACTTTAAATTCGTCGCGTTGACATTCGTATTTTTTTGCTAAACAAGGCATAATCGACACTACAACCAAATTTTTGCGATCAACACCAATTTTGTCGGCAAAATAGGTTTTAGCAATAGCTCCAAACATTTGTTGCGGCGATTTAGCAGTAGAAGGAATATCCAACAAATCGGGGAAATTGTGTTCGAAAAAGTTTACCCAACCCGGGCAACAAGAGGTGAGCATAGGTAATTTTACATCTTCTTCACCTTTTAGGTAGCGGCCTAAGCGGTCAAGCAATTCGGTGCCTTCTTCCATAATGGTAAGGTCGGCAGCAAAATCGGTATCGAACACAAACTTGAAGCCCAAACGGCGCAAAGCGGCAACCATTTTGCCGGTTACCGAAGTTCCCGGTTCCAAACCAAACTCTTCGCCAAGAGCAGCACGTACAGCAGGAGCGGTTTGTACAATTACTGTTTTGGTGCGGTCAGAGAGCGCACGTAAAATATCGTTTGAGTGGTCAACTTCGGTCAATGCACCTGTAGGACAAACCGAAACACATTGTCCGCAATAGGTACAGGGCGATTTTTCGAGGTCCATTTCGAAAGCAGGAGCTACCACCGATTTAAAACCACGATTGACAGCCGAAAGTGCACCAACAGTTTGCACTTCGTTACACATCATTTCGCAACGACGACACATAATACATTTGTCCACATCGCGTATAATAGAAGGTGAAGTATCTTTTCTGTAAGTTGATTTTTCGCCCTGATACGGTATTTCACGTATGCCGAATTTTGTTGCTAAGCTTTGTAATTCGCAATTACCGGATTTGGAACAAACCAAACAATCGAAAGGATGATCCGAAATTAATAGTTTTAATACCGTTCGTCGTGCATTCAATACTCTGATATTGTGCGAGTTTATTACCATTCCATCTTGGGCTTCTGTAGCACATGCCGGCGCTAAATTTTTACGTCCGGCAACTTCCACCACACAAATACGGCATCCGCCGGGTTTGTTTTCGATATTCATGTCGCACATTTCGAAATGGCAGAGTGTAGGTATGTCGATACCAATTTTGCGGGCAGCTTTCAGGATTGTTGTGCCTTTTTCTACCTCAACGGTTTTATTATCAATGGTTAATTTAACTGTTTGCATTTTCAATCTTTTTTGGAGTGTGTTCTAATTGGATACTGATAGCGTCGAAGGCACATTTTTCTTCGCAGGCGCCACATTTAATACAAATATCCTGATGGATATAGTGAGCTTGTTTTTTATCACCGGTAATAGCATTTACCGGACAGCTGCGTTTACAAGCTGTACAACCCACACATTGATCTTCGTCGATAACATAATAAAGTAGTGCTTTACATTGTCCTGCACGACATTTTTTATCTTCAACGTGCTCCACGTATTCGTCCCAAAAGTTTTCGAGCGTCGAAAGTACAGGATTTGGCGAAGTTTGACCCAATCCACAAAGTGAAGTATCCTTAATAACCGAACTCAGGTTTTTTAATCGTTCGAGGTCTTCCCAAGTTCCTTTTCCCTGTGTAATTTTATCTAAAATTTCGTACAATCTTTTATTTCCCACACGGCAGGGAGCACATTTTCCGCACGATTCTTCAACAATAAAATCGAGGTAAAATTTTGCAACCGAAACCATACAATCATCTTCGTCGAGTACAATCATTCCACCTGATCCCATCATAGAGCCAACCTCGGTCAGGTTGTCGTAGTCGATAGGTGTATCCAGGTGCTTTTCGGTTAAGCATCCACCCGAAGGGCCGCCCGTTTGTACGGCTTTGAATTTTTTACCATTTTTAATGCCACCGCCAATTTCAAATATAATTTCGCGGAGCGTAATGCCCATAGGCACTTCTATAAGTCCTACATTATTTATTTTTCCGGCTAAAGCAAAAACTTTCGTTCCTTTCGATTTTTCGGTACCAATACTTGCAAACCATTCAGCTCCATTATTAATAATAACCGGAATATTGGCAAAAGTTTCCACATTGTTTACATTGGTAGGCTTGCCCAAATAACCCGAAACCGATGGAAATGGTGGTTTGAAAGTAGGCTCACCACGCATACCTTCCATCGAATGAATTAAGGCCGTTTCTTCGCCACACACAAATGCACCCGCTCCAAAACGTAATTGAATATCGAAACTAAAGGCACTTCCTAAAATATTTTCGCCTAATAAGCCCAAATCACGTGCTTGCGCTATAGCTTTTTGCAAGCGTTGGATGGCTAACGGATATTCGGCACGGATATAAACCAAACCTTTTGAACCGCCGATAGCAAAACCACATATTGCCATGGCTTCTATAACCGAATGCGGATCACCTTCGAGAATGGCGCGATCCATAAATGCTCCCGGGTCGCCCTCATCAGCATTACAAACTACGTATTTCTGGTCGGCTTCAACTTTGCTGGTAATTTCCCATTTCAAACCGGTTGGGAATCCACCTCCTCCTCGTCCGCGAAGACCTGATTTTTTGATAATGTCGATGGTGCGTTGCGCATCAAGCTCGGTTAATACTTTACCCAAAGCCTGATAGCCATCTTTTACAATGTATTCGTTGATGTTTTCGGGATTGATAGCACCACAATTTCGGAGGGCAATACGTTTTTGTTTTTTGTAGAACTCCATGTGTTCCGAATCGCTTACGCGTTCGTTGGTTACAGGGTCGGTAAAAAGAAGTCGTTCAACTTTATTACCAGCTACAATATGATTGTCGATAATTTCGCGAGCATCATTGGGAGTAACTTCGGTGTAGAAAGTGTTGTCGGGGAGAATTTTAACGATGGGTCCTTTTTCGCAGAAACCAAAACATCCAGTCGATGTTACATGCACATCAGGACTTAATCCTTTGTCGTTAATAATACGCTTTAGTTTTTCATCCAAAGCAATGCTTTGAGCAGCATGACAGCCGGTTCCACCGCAAACATGTACATGTTGTTTGTACTTCGCTTTTTCAGCTTCGAGTACTTTTTTCATGTAAACAAGTTCCGGCAAAGATTTTACTCTTGTCATAATTTGTTTTTATTTTATTGTTTGAAAATTTGTGTTACTTAGCTTAAGTAAAAACCTGCTTCAATAAAAATAATCTGGTCGACCAAAAGAGCAGGGCTTGATAAATGATAAAATTTTGGTTTAGAATAATAAATCATTGAAATTCAACATGGTATAAAAAGTCGAATCTCGCTGCAAAAGTACAAAATATTTTTAAAATACGGAAATTTTTCTTTAATTATTTTCAAAAAAAAATGGTTAGCAACTGTTTTTCAAAAGACTAATTAAATCTTAAAAAACAGCAACTAACCAAATTTCAATAAACTTTTTTACTACAATCTATTCTACCACTTCGCCAATTAATGTTGCCGAAGATGCTGAGATAACTTTTACATTAATAAATTCACCGATTTTACGACCTTCGCGCGGAAAAACTACGACTTTATTTTGCGATGTTCGTCCGAAAAGCTGTTCTTTTGAGCGTTTCGAAAATCCTTCTACTAACACTTCAAAGGTTTTTCCAATATCATTCTGATTGCTTTGGTTGGCAATTTCGTTTTGCAGTTTAATAATTTCGTCCAATCGGCGAAGTTTTACTTCCTCAGGAACATTATCCTCCATTCGTTTAGCTGCCACTGTGCCCGGACGTTCGGAATATTTAAACATAAACGCCATATCGAATTTCACTTCGCGCATCAAATCTAATGATTCCTGATGGTCTTCTTCCGTTTCGTCGGAAAATCCACAAAAAATATCGGTGCCAATGGCTACATCCGGAATCATGCGACGCATAGCAGCCACTCTGTCTAAGTACCACTCACGGGTATATTTGCGGTTCATTAGTTTCAGTATTTTATTACTGCCCGACTGCACCGGTAAGTGTATAAAGCGACAAATATTAGGATATTTAGCTATTACTTCAATGGTTTCGTCGGTCATATCTTTCGGGTGGGGTGAGGTAAAACGTATGCGCATATCCGGAACCATTTCGGCAATAATACTCAGTAATTCAGGAAATTCGATTATTTTGCCGTCTTCCTGTGTAAAATTGTAGGAGTTTACAGTTTGACCAAGCAGTGTTACTTCTTTATAGTTTTTGGCTTTCAGGTCGCGTATTTCATTCAAAATACTTTCTACATCTCTGCTTCGTTCTCGACCTCGGGTATAGGGAACGATACAATAGGTGCAAAACTTATCGCAACCACGCATAATGGATACAAAGCCCGAAATAGATGCTCCAATTCGCGTTGGCATTACATCTTTATAGGTTTCGGTTTTCGAAAGTTCGACATTGATGGCTTTTTCGCCCTGTTCTACCGAATTAATAAGGTTCGGAATATCTAAATAAGCGTCGGGGCCCACTACAATATTAACACCGTGATCGGTTATTAATTCGTCCTTCACGCGCTCGGCCATACAGCCAATTACGCCTACTATCAATCCTTTCTTTTTTCGTTTGAGCGATTGATAATACTTAAGTCGTTGCACCACTTTTTGTTCGGCATTGTCGCGTACCGAACAGGTGTTTACAAAAATGGCATTCGCATCAGTAATATTTTCGGTCAGTTCAAAACCGTCCATTTCCATAATAGATGCCACCACTTCGCTATCGGCCACATTCATTTGGCAGCCATAGGTTTCAATAAAGAGCTTTTTGTCGTTCAAAACGGATTTAGAGTCCGTCGAAACAACTTTTTGATCTTGTTTTTCCATAAATAATTAATTTGTTTGTATTTAGCGTATGCAAAGGTACGTTTTATTCGTTTATTGCCGAATTATGAATTATAATTATACCATATTTTAACGCATTTACGATTGATACAATTAACTACATAAACAAATTTTAACATATAAATTATGTGTGTTTAAATGTCTGTATTATAGGTAGATATAAAACCTATATACATACGGACAGGTATAAAATGCATTTTTTTATAAAATATTTTTTGTCAACTATTGTGTAGTATTAAAATCTGCCTTATCTTTGCAGAGTAAACAAACAGATAAATTTTTCATAGTTAAGGTTTAGGTTAAAATGTGGCAAAGGGGCGCTGTGAAGCGGCCCTTTGTTTTTGTATAAACTTTGAGTGTGTTTTTTGCGTATATTTGCAATCCGAATCAATACAAATTATACGTTTTATGCTGGGAACCATCGTTAATACTCTGGCCGTTGTTGCAGGCGGAACTATCGGAATACTACTCAATAAAAGTCTGCATCCCCGTTTCAAACAAATTTATTTTCAGGCCACCGGATTATTTACCATAGCCATAGGTATACTTATGATGAAGGACATGCAAAATGTGCTTATCGTAGTTGCATCTATTGCGGTGGGTGCTTTACTTGGCGAGTGGATGCGGCTCGAAGATAGAGTGGAGATATTAAGTGAAATACTCAAGAAACGTTTGAAAATAGGCAACGAACGATTTACAGAAGGTTTAGTTACAGCTTTTATGCTTTTTTGTGTAGGCGCTATGACCATTGTAGGCGCAGTGGACGAAGGGATTGGACGTTCTTCGGAAGTGTTACTCACCAAATCGCTGATGGATGGTTTTTCATCCATTTTATTAGCATCTGCTTTTGGCGTGGGAGTTGTTTTTGCGGCAATTCCATTATTATTATTTCAGGGGAGTATTACCATTTTCGCCATGTATGCTTCTACATTTTTTAGTGCCGAAATTATTCAGGGATTAAGTGCTGTTGGCGGTATTTTATTAATAGGATTGGGAATAAATATTCTGGAAATTAAAAAACTTCGAATAGTAAATATGTTGCCGGCATTGGTATTAGTTGTTTTAATTCTTTGGATTAGAAGTATATATTAACTTTATCAACACCTTGTTGAAACTTTTTTTATGGCTGTATCGAATTAGTTTTGTAATTTTGGTCTCCCAATTTTAGTTATTTGGTTTATCAGTTTATTGGTAAGCTGTATAGCTAATTACTCAATTTCTTATTTTCATAATTTCTTATTTTCATTTTTTAAAACAATGGCCGAAAAACGCAATTATTCGAAGAAAAATACCATTATGCCGGTTCCGGCTAACGAATATGGAAAATTACCACCTCAGGCTCCAGAATTGGAAGAGGCTGTACTTGGAGCAATTATGCTCGAAAAGGATGCTTATTCCATAGTTTCAGAAATTCTGAAGCCCGATTGTTTTTATAAAATGGCACATCAAAAGATTTTTGAGGCCATTATGACACTGGCTTTGCATCAGGAACCGATTGATATGCATACGGTTACGGAACAATTGCGCAAAAACGGAAATATTGATGAGGTAGGAGGGGCTTATTACATTACGTTGCTTACAGCCAAAGTTTCGTCGGCTGCACACTTGGAATATCATGCCCGCATTATTGTGCAAAAATACCTGGCGCGCGAATTAATTCGGGTTTCTTCCGACATTCAATCCAAAGCTTTTGATGACAAAACGGATGTAGACGACTTGATGCAGGAAGCCGAAGGAATGCTTTTCGAACTTTCGCAAAACAGTCAGAAAAAAGATGTTACCCAGATAAATCCTGTCATCGAAGAAGCGCGTAAGCGTATGCAAATTGCAGCTACCAAACAGGGTGCGAGTGGTGTTCCGAGTGGTTTTCATGCATTAGATAAAATAACTTCAGGCTGGCAACGATCCGACCTTATTATTATAGCAGCCCGTCCGGCAATGGGTAAAACGGCGTTTATTTTGTCGATGGCAAAAAACATGGCGGTCGATTATCAATCGCCTGTGGCAGTATTTTCGCTCGAAATGTCGAACGTACAGTTAGTGAATCGTTTGATAATGAATGTTTGTCAGCTCGAAGGGGAAAAAATTAAAAACGGGCAGTTAGATAAATATGAATGGGAAAAATTCGACCGCGATATAAATATGTTGCTCGATGCGCCTGTTTTTGTGGACGATACGCCCAGTTTATCGGTATTTGAGCTCCGAAGCAAAGCACGACGATTAGTAAAGGAACATAAAGTACAATGTTTAATTATTGACTATTTGCAGCTTATGAATGCAAGTGGTATGAGCTTTGGAAGTCGTGAGCAGGAGGTAAGTATTATTTCGCGTTCACTCAAAGGTCTTGCAAAAGAATTAGACATTCCAATTATTGCGCTTTCGCAGCTAAATCGTGGAGTAGAAGGGAGAACCGGTCACGAAGGTAAGCGTCCGCAGTTGTCCGATCTTCGCGAATCGGGAGCTATAGAGCAGGATGCCGATATGGTTTGTTTTATTCACCGACCGGAATATTATAAAATTACCGAAGATGCGCAGGGAAATTCATTGGTAGGATTGGCCGAAATTATTGTTGCAAAACACCGTAATGGTGCTACAGGCGATGTGTTGTTGAAGTTTAAAGGTGCTTATGCTAAGTTTATGAATAAAGATGATATGAGCAATGATGAAATGGATGGAGGTTATCAGACTATCCCTTCGAAAATGAATGACTTTAAAGGGGATGGTTTTTACGGCGAAGGTCAGAAAAGTATTCCATCGGGTTTTCAGAGTGGAAGTTCCAATCAGGACGAACCTCCATTTTAATTTTTTTAAAACATAAAACAAAATATACTATTAATTAAATTCTAATAAAATTAAATGAGAGCTCTAAAATGTTATTTTTCTTTGGTATTGATAATCAGTGTTTTGTCGGTTAATGCACAAAAAAAAGTAATGATTGATAATTACTTTAACAACGAGTTGCATGCCAAAACCAATCAGCCTTTTCATTATTTGTGGGAAGATACTGCTTTTAGTGGTTTTTCGGAATTGGGCGCAATTTTTAACCAAAACGGTGCAACCCTTTCAACTTTACGCGAAAAGCCTACTTGTAAAAATCTCAAAAATGCCGATATATATATTATCGTTGACCCCGACAATCGGAAAGATTCGAAAAATCCTAACTTTATGGATATAAAATCGGCCAAAGCCATTGCCCAATGGGTAAAAAATGGTGGTGTTTTACTACTGCTTACCAACGATAGTTCAAATTGTGAATTGCTTAAATTCAATACATTGACATCTAAATTCGGAATTGTTTATAATATCGATTTTCATCACCCCGAATTGCAGGGAAACGATAAATCAAAACGAAATTTTGAAAGTTGTGCATCGGTAAATTTACCGGATCATCCTGTATTTAAAGGCGTAAACAAAATTTTTATCAAAGAAATATCTTCCATTACTTGTCGTAAAAACGCCAAACCGGTTTTGGTTGAAAACGGAAACGTGTTAATGGCTGAAGCAAATTATGGCAAAGGATATGTATTTGCAGTTGGCGACCCCTGGTTATACAACGAATATATTGACCATGCTATGCTACCCGAAAGCTTTGAAAATAAAAAGGCCGCAACAAATCTGGTAAAATGGTTGTTGACAAAATAAAATTTTGTTAAATCGAATTTATTTTATTCTTCAAAATATATTATTAAACAATTGTAAATAAGATATTTAAATTCATTTTTTAATTTCCGTGTGCGCACACAGTTGGTTTTTTGTATTGCTAATTCAAAATAGTTAGTATCTTTGCAATGAAATCCTGTGTGCGTACACGGTTTTTTATATTCTAAGAAATGAAAACTGAAAAAAACACCATTCGAATAAAAGATATTGCCCGCTTAGCGGGTGTATCTGAGGGTACTGTTGACAGAGTTTTACATAAACGTGGTGATGTTTCGGCAAAAAGTCTTGAGGCCGTAAATAAGGTGCTCGATGAAATAAATTATACTCCAAACATAATAGCGCGCTCACTCGCTTCCAAAAAAATCTACCGCTTTATATATGTCATCCCGTTTCACAAAGATGGCGATTATTGGTCAACTGTAGAAAAGGGATTTCAAATGGCAATGCAGGAGTTTGCTGGCTATAATGTATCATTCGAAAAGGCTGGTTTCGACCAATATGATGTAAATTCATTTAATTCACTTGCCGAGAAACTGATTCAGAATATGCCTGATGCGGTATTTATAGCACCTATTTTTAAAGATGAAACTCTGAAACTTACTTCAAAGCTTACAGAAGACGGTGTGCATTTTGCATTTATTGATTCGGTAATTGATGAAGCTGATTTTCTGACTTATTACGGTCAGAACTCAACCTTAAGTGGCTATATTGCAGCTAAATTTTTGGTGGACGATTTGAATGAAAACGACAAAATTTTGGTTATTCGTACCAAACGAAAAGGAGCAGTTTCCAATCAGACCCGCAATCGTTTTACCGGTTTTATGAATTATTTAACCGAAAATAGTTTGGATACAAAAATTCAAATTATTGAAGCTGAGTTACCGGAAAATAAAGAGGAGGCTAATAAGATGCTTTTAGAAAATTTAATTGCCGAAAATCCTTCCATAAGAGCCGCTATTACTTTCAATTCAAAAGTATATCGTTTAGCACGAAAATTTGAATCGCTAAATATTCGAAATATTCGCTTGATAGGCTATGATTTACTCGACGAAAATGTACATTTTCTGCGTCAGGGAGTAATTTCATTTTTATTGGCACAACGGCCTGAAAAGCAAGCTTATTTAGCGGCAAAAGATATGTGCAAAAAGCTGATTTTCAATCAGGAAGTTAATAAAATTAATTATATGCCCATAGATATTCTTATCAAAGAGAATATTGATGCCTACCTGCATTTTTTAGATTAAAATTCAAAGAAAATTTTTTATAAATATATATCAATATGCAAAACTTATTTGACGTAAAAGGAAAAGTGATTTTAATTACCGGGGGTGCAGGTATTCTCGGACGTGGTATGGCCGAATATATGGCCGATCAGGGTTGTAAAGTGGTTATTCTCGACCGTTCGGAAGAAGCTGGAAATACTTTGGTTGCTGAATTGGCTGCGAAGGGTGCCGAAGCTGCATTTTATTATTGTGATGTATTAAACAAAGAAGTGTTGGAGCAAAATGCAGCTGACATTCTGGCACGTTTCGGAAGTATCGATATTTTGGTAAACGCTGCCGGTGGAAATATGCCGGGAGCTACTATCGGGCCGGATAAAACTATTTTTGACCTCGAAGTGGAAGCTTTTAAAAAAGTAGTGGATTTAAACCTTTTCGGAACAGTTTTACCTACCATGGTTTTTGCTAAAATTATGGTGGAGCAAAAAAAAGGAAGCATTATTAATATTTCATCCGAATCGGCTATTCGTCCGCTTACTCGTGTAGTTGGTTATGGAGCTTCGAAGGCCGCTGTGACCAATTTTACAAAATATATGGCTACCGAACTGGCTACTAAATTTGGTGCCGGTTTACGTGTAAATGCCATTGCGCCGGGCTTTTTCCTGACTGAACAAAACCGTGCTTTAATGACCAATCCGGATGGATCGCTTACGGCACGTGGCGAAAAAATTATTGACCATACACCTTTTGGACGCTTTGGTGATCCCGACGAACTTTTTGGTACATTACATTGGTTGGCCAGCGATGCTTCCAAATTTGTTACCGGAACTTTAATTGTGGTTGATGGTGGATTTGATGTATTTTGTATTTAAATTAGAATCAAGAACCAAGAATCAAGAACCAAGAGTCAAGAATCAAGAACCAAGAGTCAAGAACCAAGAATCAAGAACCAAGAGTCAAGAATCAAGAACCAAGAGTCAAGAGTCAAGAATCAAGATTGAAGAAAATATGAACATTGATCCAATAATTGTGTCTTTGTTCTTTCATCTAAATTCTTTTGTCTGAAAAAATGGTAAATAGTAAATAATAAAATAGTAAATAAAGATTATGTATTTATGTAAACAATCGTGGAGATGGTACGGGCCTAACGATCCCGTTTCTTTGTGGGATATTCGTCAGGCTGGCGCCACTGATGTAGTAACAGCATTACACCAAATTCCAAATGGCGAAGTATGGCCGCTTGAAGCTATACAGTATCGTAAACGAAAAATATCAGAGGCCGGTCTTACCTGGTCGGTGGTTGAGAGCGTTCCTGTTCATGAGGATATAAAAAAACGTACCGGAAACTACAAGCAGTATATCGAAAACTACAAGCAGACCATTCGCAATTTGGCTGCCTGCGATATACGTACAGTAACCTATAATTTTATGCCAATCTTAGACTGGACTCGTACTGATTTGGCTTATCAATTACCTGATCGTTCGCGTGCTTTACGCTTCGAAATGGCAGCATTTGTTGCCTTCGATATGTATATTCTGAAACGCCCGGGAGCTGAAAACGATTATACAGTGGAGCAAATTTCTAAGGCTAAAAATCGCTACGATAGTATGAGTGAAGAAGAAAAGGAAACACTTGTACGCAATATGATTGCTGGTTTGCCGGGTGCTGAGGAAAGTTTCACCATCGAGCAGTTTCAGGCAGCTTTAGATTCATACAAAGATATTACAGAAGTAGAATTACGTAACAATCTGATTTATTTTATCAACGAAATAAGTGTGGTTGCTGAGGAAGTTGGAGTTCAAATGGCAATTCACCCTGACGATCCTCCTCGTTCGATACTTGGATTACCACGTATTTTGAGTACTGCCGACGATGTTCGCAAATTGTTCAAGGCAGTTCCGGCAAAATCGAATGGACTTTGTTTATGTACCGGCTCGTTTGGAGTTGCGAGCGAAAACGATTTAACTTCCATGTTACATGAGTTTGGTGAACGATTGTATTTTGTGCATTTCCGAAGTACTAAACGCAATGATGAAGGAGACTTTTACGAAGACAATCACCTTGAAGGAGATGTTGATATGTATGAAGCCATGAAAGCATTATTAGTTGTGCAGTACACTCACAAACGCCGCATTCCTGTTCGTCCCGATCACGGACATCAAATGCTCGACGATTTGCATAAAAATACCAATCCCGGTTATTCTGCTATTGGGCGGTTACGTGGGCTTGCCGAACTTCGTGGTTTGGAAATGGGAATTTCGAAAACTTTATTTTAAATTGTAAATTGTAAATGAGAAAATTGTAAATCTAATATTATGATTGAATTAAAAAAAGACACAAAATATGCCCTGATGGTGGCAACCAGTATGGGCGTTCGAATAACACCTGTAAACGGACAACCAGTTCACAGCAGTAAATTATTCGAAATGGAAGTTTCGAGTGCAGAAACCAATGTGGCAAGTATTGCTTCGTATTTGGGACTACCGGTAAAAGTGCTTACTACTTTTGTGAAAGATAGTCCGATAGCTCAAATGATAAAAAGTAACCTGCGTGGCCGTAATATGGATTACGAAGGTGTTGAAGTGCCTCAGGGAAATCCATGGGGTTATCGTCATCAGTTTAACATTGCCGATAGCGGATTTGGAACTCGCGGACCTCGAGTTCTGAACGACCGTGCCGGTGAAGTTGGACGAACGTTGAATGTGAAAGATTTTGATTTGGAACGCATTTTTGTAAAAGAGGGTGTTCAGATTTTGCATCTTTCGGGTTTAATTGGCGCATTGTCTGTTGAAACAAGCGAATTTTGTCTTCAATTAGCACGATATGCTAAAAAAACCGGAACACGCATTTCGTTCGATTTAAATTACCGTGCATCGTTTTGGAAAGGTCGTGAAAAAGAATTACGTGATATTTTTACCGAGATTGCTTCTGTATCAGATATTTTGATTGGTAACGAAGAAGATTTCCAGCTTTGCTTGGGAATTCAGGGACCGGAAGCCGGTGGTAAAGGTATTGAAGCCGAAATTGAAGGTTTCAAAGGCATGATTGGTCGTGTAAAAGCGGCATTTCCGCATGCATCGGTTTACGCTACAACACTTCGCGAAGTTATCAGCGTGAACGAACACCTTTGGGGCGCTGTGATGCTCGAAGAAGAAAACTGGCACGTAATTATGCCGCGCAAAATCAATGTCCTCGACCGTATTGGTGGTGGCGATGGTTTTGTGGGTGGACTGCTTTACGCTATTCTGAAAGGCTGGGAACCGGACACATGGCCAAAATTTGGTTGGGCTTCGGGTGCATTGGCAACTACTTTCCTTACCGACTACGCACAACCTGCCGACGAAGATATGATTTGGAGTATCTGGGGCGGAAATGCAAGGGTGAAACGATAAAGTCATTTACCATTTTTACATTTACTATTTACCATTAAAAAGAGTAAAATAGTAAATGTTTTTTAGTGAAATGAGCTAACAAATAGTAACTGGTAAATGACTAAATAGTAAATATATGTTGTACTACGAGAAAGGTTCTATTGAAACCGAATTCACTTCCGAAGATTTGAAGAAAGGTCTTATTGAAGCATTGGAGAAAATAGGAAAGAAGCACAAGGTGCTCGCTATTCCGCCGGATTATACTCGTTTGCCAAGTAGGGCAGGGGAGTTGACCGAGTATGCCTGGCAATATTATGGTGATGCGCTAACAGATGTTTTGCCAGCTTTGGGAACACATTCGCCAATGACTGCGCACCAAATCGACCAAATGTTTGGAACTATGCCTGCATCCCTTATTCGGGAACACGACTGGCGCAACGATGTGGTTACGGTGGGTTATGTGCCTGCTGAGTTTGTAAAAGAAGTTTCTGGTGGCGCTGTTGATTTTCCATGGCCGGCACAGGTAAATAAATTGTTGCTCGAAGGGAATTTTGATTTAATACTTTCCATTGGTCAGGTTGTGCCTCACGAAGTAGTGGGAATGGCTAATTACAACAAAAACATTTTTGTTGGAACAGGTGGAGTTGAAGGAATTAACAAAAGTCACTTTGTGGGTGCAGCTTACGGTATGGAACGCATGATGGGTCATGCTGATACACCTGTACGCCGTATTTTTAATTATGCATCCGATAATTTTACCCAAAACTTACCTATTGTATATGTACAAACGGTAGTAGGTTTGGATAAAACGGATGGTAAAGTAAAATGCCGTGGAATGTATATTGGCGACGACTATGACGTTTTTACCAAAGCAGCTAAGTTAGCACTTCAGGTAAATTTTGATTTGTTGGATAAACCGCTGAAAAAAGTGGTTGTTTATTTAGATCCAACCGAGTTTAAATCGACCTGGCTGGGAAATAAATCGGTTTATCGTACGCGTATGGCTATTGATGATGGTGGTGAATTATTTGTGATTGCTCCGGCGCTCAAAGAGTTTGGTGAAGATAAGGAAATAGACCGGCTGATTCGGAAATACGGCTACAAAGGCACGCCTAACACGCTGAAAATGTGTGATGAGAATGAGGAGCTTCGCAATAATCTGAGTGCAGCTGCTCACCTGATTCACGGTTCGTCCGAAGGTCGTTTTAGTGTGACATACTGCCCCGGAAAAGGCGCAGAAAACCTCACTCAGACCGAAATTGAAAGTGTGGGATTTAAATATGCTGATATTTATGAAATTACAGCTAAATACGATCCGGCAAAACTGAAAGATGGCTATAATATCATGCCTGATGGCGAAGAGATATTCTATATTTCGAATCCAGCTTTGGGCTTGTGGGCGTTTAAAGAACGATTTAAATATTAGTCCATTTACCATTTATTCATTTACTAGTTACTATTTCGAGTTTGACAACAGATGAACTTAAGAAGAGATTAAAGATCTTCGCACTGAGGATTATTAAATTATCAGAAAGTTTACCAAATAATATCACCGGTAAAACGTTAGGAAATCAAATTATTCGTTCCGGAACTTCGCCAGGTGCAAATTATCGCTCTGCTTGTTTAGGTAAATCTGACAAAGATTTTCTGAATAAATTAAAAATGGTAGAGGAGGAATTGGATGAAACACTATATTGGTTAGAACTAATTGTTGAATCTGGATTAATCAAAGAAGAATTACTAAAGGATTTAATGACTGAGAATCATGAATTGTTGAAGATAATAGTAAGCTCTATTACAACAATGAAAAAGAAACTAAATTCAGGTCTTAAATAGTAAATGGTAAATGAATAAATTGTAAATATCCTGATCTTAAATAGTAAATGGTAAATGAATAAATTGTAAATGAAATTAATTATTGACGATAAAATTCCATACATACACGGTGCATTCGAAAATGTAGCCGAAGTGGTTTATTTGCCGGGCTCAAAAACTACGGCTGAAATTGCGAAAGATGCTGACGCTATAGTTACCCGTACACGAACAATCTGTAACGAAAAATTACTGGCAGGCTCTTCGGTGAAGTTTATTGCTACTGCAACAATTGGCTACGATCATATTGATACGGACTATTGCGAAGCAAATGGAATAAGCTGGACGAATGCGCCCGGTTGTAATTCCAAATCAGTGGAACAGTATATTGCATCAACACTTATGGTTTTGGCAGAGAAAAAAGGCTGGAATTTAAGTGAAAAGACAATTGGTGTTGTTGGTGTGGGCAATGTGGGAAGCAAAGTAGCTAAAGTTTCCGAAATTTTCGGAATGAAAGTTTTGCTAAATGACCCACCGCGCGAACGAGTTGAAGGTTCGGAGAAATTTGTAAGTTTGCAAACTATTATGAATGAGGCAGATATTATAACCTTGCACGTTCCGTTAAATATGAAGGGAGAATATGCTACTTTTCATTTGGCAAACAATGATTTTTTAACAAACCTGAAAAGAAAGCCGGTTTTAATCAATTCGTGCCGTGGCGAAGTTACCGAGACAAATGCAGTGAAGAATGCCCTGAAAAATGACATTATTTCAGCTTTTGTGTGCGACTGTTGGGAAAACGAACCCGATTTGGATTTGGAACTGTTGGCACTGACTGAAATTGCAACTCCGCATATTGCTGGTTATTCCAAAGACGGTAAAGCAACAGGAACACTGATGAGCGTGCAGGCAATAAACAATTTTTTCCATCTCGGACTGAACGATTGGCGCCCTTCAGGCGTTGAATTGCCTGAACAACCGGTTATCGAAATTGATGGTGATGGACTGCCTGAACAGCAAATTCTATCGAAAGCCATTTTGCATACTTACGATATTCGCAATGATGACAAGGCATTCCGAAAGAATACAGAACTTTTCGAACAATTGCGGGGTGATTACCCAACACGTCGGGAATTTCCTGCATTTACGATAAAAGCAAAAAATGTTGATAAAAAAACAATGGATAAATTAATAGAACTAGGGTTCAAAAATTAAATATTATGAAACAAAAAGCTGACATTGGATTAATTGGTTTAGCTGTAATGGGCGAAAACTTAGTATTGAACATGGAAAGCAAAGGCTTTACAGTGGGTGTTTTTAACCGCTCGGTTGAAAAAGTGGATAAATTTATGGCTGGTCGTGGTGCCGGTAAAAACTTTATCGGAGCACATTCTATCAAAGAACTTTGCGATTCACTGGAAAAACCACGTAAAGTAATGATGCTGGTTAAAGCCGGACAGGCTGTTGACGATTTTATCGAACAACTGATTCCGCATTTGGAAGCAGGCGATATTATTATCGATGGTGGAAATACACATTTCCCTGATACTATTCGTCGTACCAAATACGTTGAAAGTAAAGGTTTGCTTTATATCGGAACAGGAGTTTCGGGTGGTGAAGAAGGTGCTTTGTTAGGCCCATCTATCATGCCCGGTGGTTCACCTGCTGCATGGCCTACTGTAAAACCAATTTTACAGGCTATTTCGGCAAAGGTTGAAGGTGACGTTCCTTGCTGCGACTGGGTTGGCGAAGGTGGAGCCGGTCACTTTGTAAAAATGGTGCACAACGGTATTGAATATGGTGATATGCAGATTATTAACGAAGCGTATCAGGTAATGAAAGACATGCTGGGCATGACAGCCGACGAACAACACGAAGTGTTTAAAGAATGGAATAACGGAGATCTGGATTCGTATCTGATTGAGATTACACGCGATATTCTGGCTGTGAAAGACGAAGACGGAAGTCCGCTTGTTGAAAAAATTCTGGATACTGCCGGACAAAAAGGAACCGGAAAATGGACAGGAGTTTCGGCACTCGATCTGGGTATTCCATTGACGCTGATTGGCGAATCAGTATTTGCACGTTGTTTATCAGCTCAGAAAGACATTCGCGTAAAAGCGTCGAAAGTAATCAGCGGACCTGCAGTAAACTTTACAGGCGACAAAGCACAAATGATTTCGGATCTGAAAGATGCATTATTCGGAGCTAAAATTATTTCGTATGCGCAGGGTTATAACCTGATGATGGAAGCAGCCAAAGAATATGGCTGGAATCTGAATCTGGGTGGTATTGCGTTGATGTGGCGTGGTGGATGTATTATCCGTTCTACGTTCTTAGGCGATATCAAAAAAGCATTTGATATAAATCCCGGTTTGGAAAACTTATTGCTCGACCCTCATTTCAAAGAAATTGTTGAAAATGCTCAAGCCGGATGGCGTCGTGTTTGTGCTGCTGCACTTACCAACGGTATTCCTGTACCTGCACTGACTTCGGCTCTTTGCTATTTCGATGGTTTCCGCAGCGAACGTTTGCCTGCCAACCTGCTTCAGGCACAGCGTGACTACTTCGGTGCTCACACTTACGAACGTGTTGACAAACCACGTGGAGAATTCTTCCATACCAACTGGACCGGTCGAGGTGGCGATACCGCTTCTACAACTTATGTTGTATAAGAATTTGTTCGAAAATTTTTTAGAGTAAAAAAGCTTGTCTAATTGTTAGACAGGCTTTTTTTGTTTAAAATCTTAATGCTATCTTTGTATCACCAATTATAAGGTTCGTTTATGAATGAATTAGCAACACTTTTTTTGCAGTTTAGCGGTGAAAAAGCCGTGAATACAACTGAACTTTCAGCGTCTGGTTCCAACCGGAAATATTTTCGTATCGAAGGCAAAACAACTACTGTAATAGGTGTTGCAGGTACTTCTGTGGAAGAAAATAATGCCTTTATTAAAATGGCTAAACATTTTAATTTCAAAGGTTTACCTGTGCCTCGTTTTATTGCTCAATCGCCCGATGGATTGTATTATTTGCAGGAAGATTTAGGCGATACACTACTTTTCGACTTTATTGCCGAAGGGCGAAAAACAGGTGTTTTTTGCGAAGCCGAAAAGGAAATTTTACGTAAAACCATGCGTTTATTACCTCAAATTCAAATAAAGGGCGCTGAGGATTTCGATTTTTCAATTTGTTATCCACAACCGGAATTTAACGAACGTTCTATTCTTTGGGATTTGAATTATTTTAAATATTGCTTTCTGAAATCAACCGGTCTTGAGTTTCAGGAAAACAGGTTGGAAGATGATTTTGCAAAATTGACAACCGTATTATTACAACGACAAGCTAATACCTTTATGTACCGCGATTTTCAGAGTCGGAATGTAATGGTAAAAGATAATAATCCGTATTTTATTGATTTTCAAGGTGGTAGAAAAGGGCCGCTATATTACGATGTGGCTTCGTTTTTGTGGCAGGCCAAAGCAAAATACAGCGATGAACTTCGGGAGGAACTGCTGGATGAATATCTGAATGCATTAAAAGAACTTACACTTGTTGATGTTGCAGATTTCAAAACTCAATTGCAGCATTTTGTGCTTTTCCGCACATTGCAGGTACTTGGAGCCTATGGTTTCAGAGGTTATTTTGAGAAAAAACCACATTTTTTGCAAAGCATACCGTTTGCCATCGAAAACCTGCGCGAAATTATTAAACAGGATGTTCCCGCATATCCGTATTTAGTGCAAATATTACGCGAAATGACTGAATTAAAGCAATTTAATGAGGTAGAAGTGAAGAAACCACTTATTGTAAAAGTCTATAGTTTTTCGTACAAAAAAGGTATTCCTAACGACGATTCGGGCAACGGAGGTGGTTTTGTATTCGATTGCCGTGCTGTAAATAATCCGGGGAAATATGAACGTTACGAAAATCTGACAGGACTGGACGATTCGGTCATTCAGTTTTTGGAAAACGATGGTGAAATTCTCACATTTTTGGATAATGCTAAAAACCTTGTAAATGCTTCGGTGAAGCGCTACAAAGACCGTGGATTTACAAATCTGATGATTTCGTTTGGTTGTACAGGAGGTAGACACCGTTCGGTGTATTCTGCTCAAAAAATGGCTGAACATATTCATGCTAAGTTTAATGTAGAAGTGCATCTTATTCACCGTGAGCAGAATATAGAACAGATTTTTGAAATAAATATCTAAAACAGATTGCATTTTTATTTATACGATAGTTTATATAAGTTATTGTTTTAATGACCCCCAACCCCCAAATGGGCGCTAAGACATATTCTCCAAAAAGAATATGAAAAATAAAATATACTGCGTCTTAAAGCCCCCATTTGGGGGTTGGGGGGTCGAAAATAAAATTGCTTCAAAAAGAGAAATAATTTCTAACATATATAATCACTACTGAATTAAAAAAATGAATTGATTCTATTATCAATTCGAACGAAACAAAAGAAATGGAAAACGAAAATATGGTACTTCGTACCGAACACCTATTTAAAAAATACGGAAAACGCACTGTTGTAAATGATGTTTCGATTAATGTAAAACAGGGTGAAATTGTAGGATTACTCGGGCCGAATGGTGCCGGCAAAACCACGACTTTTTACATGACTACCGGATTGGTTACCCCCAATGAAGGAAAAATATTTCTGAATGATGTGGAAATAACCAATTATCCGGTTTACAAGCGTGCTCAGAGCGGAATTGGTTATCTGGCACAGGAAGCTTCTGTATTTCGAAAAATGACGGTGGAAGATAATATACGTTCGGTACTCGAAATGACAAAATTCAGCAAAGAATATCAGAAGGAAAAACTCGAAACGCTGATTTCGGAATTTAACCTCGAACACGTTCGGCTGAATATTGGCGACCGCCTTTCGGGTGGCGAGCGCCGCCGTACCGAAATTGCACGCTGTCTGGCTATTGAACCTCGTTTCATAATGCTCGACGAACCATTTGCGGGTGTTGACCCCATTGCAGTGCAGGATATTCAGGATATTGTGTGGAAACTGAAAGATAAAAATATTGGCATTTTGATTACCGACCATAATGTGGACGAAACACTCTCAATAACTGATAGAGCCTATCTGCTTTTCGAAGGTAAAATTCTGTTTCAGGGAACTTCGCAGGAATTGGCCGATAATCCGCTTGTACGTGAAAAATACCTCGGACGCGACTTCAAACTCAAAGAAAAATCAAGATTGATGTGATGATAAATTGATATGATGATGTGAAAATTAAAGAATAGATAATCAAAGTATCAACACATCAACACATCATCACATCATCACATCAACACATCAACACATCATCACATCAACACATCATCACATCAACTCTAACAATATTAGGATGTGGTTCGGCATTGCCAACCAAAAGTAATTTTCCGACATCACAAATCGTAGAGATGCGCGATAAGCAGTATATGATTGATTGTGGCGAAGGGACCCAGATTCGTATGCGCCAAATGAATGTGAAAACAAATCGGATGGGGCATATTTTTATTTCGCACCTGCATGGCGATCATGTTTTTGGACTTATCGGGCTGATTTCCAGCTTTGGAATGCTCAATCGTACTGCTGATTTACACATCCATTCGCCCGAAGGTTTGGAGCAAATAATGGCGCCACAATTGCAGTTTTTTTGCGAAGAATTGCCATTCAACGTAATTTTTCATGTATTCGATACAAAAAAACATGCGTTGATATTCGAAGATCGATCGGTACAGGTTTTTAGTATTCCGCTCAAACACAGAGTTCCAACTGCTGGTTTTTTATTTGAAGAAAAACCCCGCGACCGACATATAAAGCGGGACATGATTGATTTTTACAATATTCCTACCTGGCGTATTCCAAAAATCAAGCAAGGGGAGGATTTTATTACTGAAGAAGGCGAAATAATTCCTAACGAACGAATTACTTTAGCACCCGAAAATCCAAAACGTTTTGCTTATTGTTCGGATACGGCTTATTCCGAAAAAATAATTCCGATAATTAAAGGAGTAGATTTATTGTTTCATGAAGCTACATTTATGGCTGATGAAGCCGTTCGCGCCAAAAGTACGCAGCATTCTACCGCCTCACAGGCTGCAACTATAGCTGGCAAAGCAGGCGTAGGTCAATTGATTATTGGCCATTATTCTGCCCGATATGCCAATAAAAATGGCCTTCTGCGAGAAGCAAAGGCCATTTTCGAAAACACTATCTTAGGGGAAGATTTAAAAACTTATGATTTTTGAATAACGAGATATTCTTTCTTAATTTCTTATACTTACTCTTTCTTTGCCCGCAACGAATCCCAAATCAGATAACCAATAATAGCTCCGTACATCACAAGGCCAAGCCATTGAGCACCATTACTTTCCACCCATTCGGCATTCATCCAGTTGAAACCACCAAAGCGCAAACCGGCACTCACAACGCCCATTAATGCTCCACCTGCAATAAATCCCGAAGCTAATAATGTGCCCCGTTCGTGACGAGCAGTATTCAGTGCTTTATCTTTCGAACGTGTTGAAACATACCAACTTATCAATCCGCCAACAAGTAGTGGAGCATTCAGTTCCATAGGAATAAACATACCCAATGCAAATGCCAACGCAGGAATTTTGAAAAATGTAAGTGTTATCGAAATAACAGCACCAACGGCATACAACAACCAGGGAGCACCTGCACCCGACATAAGTGGTTCGATAACAGCTGCCATAGCATTTGCCTGTGGTGCAACTAACGCATTATCGCCCGTAAAACCATACGTTTTATTCAAAACCATAATTACACCACCCACTGTGGCAGCCGAGACTAAAGTTCCTAAAAACTTCCAGGTTTGCTGTTTGGCTGGCGTTGTTCCTATCCAATAACCAATTTTTAGGTCGGTAATAAAACCGCCAGCCATTGAAAGTGCCGTACAAACCACACCTCCAATAACGAGTGCTGCAACCATACCTGCCTCACCTTTCAACCCTACGGCAACCATTACCACCGACGAAAGAATAAGCGTCATTAGCGTCATTCCCGAAACGGGGTTTGTTCCTACAATAGCAATGGCGTTGGCAGCAACGGTTGTGAATAAAAAGGCAATTACAGCCACTACAATAATACCAACTACGGCATGCATTAGGTTGAAGTTAACCACGCCAAAATAGAAAAACAGGAAAGTAATAATAAGCGTAATAACCACGCCAATAGTTATTATTTTCATCGACAGGTCGCGCTGTGTGCGTTTCACTTCGGCACTTATGGCAGGTCCTTTTGTTTTAAACTCTTTCGAAGCCAGCCCAACGGCACTTTTAATAATTCCCCACGAACGGATAATACCGATAATACCGGCCATGGCAATGCCACCGATACCAATATGGCGGGCAAATTCTTTGAAAATCATTTCGGGAGCCACATCGCTGAGCGCCAACGTAAAATTCGGGTTTAATGTTTGAATAATTCCATCGCTTAAAGTGGGCAATAAAGGCACTATTACAAACCAAACCAATGCCGAACCGGCAACGATTATAGCTGAGTATTTTAATCCTACAATATAGCCTAAACCCAATACGGCAGCACCCAGATTGTTTTTAAAAACGAACTTAGCTTTATCGGCAATTTGCTCGCCGAAAGGCAATACACGAGTGGTAAAAGTTTCGCTCCAACTGCCAAAAGTTGCTATCAGAAAATCGTATAAACCACCAATTATTCCGGCTAAAATCAAGGGCTTTGCCTGGTCGCCGCCTTTTTCGCCCGATACTAAAACCTGTGTGGTTGCAGTAGCTTCGGGGAATGGATATTTACCGTGCATATCCGACACAAAATACTTGCGGAATGGTATCATAAATAAGATTCCCAAAATTCCACCAAGCAACGAACTCAGAAAAACCTGCATAAAACTAACGGTGATATTCGGATATTTAGCTTGTAAAATGTACAATGCCGGCAATGTAAAAATGGCACCAGCCACCACCACGCCCGAACTTGCCCCAATCGACTGTATTATCACATTTTCGCCCAAAGCACCTTTGCGTTTTGAAGCACTTGAGAGGCCTACTGCAATAATGGCAATGGGTATTGCAGCCTCGAAAACCTGACCAATTTTCAGCCCCAGATAGGCAGCCGCCGCCGAAAACAGCACAGCCATAAACAAGCCCCAACCCACTGACCGAAAGTTAGTTTCGGAATATTCCCTGTTGGCCGATAGCAGCGGTTTATATTCTTCGCCTTCGCGTAACTCGCGCGATGCATTTTCGGGCAAGCCCGTAATTTTTTCTTCTTCCATATTAAAATCTATAAATTGTTTGAATAATTTAGTCTAATTCGACAGGTTGGCTTTTAAGAAATAGGAACGCGGATTTAACGGATGGAGCGGATTAAAAACGGATTTTAATATCGCCCTTGGCGATATGATATATAAAGAATGGCTATATCCTATCTTGCTTTAGCGAGATAAAAATCCGAAATAAATCAGATTTTAATATCAGTCCCTATCAGCTTCGCTCGGCTCTGCCGCTTGGCTCTGCCAAGAATCCGTTTAATCCGCGTTCCTATTACATTTCAAACTGTCAAAGTATAATTTAATTGCATAAAGATACAAAAGTAAGTAAAATCATCTGTTTTCAAAAACGTTTCGTTTGTTTGATTCAAAATTAGTTGCAATCACTTACAATTACAGAGCAAACACAGACAAAACACAGACAAAACACAGAGAAATCACTTACAAACACATAGAAATCACAGAGAATCACAGAGAAATCACTTACAATCACAGACAATTCACAGAGAAATCACAGTACTATCACTGTATTATCACAGAGGAATCACAGAGAATCTACAACAAACAAATACTCAATTCTGCATCGACAACTACCCTAAAAAATTAAATTTTTAAATTGATAAAATTTGAAAGACAACCAAAAATAATTTGAAATTGGAGTAGATTAGTTGTGTTTTTTTTTGATTTTTATGTAAGTGAAAATATGTTCTAAATTGCAGATTTATAATTGATTATTCCTATTATTGATTTGAATTTGGATTTATATATTGTAGTAATAAATGCTACAACAAAAACTTTTATTTACGACTGCATTTTTCCATAGAGTGTTACAATGGATGAATGCGAGAGGGTATATATTTGTAAAGTGAAAAAATGAAATTATAAACCACAATAGAAACAATAGAAAATTTATTATATTTTTATTTGATTTGCGGTTTCTTCAATTTCTAATTTCTAATTTCTAATTTCTACATTCATGAATATATTAGTAACAGGCGGTGCCGGATTTATTGGTTCAAATCTTTGCGAAGCATTACTCAAAAGAGGCGATAATGTAACTTGTTTGGATAATTTTGCAACTGGACATCCAAAGAATATTGCTCCATTTTTAGTGAAATATCCCAAAATATTTAAGTTTATCGAAGGTGATATCCGAAATTTAGATACGTGCCGAAAAGCAGTTGAAAATGTGGAGTATGTTCTTCACGAAGCAGCTTTAGGTTCTGTTCCACGCTCCATAAACGACCCCATTACCACCAACGAAACAAATATTTCAGGCTTTATGAATATGTTGGTGGCAGCCAGAGATGCTGGTGTAAAACGATTTGTGTATGCAGCCAGTTCGTCCACTTATGGAGACAGCAAAGCACTTCCAAAAGTGGAAGATGTAATAGGAAAGCCACTTTCGCCTTATGCCGTTACAAAATATGTAAACGAACTTTATGCTGATGTATTTGCCAGAACCTACGGTATGGAATGCATAGGGTTGCGCTATTTTAATGTGTTTGGTCGCCGACAAGACCCTTTTGGAGCGTATGCAGCTGTTATTCCACTTTTTGTAAAAAAACTCATTGCACACGAACCAGTAACTATAAACGGCGATGGAGAATTTTCACGTGACTATACCTATGTTGATAATGTATTAAGAATGAATATATTAGCACTCGAAACGCATAACCCCGATGCAGTTAATCAAATTTTCAACACCGCTTGTTCCGAACGCACAACACTCAATCAATTAGTAGATTACCTAAAAGAATTTTTAAGCGAATTTGACACCGAAATAAAAGATGTAGAAGTGATACATGGCCCCAACCGATTGGGCGATATACCCCATTCGTTAGCCAGTATCGACAAAGCCCGAAATCTGCTGGGCTACGAACCGGCTTATAAATTTAAAGAGGGGCTGAAAGAGGCTGTGAAGTGGTATTGGGAGAATTTGGGGTGATTTTAGAACGCAAATAACGCGAATTATCACAGATTAAGAAATTGAATTTAAATAATGTCGTATTTCTAATTTAAAAAAACAAAGAAATGGAACGCGGATTTACGCTGATAAAGCGGATTGAAAACGGATATTAATTTCGATATATCGAAATGATTTTCAAAAACTTGCAGCAAAATCTGCCCCGATTTATCGGGGAATAATCCTTTTCTTTTAATCCGATCTTTTCCGCTAAATCAGCGAAAATCAGCGTTCTATTAAATTTTTTAAATGGTATATTAAATAGTTCCAATCACTTAAATGATTATTAATGATATGATTTCCAATTTAATACAAGAACTAAGAAATAACAAATCACAAGTAATCAAATTGATTGCTGTGGTTTGTGTGGCTGTTTTTGTGCTTTTGGGTTGGAATAAAATTATTAAAACAGAAAGTTATCATACTTTTAATGTGGTATATAACGATTTTACTGTCAAGATTGTACAAAATATCGGTTCTGTGTTTGATAAAGATATTGAATATAATCCTACGACTAAAATTTTGAATTCTGAAAGTAAAAGTTCAAAGTTAATAATGCCGGTAGAATCTTACAGATACTTTATTACAGGTTTTATTTTTCTGCTTTTAGTGCCTATAAAATATTGGAAAGAAAGTTTAAATGCAATTTTATTTGTGTTGTTGTTTGTGGCTTTGCGTGCAGCTCTGATATCCTTTATTTTATTGATTTATAAAGGCACAGTCCATCACGTTTTGCTGGTGTGGTTAGATCCAACCATTTTTATTGCTATGTTTGTGATAGGTTTGTATATCATAAATCAAAACAATATTTTAAATAAACTCTATACCAATTTAAACCTTCGATTTTCTGAAATACTTACAACCTCACTGAGTACATTGCTTTTGCTTTTACTACTACTGCCACCACTACCACGAGTGCTGTTTACATATATACATTCTGATATTATGCCGGGCATAGTAAGCTTTATTTTATATTTTTCTAAAATATTTTTAGGATGGATGGGCAAAACAGCCGAAGTATCCGGGCGATTTATTACCCTGGAAAACAACTGGATAGATTTAGAATATCCTTGTTTGGGTTTAGGCGTATTTACTTTGGTAGCAATATTAATTTTTGTCATTAAGGGAAAAATACTAAATAAAGTAATATATTTGTTTTTTTTTGCATTGGTTTATCTTATGCTCAATGCCCTTCGACTTTCGGTATTATTGCTTTATATAAATAATACCTATCATCAAATTGGATTAAATAAAATAGAACTTCATAATAATGCTACTTATTTTATGTATTTAGTAGCGTTTGGAGGGTTTTTGGGGTATGTAACATTAGATAAAGGTTATTACAAAGATGGCTATTAATCAATTAAAAGCAGGTGCAGTATTATCGTATGTAGTGTTAGGATTGAGCAATTTAGTTGCATTGCTTTATACACCCTATATGTTGCGCATGTTGGGGCAGAGTGAGTTTGGTTTGTATTCACTAGTTGCTTCAGTAATTGCCTATCTTACTATTCTTGATTTTGGATTTGGAAATGCCATCGTGCGATATACAGCTAAGTTTAGAGCCGAAGGAAAAGTGGAGGAACAGTATTCGATGTTTGGTATGTTTTTGATTTTGTATTCAATAATTGGTATCGTATCCTTTTTTGCTGGACTGGGCTTGTATTACAATGTTGATTTGATTTTTGAAAATGGAATGACAGTAGCTGAAATTAACAAAGCAAAAATCATGATTCTGATTATGATTTTTAATCTTGCAATTACATTCCCTTTAAGCATATTTGGTTCAATTATAAATGCTTACGAAGATTTTGTGTTTCAGAAATTAATATCCATTTCTCGCATAATTCTCAATACTATTGCGATGATAATTATTCTTGAAATTGGTTATAAAGCTATTGGGATGGTTGTTGTAACTACTTTATTTAATGTGCTGACTTTAGTTATCAACTATTTATACTGCAAACATCGAATTAGAATAAAGATTTATTTTCGAAAGTTTGAGTGGGGTTTTCTAAAAGAAGTGAGTGTATATTCTTTTTTTATTTTTTTAAATATCATTATGGACAGGATTTATTGGAGTAGTGGGCAGTTTATCTTAGGGGCTTATGTTGGAACAGCAGCTGTGGCAGTGTTTGCTATTGGAATTAGCATACAGTCGATGTACATGTCATTTTCTACTGCTATTTCAGGCGTTTTTTTGCCGCGAGTTACAGCTATGTCAACACTCAGCGAATCTAATAAAGCTATTTCGGATTTGTTTATTCGAACAGGTAGAATCCAATATGTAATTTTATCATTTGTATTAACCGGTTTTATCGTTTTTGGAAAACAATTTGTTACACTTTGGGCCGGGGCAAATTATGCTAATTCATATTATATAGCTTTAATATTTTTAGTTCCTTTGACAATACCTCTCATTCAGAACTTAGGAATCACAATACTTCAAGCCCGAAATAAAATGAAATTCAGGTCGTTGCTTTATATTGGTATTGCGGCATTGAGCTTAGGTTTACAAATACCCTTTGCAAAATTTTGGGGAGGAATAGGAGTTGCATTAGCTGTTGCGTTTGGTTTAATTGCTGGGCAGATAATAGCGATGAATATATATTATTTTAAAAAGCAGGATATTGATATACCCAGATTTTGGTTTGAAATTGGAAAAATGTCAATTGTTCCCCTAATTGTAACTTTTGTTTGTATATATATTCTACCAAAATTTAATTTTTCTACTGTCTCGGCATTAATTATAGGAATATTGTCTTATTCTGTAATATATATTTCTTTATTTTGGTTTTTTTCGATGAATAAATATGAAAAGGAATTGATACAAATTCCGTTAAACAAGTTTATTAAAAAGCATTAAAAGTAATTGCAATTTAAATGTGATGGAAAACAAAGAGATGATATTGCCATTGGTTTTACGGGAGATTGTTTCAGCTGATCTCTGTATTGGTTGTGGTTTATGCGTTTATAGTTGCCCGGCTGATGCTTTGAAAATGCACTGGAATGAATATGGTTTTTTAGTACCAGTTTTACAAGGTGATTGTGACAATAATGGTTTATGTATCAAATCATGTCCCTTTAATAATCAGCCTGAAAATGATATTAGTTCTGAAGATGATATCGCAAGTTTTTACTTAAAAGAAGCAAAAAATAAAAATAGTAGATTTGGAAGATATAATGGTATTTACGCAGGATATTCAAATCAATTTAGAAATTCGTCATCCTCTGGTGGGTTGGCAACTTATATTATTATTGAATTATTTGAAAGAGGGTTGATTGATCATATAATTTCAGTGACAGAGTCAAAAGAACAAAGTATACATTATGAGTATTCAATACTTAGCTGTAAATCTGATGTTTTATTAGCATCAAAAACAAAGTATTACCCTGTTACTTTGGATGTTGCATTAAAGAAAATTCAAGAAGTTGACGGTAAAGTTGCTGTTGTTGGAGTTGGTTGTTTTATTAAAGCAATTCGAATAGCTCAACATCATGATGTTTTTTTTAAAGAAAAAATTTCATTTCTGATTGGAATAATATGCGGTGGAATAAAAAGCAGTTTTTTTACTGATTATTTAGCTCAAAAAACTGGAGTTTTAGATAAGAAATTTATAGTTCCAGAATATAGAATAAAAAACAGCAAAAGTTCGGCAATTGACTACAAATTTGGATGTACAAAGCTTGTAGACAATAAGTTAGTGCAACTGAGAATGCAAACATTAGGCGATATGTGGGGTACAGGTCTATTTAAAGCCAATGCATGTGATTTTTGCGATGATGTAACTACCGAATTAGCAGACATATCGTTAGGGGATGCATGGTTAGAACCCTATTCGAAAGATGGTGCAGGGAATAATGTAATTGTAACACGCTCCAAAATTGCTGATGATATAATTAAAGCTGGGATTTTGGATGGGAGTTTAAATGTTGAAGTGCTTGATCTTAATCGATTTATCGCATCTCAACAAGGAAGTTTTAATCACCGTCACAGAGGTTTATTTTTTAGAATAAAAGTAAAAGGGAAATACCTTCTTCGTAAGAGAGAAAGACTTTATGAAAGAATATCACTTTCGTTTAAATTGGTTCAATTGCTCAGAATGTATATTCGAAAAAGAAGCTTAAAAGTGTGGTTGAAAGAATCAAATGCAATAAGATTCGATGAACGAATGAAGTTTAGTCTTAGTATTTTAAGAAGGACAACTCGCTTATACCATTTTGTTGAAAGAATAAATAATATTACGTTAAAAAAGGTACTCAGTAAAATTTCTGACTTAGTAAAATAATATTTATATGAAGCGTATCGGCATACTAACTTTTCATTACTCAAATCATAATTTTGGAGCTTTACTTCAAACTTATGCATCGGTGTTTTTGTTGCGAAAAATGGGGTATGAGCCTACTGTTATTCATTTAATCCCTAAAGATGTTCACCAAACAAAAACTAATTTTTTAAGTTCATTTCTTGTCGGAAATCCATTTGATAAATTCAGACGTGAGTTTATTCCTCTTACTGAAATAATTGATAACGAAGATGCTTTGCTTGCGTTAAATGATAGATTTGATGTGTTTTATGTTGGTAGCGATCAGGTGTGGCGACAAGAGTTTGCGAAAGAAAATATTTTGCATTATTTCCTCGATTTTGTATCGGCCGATAAATTAAAAGTATCGTATGCAGCTAGTTTTGGAAAAGAAATAGTTGATTATGACAAACTTACTTTACAAGCAGTAAATCAATTAATACAACGCTTTGATGCCGTAGGTGTTCGTGAAGCAAGTGGAGTAACTATATGTAAAAATGAGTTTGGAGTAGATGCAACTAAAGTGTTAGATCCTACTTTACTTTTAAATGAATTGGATTATAGCGCAATATTTAAACAATATAAGTGCAAATGTAAATCAAAATTTATTGCCTACTACGATTTGGAATGTACATTTGGTGTGTCGGAAAGAGTAAAACCTTTTTTGGATTATTATAATCTTGCTATTGAGAATATTTATCGAGATAAAATCAATTTGATATTCAAAACAATAACACCTATTTCGAGTGTTGCAAGATGGCTTCAAATGTTGCGCAGTTCGCAATTAGTTATTACAAACTCATATCATTGCGTCATATTTTCTATCCTTTTCCGAAAGGATTTTATTGTATTGGCAAGTGAATTTGGAGGGAACGCCCGCGTGTTTTCGTTGTTAAACGATTTGGGATTAAGCGAACGTTTTTTTGATAAATTTGATGGTGAAAGGATTAATAATTTAGAACCCATCGATTTTAAATATATTTCAGATAAACTGGATGGGTTGAGAAAGGTTTCTTTTGACTATTTGAAAATATTAAATTAATATGCAAGAGCGATTACAGTATTTAGATTCGATGAAAGGATTGGCTATAATTATGGTAATTATGGGTCATGTTGAATTATCAGTACTCCAATCAACAACTATTGTAACAACAGTTGTATCGTATCTGCATCTACCAATTTTCATGTTTATATCCGGTCTTTTGTTATCGAGGGGGGGGATTTCTAATAAAGATAAAAATCTTCTGTCTCAAGTATCAACCAAATTTAGAAGGCTTATTATCCCATTTGTGTCATTTTCATTTTTATATGCTATTGTCTTTAATTTCAGTTTAAAAGATATTTTTTTCTCAAACTATAAATATGGATTTTGGTTTACATTTACACTGTTTTTTCTGATTATAATTGTTTTGCTTGTAGATAAACTTGCTCAAAAAGTGAACTGTTTTATATACCTGTTTTTCCTATATATAGTGTTTTATGCGTTACTCTGCTATTTGCATTTCTATCAAATTTTTCCAACTGAAATTGATAATCTGCTTAGCTTACCTCAACTGGTTTATTATTATCCGGTATTTGTTTTTGGGTTTCTAATGGGGAAATACCACGCTATTTATAGTTGGTTTTTCGATAATGTTTACTTAGCATTTAGCTCATTACTTATTTTTGTGTTTTTGATTTTTTTAGTATGGAATTATAAATTTGATAATTTAATTTTACTTGTTGTATTAAATATTTCAGGTGTTTTTTTTGTTCATTATCTTTTTAAATATTTTAATGTAAAAATTCCATTGAATAGGGTCTTGAATAAATTCGGTCAGTATAGTCTTGAAATTTATATGATTCATTTTTTTTATATTGGATTAATCAATTCAATTTTTAAATTGATTGGGTATTCCCATATTGTGTATTTAATAACACTTACAATTTTTTTGCTTGTAATATCTTATTTTACAGGAATTCTGATAAGTAAATCAAAGCTATTAAAACTAATACTATGGGGAACGAAATAAAAATCAGTATAATTGTAGCAGCTTATAATGTTGAGCAGTACATTGATCGTTGTCTTGATTCGCTTACAATTCAGGACATTCCGAGCTACGAATACGAAATTATTATTGTAAATGATGGTTCAACCGACTCAACATTAGCCATATTAAACAAATGGAAAACTAATTTTGATAACATAATAGTAATTAATCAATCAAACAAGGGACAAAGTGCTGCCCGTAATTTAGCACTCACACAAGCTAAGGGAGATTATGTTTTTTATGTCGATGCTGATGATTATATTGAGAAAAACTGTCTTGGATTATTACTAAATGGGTGCAAAGGAGTTGATATTCTTCGTTTCGGGTATTTTGATGCAGAAGTAGAAACTTTCGATGGAGAATACAAAAAAATCTATCGTGGTATTTCAGTTTTCGAACATTGTTATGGTATTTGGTCGCCGTGGATGCAGATTTTCCGAAAGGAGTTTTTATTATTTAATAAACTTTTTTTTATAGAAGGGATGACTTCCGAAGACGCCGAATTAATTCCCAGGGCGTATTTATTAGCCAATTCAGTGACGGTAATACCAGAAAAGATCTATCATTATGTTTATAATCCGGTTTCGACTACCAAACAACGAAGCTATAACTTTGACAGAATTTACAAACGAATTGAAAGTCAGCATAAAGTGTTGGGTTATTGTGCTGATTTAATGGTAAAATATAACGGGAACAAGCTAGTGGTAGATAAACTTCACGATACGGTTGTATATCCAACTTTTACAGCTTTTTGTGTTATGATTTTATTAGAAGAGATACCGTTTAAAGTTTCAAAAAACTTTCAGAATGCTTATCATAAATCCAAATTTTATCCTGTAATTATACACCAAAAGCAAACCCATAAGCAAAGGTTGATGTATAAAATTATGAATTCGCGCCTGTTGTTCAACTTGTATTATTTTAGTGGATTGAAAAAAACATACATCAGGTTATATAAATAAGATGAGTGAAATTCTAATTTCTATAATTATTCCAATTTACAATGTTGAAAAATTTATATTTCAATGTTTAAAATCCTGTGTGGAACAAAGTTATCGAAATATTGAAATTATATGTGTAGATGATTGTTCGGTTGATAGTTCGAAATCAATAATTCAAAGTTTTAAAAATCAAGACTCAAGGATAGTTCTGATTGAAAATAGTGATAATAAAGGGGTGTTTTACACAAAAGATACTGGAGCAAGAAACGCAAAAGGTGATTATATCTTTTTTTTGGATGGCGACGATTATATACCGGAAAATGCAATTGAAATTCTACATAATTCAATGAAAGAAAATGCTGATATTGTTACCGGAAATATGGCAATAGTTGATGAACAGTATAATAGTACAAGTAAATATATTGAATGGAGTGAATTTAGTATAATGGATGCACACCGATTCCTATCACAAGTAATTAGCCTGAATCATTGGTCGCAATGCGCTATGCTCATTGATAGACATGTTTACGAAAGAATTACGTTTAAACCCCTTGATGTAAAAATCAGAGAAGATGCAATTGTTTTGTTGCAGCTTTGTAATTATTCAGATAAGGTTGTAGTGCTTAACGAATGTGTTTATAATTATGTACAACGGAAAACTTCGGCTTTAAATAGCACAAAATCAACAGATCAACGAGCTTCTGAAGATTTTAAGTTTGCAATTAATTTTGTCGCTCTTACAAAGCAAATGGATAAAATATCAGCAACAAACAGAAAAAATATTGAACTGAATTTAGTCAAAGAACTATCGTGGACGTTGAATTCGAAAGTGAACAGAATAGAAAACGGAATGATAATAAAAAGCACTATCCGAAATCTGATATTAAATTCTCAATTGTTAAAGAAAGCATATATGAAATTTGGCTTTAAACTATTTTTATTTTATTTTGCGACATTTGTTTATCCTGCTTTTTGGAATCTAGCATCGAAAATCAATAGTAAGAGAATAATATAGATACTTAATATGTTTTTCAACTCATTAAATTTTGCATTGTTTTTACCAATAGTTTTTTTTCTCTATTGGTTTGCAACTAAAGGTAACTTTAAGGTACAGAACCTGTTACTGTTAGTGGCGAGCTACTGTTTTTATGCTTGTTGGGATTGGAGATTTCTGTTTCTGTTAATGTTCTCAACTTTTTTGGATTATTATACCGGCATTAAAATTAGTAATTCAACAACAATTAATGCTAAAAGAGTTTGGCTCTGGATAAGTGTAAGTGTGAATTTAGGCTTTTTAGGTGTATTTAAATACTATAATTTCTTTGCCGATTCGTTTACAGCTGCTTTATCGCATGTTGGAATTGATGTTAGCCTGGGATCACTTCAAATTATCTTGCCCGTAGGTATCTCATTCTATACATTTCATGGTTTATCGTACGTTATCGATATTTACAAGAGCAGAATTAAACCTGAGTTAAATTTTGTTTCTTACGCTGTATTTGTTAGTTTTTTCCCACTTTTAGTTGCTGGTCCTATTGAAAGGGCAACACATCTTTTACCTCAAATAATTACAAAAAGGACTTTTAATTATTCGCAAGCAGTTGATGGTTTAAGGCAAATTCTGTGGGGATTATTTAAAAAAGTTGTTATTGCTGATAACTGTGCTCAATTTGCTAATACGATATTCAACAATTCCGATGCATATTCAGGCAGTACTTTGGTGTTAGGAGCACTTTTTTTTACATTTCAAATATATGGTGATTTTTCAGGATATTCTGACATTGCATTAGGTTCAGCCCGTTTATTTGGAATAGAACTGTTGCGTAATTTTGCATTTCCATACTTTTCGAGAGATATTGCCGAGTTTTGGCGTCGTTGGCATATTTCCTTATCTTCGTGGTTTCGTGATTATGTTTATTATCCTTTAGGTGGAAGTAGAGGTAGCCTCAGTCTTAAAATTCGGAATACGTTTATTATCTTTTTACTTAGTGGTTTTTGGCACGGCGCTAATTGGACATTTGTAGTTTGGGGTGCTTTAAATGCATTCTATTTTTTACCTTTGTTACTCACTAATAACAATAGAAACAACATAGAAATAGTGGCAAAAGGAAAGATGTTTCCGAATTACAAAGAGCTGTTTCAAATGCTAATAACTTTCAGCATTACTGTTTTTGCCTGGATTTTTTTTAGAGCTGAAAATATTGGACATGCATTTCAAATTGTTTCAGATATTTTTTCGATAACTCTATTTTCAGTTCCGGATTTTCGTGGAATTTCAGATTCGATTCCAATTATTATTTTGGTAGTGTTTTTTATAGCAATTGAATGGATAGGGCGTGAAGAGCATTTTGCTATTGCAACATTAGGATTAGGTTGGAAACCAATTTATAGACATTCTTTTTATTACTTAATTCTGTTTTTGATGCTTTGGTTTACAGGAAAGGAAGAGCAGTTTATTTATTTCCAGTTTTAAGATACTACAATGACAGACTTCTTGAAGAAAATTATATACTTTTTTATACCAATTGTTATAGCAACAGTTGTGGTTTCAGGTGTTTATTTTTTTACAATTTTGAAAGTAGGTTACAAGTTGAAAGAAATAGCCCAATACAAAGTATTGATAATGGGCGATTCTCAAATGCAAAGACTTTTACCCGAAAGCATTGATGAGCCAACTTACAATTTTGCAAGTTCGGGAGAACACTATTATTTCACCTATTATAAATTGCTTCGAATTTGTAAAGTAGAGAATTTTAGGGTAAAAAAAGTTTTACTTGGCATTTCTGCTCATAATTTTGCACCGATATACACTGCTTTATTTGATTTGAACACTCCTGAAGGGAAGAAAAGTTTAAAATCTTACCTTTATTTTATACCCATTATAGGTTATGAATTTATAAAGTCAAACGAGATTTTTTCAAAGTCGATGATTCAATCAATCTTTTTAGGGCCAGACTGGGGTGGAGTCATCAGATCAAAGCACTTAAATCCTTCGGAATCATTGATTAATATTAGTTTTAATATGCATTATAAAATTAATTCTGAACATGCTGAAAGTTTCCAAATTCAGAATTTATATATTCGAAAGATATACGATTTATGTAAAACAAACAATATCCAATTAGTTTTTGTGTCAACCCCTTATCATCGTGGTTACAAAATGCAAGTAGAAAAAAAATACTTTGAACTATTGGCAAATGCAGTCAATCAATATAAAGATATAGAATATTTAAACTTTTTAAATTCGGATATTGATTCAACTCAAATGGCCGATGGAAATCATTTAAACTATTTTGGGGCGCAAATTATCACACAAAGTATAAACGACCATTTAAACAAACACTTAAAGTAAGATGATTGAATTTTCAATTATTATACCACTATACAACAAGGAATTGAGTATTAAAAATACGATAGATTCTGTATTGGTACAAAGTTATCCAAATTTTGAATTGATTATCGTTAACGATGGGTCAACAGATACAAGTATAGATGTAGTTTCGACTTTTGAAGATAGACGAATTAAAATTATTAATAAAACCAATGGTGGTGTTTCGAGTGCTCGAAATGTTGGTATAGAGCAAGCAACAAAAGAATATATTGTTTTTTTAGATGCAGATGATTTGTGGTATGAGAATGCATTAGATGAATTTCGATATTTAATTGAGAATTTTACTGATGCACAAGTCTATTGTACTGCACATACATTGACAATTAAGAATATTTCGAGTCGTTTGCGCAGATATTACATTGATAATTATTGGAAACAAAATGCAATTTCGTATGCTCGTAACTCAACTGCAGTTGTATGTACTGGTTGCATAGCTATTAAAAAGAATTCATTTGATACGGTTTCAGATTTTGATGTAAGTTTAACGCATGGCGAAGATTTAGATTTATGGAAAAGATTAGCCGAAAAATTCGTATTTGCAAAATCTGAAGTTGTAACTATGCTTTACAGGCTTAATGCTGAAAATAGATCAGATAAAACAAATATTAACAATAATATTTATTTTGTAAATAGAAGCTCAGTTAAAAGTAATTATCAAAAACTTAATTTTGGTTGTATTTATTTCTTTGAATTATATAAATGTATTGCAGAATCCTATAATATGAAAAATTGCTTAAAACTGGTTATTAAATATGGTGATTGGATTCTGTTCTTTTTTACTTTATTAATCTATGTAAGACTCTTAAAAAAATAACAATGATTCATTCAACCACATATTTAAATCAATTTTATGTTGATAGGCATCAGGATAAAAAACGATTGTTCTATTATTTGTTGTTTTTTATAATATATCCTTTTGCAACATTTTTAGCAGCCTTATTTACTTATAGAAACAAAAATTCTCAAATAGTGCTAATACTTTTTACAGGGTTGTTTGGTTATGCTATGATTGCAGAAAATGAATCACTTGATTTATATAGGGTATTGGAAATGCCTGCTTACTACGGTAAGTTTAAATTAGAAGATGTCTTTTCTGGATTTCTACATTATATGTTTAACATTGAAATTCAAAATTCAACTAATAAAATTTTACCTGAAATTAGTGATGTTTATATAAGTACTTTTGCAATTATGGTATCGGCCTTTACAAAAAATGGTCATATATTGGTGTTCGTTTTCGGTTTAATTTATGGCTATTTATTTATTAATACAATGAGAAAATTTATTGAACATCAGCCATTAGAATCTACTTATAGTCATATACCAATAATTTTTGCAGCCTTTATGATGCCTATATCACAATTGGCAGGTGTTAGGTATGGTACAGCTACATATTTGTTTGTTTGGGGGGTGTTGGGAATGATTCAATATAAAAAAACAAGTTATTTGTTATTAATATCTTTGGCGGCTTTTGTTCATTTTTCTTTTGTTATTCCATCGTTATTACTATTAGTTTATATTACTTTTGTTAATAAAATTCGATCTAATTTTATTGGTGGGTTTGTCGTGCTTTATATTTTGTCTTTTTTTGTACCTAATCTTCTTTTAAATTTAGTCAATAGTTTCGATTTGACATTTTTAGGTTTAGGTGCGGAGAAAATTATCTCAGGTTATACCGATGCGGATATTAATAGACAAATGTCTTTAGATAGTTTACAAAATGCCTCTTGGATCATTCAGATTCCATTTAAACTAATGAATTGGTTTGTATATGGTGTTTTGTTTTTAAGGGTTATTCCTTATACTAAATTTTATCATAGTAGTTATCTTGATAAAATTTATGTTTTGGCGCTTTTATTTTTAATTTTATCTAACATATCTTTGGGCGTATCAAATTTAGGAACACGTCTTTTGATGGTGTCTTCCATTTTTGTTTTTTACTATTTATTGTTACTCTATAAAGAAAATATGCAAAATAATTATTTAAAGTATACATTTTATTTAGCTTTAATTATGGGGAGTTTGCGTATAATTCTTGAGCTAAGATTTATTTTAGGATATTTAAGTCCAACATTTTTTTATGGTTCAATTTATCATATATTAACGGATGACTCGAAAGTTTCATTAGCAACAATACTATTTAATTAATTTGAAACAGATCTCATGAAACTTCACAAATCAATCATCCATACATTTCTAAATTTTCCCGGCTTTCATACTAATCGTAAAATCATTGTTTTTGAATCGGATGACTGGGGAAGTATTCGAATGCCATCTAAAGATATATATGAAAAATTGTTGCAAAAAGGTATTCATGTGGATAATTTAGCTTTTAATAGATGTGATGCATTAGCCAGCGAATCGGATTTGAAAGCATTATTTGAAGTTTTACATTCGGTGAAAGATATTAATGGAAATCCTGCAATTATTACGGCGAATACCATTACGGCAAATCCTGATTTTGATAAAATAAGAGCGAGTAATTACAATGAGTATTATTACGAGCCATTTACCGAAACTTTGAAGCGATATCCTGAACATATTGGGGCATTTGAATTGTGGAAAAAAGGAATCGCTGAAAATGTTTTTCGACCTCAGTTTCATGGGAGGGAGCATTTGAATGTTATGCGCTGGATGAAAGCTTTGAAGAAAAATGCTGGAAATGTGCGCCTTGCTTTTGATATGGGAATGTACGATTTGAGTGAAGGCAATCAAATATCAGCCGATTCGTACATGGATACCTTAAATTTTGAAAACGAGGAAGAACTAGAGTTTCAGAAAAAGTCTATTGAAGAAGGTTTGGATTTGTTTGAGCAAATTTTTGGGTATCGATCGAAAACATTTATAGCTCCTTGTTATATTTGGGACAGTAAGTTAAATTCAGTTTTGGCTGAAAATGGGGTGAAAGCTTTGCAGGGAGGTTGGTTTCAGTTAAAACCTAAGGTAGGTTCAAAACATGCATTCATGAAGGAGTTTCATTATACTGGTGAACGAAACAAAAACAATCAGTGCTATATTGTTAGAAATGTTTCATTCGAACCCTCCATAAATTCAAGTTTAAGTATTATTGACGAGGTGATGGAACGAATGGAATTCATTTTCAGAATGAAAAAGCCTGTAATTATTAGTATACATCGACTAAATTTTATTGGATTTATCGATTCTGAAAATAGGCAAAGAAATTTAACTATATTTGCAGAATTATTAATTCGGATTACAAAACGATGGCCGAATGTGGAGTTTGTAAGTTCAGATAAATTAGCTGATATTATAGGATAATATGGAAAAATTTGTAGATTTAGTCAGTTGTTTTACTTCAAATGAAAATCGAAGTATAGACAAATTATCAAAATTGTACGCTAACGAAAGTTACTTAAAAGAAACAATTTCAAATTTAATCTTTCGACGCTTGAATTTCGATAATTTTCATGGTAAGCGTGTAATGCTTAAGCCCAATTGGGTAAAGCATTCGGCTAATGAAGCGGATGAGATTTGTTTGTGTACGAATGATCAATTTATATTAGCTTTGCTCGAAGTGGTGTTGGAGTGTAAGCCTGCATCGGTTTTAATTGGCGATGCTCCAATACAGGGTTGCAACTGGGATAAAGTGGTTACAGCTGAATTACTTGCCAAAATAGCTGACCTATCCGAAAAACATAAAATACCCGTAATTGTTAAGGATTTTAGACGAAGAGTTTTCAACCCCGATAAGAACAACCCAGTAATGGACAGAAATCCTCTTTCGGAATATATAATTTTCGACCTTGAAAAAAGAAGTTTTTTAGAACCCATTACAACTGCCGATAAGAATCTATTTCGTGTAAATGATTATCATCCGGATCGTTTAGCCGAGTCGCATCGACCCGGAGTTCATAAATACTGCATAACTAAGGAGCTCTTCGATGCAGATATTGTTATATCAGTACCCAAAGTAAAATCACATCAGAAAACCGGAATAACTGCTGCTCTAAAGAACCTGGTAGGCGTAAATGGCGACAAAGATTATCTTCCCCATCATCGGGTGGGTAGTGTAGATAATGGAGGCGATTGCTACCCTAATAAAAATATTTTTCGTACTTTAGCGGAATCATGCCTCGATTTTGCAAATAGACATCAAGGTGAAAAAGTGTATTGGTTTGCAAGGAAACTTACAAGTATTTTGTGGCGGTTTTCTCGTCCAAATGCAATGCATAATTTGGGAGCAGCCTGGCATGGCAATGATACTACCTGGCGTATGGTGTTCGATTTGAATTTGATTACAATTTATGGCACTGCTGATGGAAAAATATCAGATACTCCGCAACGGCAGTTATTTAGCCTTTGTGATGGAATTGTTGGGGGGCAAGGCAATGGTCCTTTATTTCCTGAACCTTTAGAGCTTGGTGTTATTTCTTTTACTAATCACTCAGGCATGAATGACAAAGCTTTGGCTTTATTAATGGGTTTTGATACTTCAAAAATTACAATGTTGCGTGAAATTGATCAATTAATAAAAACCGGAAATATATCTTTAACATGGAATAAAAATCTAATTAATTGTTCAAATTTAAATCAATTTTACATAAAGGCAAAGGCTGCACCGGGTTGGCAGGTTTTATAAAATGATATATTGGTTGTAGTATGATAAAAACAAAAAGTGATATAAAAAAATATATTAATGAAGATTTAATTGCTCTTGGTCTTCATAATACAAACGAAATTGCATTTAGGATTAAATTGTTAATCGTACCTAATTACGTTCTGAAATTTCAACGATTGCTTCGAAAATGCGAATACCATAAAAATAATAATAGTAAATTGTTACATAAGATTATGTTTTTGTATCATTACTTCTTTTTTGTTCGTCTTTCGGCAAAGTTGGGCTTTTCGATACCTTTAAATGTTTTTGGCCCAGGATTAGCAATTGTACATTATGGAACTTTAATTGTAAGCACGAATGCAAAAGTTGGTTCGAACTGTAGAATACATCCATCAACCTGTATAGGTGCTGCCGGAGGTAAGAGTGAAGCTCCTCAAATTGGAAATAATGTGTATATTGGTCCCGGTGCAAAATTATATGGAAATATTAAAATTGCTAACAATATTGCGGTTGCACCAAATGCAGCAGTTAATTCAAGTTTTCTTGAAGAAAATATTCTAATAGGTGGTGTGCCTGCAAAAAAAATCAAAGAAATTGATATCTCAAAAATTATTAAACACATAAAGATGTAGATTATGATTGGAATTCAAAATAATAAAGGCGCATTTTCGGAGCGTTGGATAGCCTATTGTGAAAGATGTGAAATTCCTTATAAGGTTGTTGATAGTTACCAAAATGATATAATTGAGCAATTATCAAATTGCGATGCTTTTATGTGGCATCACAATCACATGCATCCAAAAGATGTTGTTTTTGCGAAACAATTATTGTATTCGCTCGAACAATCTGGTAAAATTGTTTTTCCAGATTTTAAAACAAATTGGCATTTTGATGATAAATTGGGACAAAAATATTTGTTGGAATCTTTAAAAATTCCACTTGTGAATTCATACATCTCGTACAATAAGGCTGATGCCATTGAATGGACTAAATCCGCAATTTTCCCAAAGGTGTTTAAGCTTCGAGGAGGTGGTGGTTCTTGGAATGTTTTCCTTGTAAAAAACAAATATGAGGCATGTAGAATAATCAAAAAGGCTTTTTGTAGAGGCTTTAGTCAATACGATGCATGGTCGAATATTAAAGAAAGATGGCGTAAATATAAATTAGGGAAATGTTCATTCTTGAGTTTTCTAATGGGTTTTATCCGAATTTTTAATCAGCCGTTGTATGCAAGGGTTATTGGTCGCGATTTGGGTTATGTGTATTTTCAGGATTTTATTCCAAATAACAATTCCGATATACGAGTAATTGTCATCCAACAGAAAGCATTTGCCATTAAACGGATGGTTCGTGAGAACGACTTCAGAGCTTCAGGAAGTGGTAATATTTTGTATGAAAAGGAATTGTTTGATGAAAATACAATTCAATTAGCTTTTCAAATTGCTGAGAAAATTCAAGGTCAAAGTGTAGCGCTCGATTTTATTTACGATAAAGGTACTCCCAAAGTGGTGGAAGTAAGTTATGGTTTTGTGCAAGCAGGTTACGATAAATGCGAAGGCTATTGGGATAATGAAATGACTTGGCATGAAGGGAAATTTGATCCGTGCGAATGGATGGTAGATTTGGTGTTGGTTGGAATTAATAAAAGGAAGTCACATAAAAGAAGCTTGTAAAATGCAAATTGTTGATAGATTAATGCGAAATGCAATCAATATTCCTGGTTGGTCAACCAAACGGAAAATTGTGGTTTTCGAATCGGACGATTGGGGAAGTATTCGCATGCCATCGAAGGAAAACCGTGATAAATTGATAAATGCCGAGTTTGATTTTAGTAATCAGCCATTCAACTTGTACGATGCACTCGAATCGAATGATGATTTGACCGCACTTTTTGAAGTTTTAAAAAATCACAAAGATGCCACAGGACGACATCCTGTTTTTACGGCTGTAAGCATAGTTGCAAATCCTGATTTTGAAAAAACAAAATCGGATAATTTTCAAACTTATCATTACGAACCTTTTACCGATACATTGAAGCGATATCCAAACTCCGAAAATGTGCTTGAATATTATAAAGAAGGTATTTCAGAACGACTTTTTGTACCAATATTTCATGGTCGGGAACACTTAAATACTCAACGTTGGTTAAGAGCTTTAAAGTCTGGAAATAAAGCCGTTCTTAAAACGTTCGAACAGGGAGTAACAGCTGTACATATTGGCCCAAACAATGAGTTTTTGGGCGATTTTCAGGCGGCTTTTGATTTAGATATTCCAGAGGATGTGAATTATATGAAAGTTGTACTCACGGAAGGGTTGGATTTGTTCGAAAAATTGTGGGGTTATAAATCACCCTATTTTGTAGCAACCAATGGGCCCTTTAATAATTCGTTAGAGAAAGTATTAGCCGATAATGGTGTAAAATACATTTTGGGCGAACGATTGCAGAATGAGCCTTTGGGAAATGGAAATTACAAAAAGCATTTTCATTACATTGGACTAAAAAACAACTTGAACCAGATATATTTAACTCGAAATGCGATGTTTGAGCCTTCCATTTTTTCAAATGGAAATAATATCCAACCGGTTGAAAAGTGCTTAAAGAGTATTGAGCGTGCTTTTCGTTGGGGAAAACCAGCTTCAATAAGTACACATCGCTTAAATTATATTGGTCGTATTGATGAAAATAATAGGTCAAATAACTTAAAATTGTTTGATGAATTACTTCGTGCAATTATAAAAAAATGGCCTGAGGTGGAATTTATGACAAGTATTGAACTTGGTGAATTAATTACAAAATCGAAGAAATAATGTCCGTAAATAAAAAAAAAATTTGCTTGATTGCTCCCTCATTACAAATGGGTGGAATAGAACGTGCAATGAGTACATTAGGAAATTATTTTGTCTCGCAGGGGCATGAAATTCATTACTTAACGTTATTCCCCTTTGAGCCATTCTTTGAGCTTGATAATCGAATAATGTTTTATAATCCCCCGTTTGCATTCCCGAGATATGGACGAAATATGGTTCAGACACTTAGTTACTATTTGAAAATGTTGACTCCTTATGTTGGCTACTTTCGAAAGCAAATAGAGAAAATCTCACCTGATGTAATTATGTGTTTCGGAGATTGGTACCCACACGCCATAATGCTTCAGATTGCTGATCTAAAAATTCCTTTTTATTATTGTAATCGTTCAAATCCGAAAATAAAATATAAACCGTTCCCAACATTAATACGTTTTTTAGCCTATAAGCTTTCACCTCCTACTGGTATAATTGCTCAAACCCACGAAGCCATGCTTCGAAAGAGAAAACTATTAGGCGATGAAATACCAATTAAAATTATACCGAATCCGGTCAGGATAATTGAACCAAAAAATCTTCAAAAGGAAAACTGGATTGTTTCTGTTGGTCGATTGCATTTAGAAAAAGGATTTGTACGTTTAATGGAAGTATTTAGTTTGCTAAAAGCAAAAGACTGGAAGTTAATTTTGGCAGGTGGAGGTGTTCACGAGAAAGAAATAAAACAAAAAGCTATTGATTTTGGTATTGCCGATAGGGTTGTTTTTTTAGGTAAAGTTACTGATATAGATACTCTCCTTTTAAAAAGTAAGATTTTTGTTTTATCTTCGCATAAAGAAGGGTATCCAAATGCGCTTTGTGAAGCTATGTCTGCTGCTCTTCCTTGTGTTTCGTTTGATATTATAGCAGGACCAAAAGATATTATTATTAATAATGAAAATGGATTTTTAGTTCCGGATAATGATATTATTAGAATGGCTCAAATATTACAATCTCTGATTGACAAAAGTGAATTAAGAGTTATGATTGGAGAAAGGGCAAAAGATATAACTGTTACAAATAGTATTGAACGTATTGGAAATCAGTATTTAAATTTTATATTAAATTATAATGGATAAAAATGAACCAAGTGTTTGTGTGGTAATGCCCGTTTATAATGGAGCAAAAACAATTGAATTAGCAATAAAATCATTACTATATCAGACTTATACAAATTGGAATTGCGTTATCGTAAATGATGGATCAACTGATTCGACAAAAATGATTTTAGATAAAATAACAGATAATCGATTCATAATAATTCATTTAGAGAAAAATATTGGTCGTGGAGGTGCTCGGCAAATAGCATTACAGAATGCTATGGGTGATTATTTAGCATTTTTAGATGCTGATGATTTTTATCATTCAGAGAAAATAGATACTCAAGTAAAAGCGTTTAAATATAATAACGATGTTGAGTTAGTATCTTGTGGACAAGGATCTTATGATGAAAAATTTGAATTGTTAACCGTCAGAGGAACAATAAACCAAGGAAAGCATTTTTATAAAATTGGTATGCAGCAAAAGTTCACATGTGCTTCATCGATGATAAAAATTAAAAGTGCTACAAAATTAAATTATAATACTCAGCTAAATGCATCTGAAGACATCGATTTTCTCTCAAGATATTTAGATAATAAGCAGTATTTCGTAATTGATTCATTGTTGTATTATTATTCTGAATTTGAATCTTTTTCATATTTTAAAACATTGGAGTATAATTACTATAAATTAATTAGGATTGCTTTAATGTTCAAAAAGGAGAAACTAAAAAGTATAGAACAGTTTAGTAAAACAATTTTTAAAACAATAGTGTATTTGATATTTATTCCATTATTAGGAAAGAAGTTTTTTATTAAAAAAAGGGGGCAAGTGCCTAATAGTAAGCAAATTAATGAGTATAATTTGCAGCTGTCAAAGTTAATGGACAATAATCAATAATATATGAAACCCAAACTAATAAGAGTTACAACAATTTCATCGACAATGACTTCGATATTAAAAGGGCAAATGAAGTTTATTTCGGAATATTTTGATGTTGTTGCAGTTACAAGTAAATATGATGATTATTTTGAAGAAATTGAAAAGAGAGAGAATGTCAAAGTTGTGGATTTAAAAATGTTTCGTAAAATATCAGTATTTTCTGATATTATAAGTTTGCTAAGAATGATTTTGATTATTAGAAATGAAAAACCGACGATAGTACATTCACAAACGCCAAAAGCAGGACTGCTTGCGATGTCAGCATCTTGGCTTTTGCATGTTCCTATTCGTATTCATTCAGTAGTTGGAGTTCCTATATATGCTGAGAATAAAGGATTTAAACGGTCTGTGCTTTTGTTGTGTGAAAAACTAACACTGTTTTTCGCAAATGAAGTTTACCCTAATTCAAACGGAGTGAGAGATTTTTTAATCGAAAATAATCTCTGTAACAAAAGTAAAATTTCGATTGTAGGCAAGGGAAGTTCAAATGGTATTGATGTTTGTCATTTTTCGCGATTACATTTTGATGAATTTACCAATGAAAAGGTTAGAACTGAGCTTAATTTCTCGAAAGATGATTTTGTATTTTGTTTTGTAGGTCGTATTTGTATTGATAAAGGAATAAATGAATTGGTAGATGCTTTTATTGATTTAAGAAAAAAAATAATTGAAAAGCCTATTAAACTATTATTGATTGGTCCATATTTTAAAAATGATGATGCTATTGACAATCGTGTTTTTTCAATAATTAATAATCATGCTGATATAAAATATATTGGTTTACAAAAAGAAATCAGACCTTATTTATTTTCATCAAATTGTTTTGTTTTTCCAACATACCGCGAAGGGTTACCAAATGTTTTATTGCAAGCTGGTGCTATGGAAATGCCTATAATCGCAACGAATGTTGTTGGATGCAATGACATTATTAGGAACGAGGTAAATGGATTATTAGTAGAAGCAAAAAATTCATCAAAACTAATGAATGCTATGCAGAGATTATTCAACGAAAATGATCTCGCTAAAAAGATTTCTGGTAATTCAAGACAGTCAATAATTGATAATTACAGTCAAAATTATTACTGGAATGAACTTAAAAAGGAATATGAATATCAACTGTCAAAAAGAGAAATTTTGTAATTTATAATCGGTAAAACTTTGAATTTATGCTCTTTATGTAATAGTTGCAAGCAGAATAAAAAAATGGAAATAATTAATTCCAAAAATAAATAAATAAATATGATTGATTATCTTCTTTTTAAAGATATTTCGGATCGAATTGTGGCGATAGTTGCCTTTTTAGTATTGTTGCCTTTGTTTTTTATAATCGCTTTTGGTATTAAAATTGATTCAAAGGGTTCAATTTTTTATTTTCAAAAAAGATTAGGTAAAAATGGAGTGCCTTTTAAAATTTGCAAATTCAGATCAATGCGAACTGATATTAATTTTAGAACGACTGAAACACTTGCTTCAGATCCACGCATTACAAATTTTGGTAAGTTACTTCGTAAAACAAGTCTTGATGAATTACCTCAACTTATTAATATTATAAAAGGTGAAATGAGTTTTATTGGACCAAGACCTCCTTTGTTGACTTATCCAAAAAACTTTAGCGAGTACAATGAATTTGAACGAAAACGATTCAATGTAAAGCCTGGTGTTAGTGGGTTAGCTGCAATTAAACAGCGTGAGATTCATGATTGGAATTTAAATATTCCAGTTGATGTTGAATATGTTGAAAATATTTCTTTCAAATTAGACTTAAGTCTATTTCTGTCAAGTTTATTTGTGTTTTTTAAAACAAATAATATCTATTCGAATAATAAGAAATAAATATGGAAATAGGAAGCTTTATTGAATTAGACCTCAGGAAAACAGGCGAATACTTTAAATCAAATCAAATTGCTCGCCTTAACTCTGGGAGAGCCGGAATTTTCTATTCGCTTCAATTACTTGGTGTAAGCAAGTTATATATTCCATATTATCAATGTCCATCCGTATTTTCATTTTTAGAAAAAAAAGGAGTTGAGGTAGTCAGATATTATTTAGATAGTAGCTTAATGCCTCAAATTAATACAAATGAAAAGGATACAGCTGTGTTAATTGTGAACTATTTCGGATTGTTCGATTCTGAAAAGCTGATTGAAATTGCTGCAAAATTTAAAAATGTAATTATCGACAATTCACAGGCTTTTTATACAAAACCAATTGATAATCTGCTTAATATTTATTCTCCACGCAAGTTTTTTGGTGTACCAGATGGATGTTATGTAATTGGAAATGAGGCTAAAAAAAATGAACAACTGTTTGAAAAAGATTTTTCATCATCAACTTCTGGTTTTTTGTTAAAACGTATTGAAGTGGGTTGCAATGCTGTCTATAGTGAGCGACAAGCTAACGAAGATCGTATCGAACAATCGGATGTTATGCAAATGTCTCAGTTAACTCAAGATTTATTATTAAGCATTGATTATGAAATAATTAAGCAAAAAAGAATCGAGAATTATAGAATTGCTCACAAACTTTTTAAAAAGTTTAATATGTTTAATATTGAGGGTTTGGTTGGAAGTGAAGCTACGCCTATGGTATATCCACTTTTAATTGAGCAAGAAAATCTTGTTGCTATTCTGAAAGAAAATAATATTTATACTGGTAGATGGTGGGCGCATGTTTTGAAAAGTGTTGATAGCACGAGAATCGAACATAAACTTTCAAAATACATGATTCCAATTCCAATTGATCAAAGATATGGAGAAAAGCAATTAAATTTAATATATTCAATTATTTCCGAAAATATAAAATGAACATTATCGCCATTCATCAACCCAACTATATTCCCTGGCTTGGTTATTTTTATAAAATATATCAGGCAGATACCTTTGTGTTTTTAGATACAGTACAGTATTCCAACAAAGGAATGCACGATTATCACTATATAAAAAATCCGCAGGGACGATTTAGATTGAAAATTCCTGTTAAAGTTGCTTTTGGAGATAGCATATCTGCTGTTCAGTTAAATAATGCATTAAATTGGCGCGAAAGTCACTTAAAACAAATTGAAGTGAATTATAAGAAGGCGCCTTTTTTTAAAGATGTATTTTCAGATTTGAGCGAATTATTTGAAGTAAATGATATATTAATGGCTGATTTTAATAGCAGAATAATTGAATTTATCGCTCGTAAATTCGGAATTAATACTAAATTTGTAAAGTCAACAGATCTTAATGTTGAAACATTGGATAAAAGCGAACGAATTTATGGCATTTGCAACGAACTAAATGCAAAAGTATATTATTCAGGCACCGGTGCAGCGATTTATCAAAACGAAACAGATTTTAATCAACGGGGAATTGAATTAAAATATTCCACGTTTAAGCCTTTCGAATATCCGCAATTTTGGGGTGCATTCGAATCAAATATCTCCATAATCGATTATCTGATGCATTGTGGGTACGACTGGGGTAGGGTCTTGGAAAATCAAAGAAAAGTTTTATCTTCGTAAAAAATAATCAGCTCTAATCAAATGACAAAAAACATACTCATTCTTGCTCCACACCCCGACGATGAAGTTCTCGGTTGTGGAGCAACTATAAAAAAACTATCCAAAGATGGTAATCAAGTTTTTGTATTGGTTTCAAGCCGTGGCAGTAAGCGGCTTTACGATCAAACTAAGGTAGAGGCAGTTCGTAATGAAGCGCATGAAGCGCATGCTTTGCTTGGTGTAACAAAGACTTTCTTTCTCGATTTTCCGGCTCCCGAGTTAGATACAGTTCCACTAGCTGATATTTCGCGTGAAATTTCGAAAGTTATCTCTGATTTTCAAATTAATGTCTTATATTTGCCACATAGAGGCGATATTCATAACGACCATCGGGTGGTTTTTAATGCAGGATTGGTGGCAGCACGTCCGGTTGGGAATTGCACTGTAACCGAGATTTATGCGTACGAAACTTTGTCGGAAACCGAATGGGCTGCTCCTTTTGGTGATGATGCATTTATTCCAACTCGCTTTGTGAATGTTGAAAGCACATTGGAGGCAAAAATGGAAGCAATGAAATGCTTTAAAAGTCAGCTCAAAGTATTTCCCAATCCGCGGTCGTTGGAAACTCTCGAAGCATTGGCAAAATTCAGAGGAGCAACAGTTGGTTTTAAAGCTGCTGAGGCATTTATGGTGATACGACAAATAATCAAATAATTTTTTTCCCTTTAGTGGTTAAGGGCAATTCAAATGAAAAACATTGCAATATACGGTTTTGGTGGTTTTGGGCGTGAAGTTGCATGCCTGCTTAAAAAAATGAATGAAACAGTTCCAACATGGAATCTAATTGGTTTTATCGACGATGGTGTGGAAGTTGGTAATGAAAACCGTTACGGAAAAGTGTTGGGTGGAATAGAATTTGTAAATAGCTATCCTTCAGAGCTAAGTATTGTAATATCTATCGCTAATCCGCATATAATTAAAAAGTTAGTTGGTGGAATCACCAACCCACTGATTGAATATCCCAATATTATTGCTCCAAATGTTAATATTTTCGATACCGATGCATTCTCAATAGGAAAAGGAAATATTGTGTTTTGGGGTTGCCGGTTAAGTTGCGATGTGTCGATTGGCGATTTCAATCTTATAAATGGTGCTGCTTCGCTTGGGCACGATGTCAGTTTGGGCAATTTTAATGTGTTAGGGCCATCCACAAGACTTTCGGGCAATTGCAGAGTGGGAGAGGAGAATCAGTTTGGTGTTGGATCTATTGTTTTACAAGGGATTAAGATTGGAAATAACACCAAAATCGGCATTGGTACAGTGATAATAAGGAATACAGTGGACGATGCTTTTTATTTTGGCAATCCGGCAAAAAGTATAGAAGAGCAATTTAAATAATCAATTAAAATATTAAAACTATGGCATTTCAGGAGTTTAAAACCGTACAGATTGACGGAGTTTCGGCTTGTGTTCCGGCAAATATTGAAGAAAATGCAGGTTTGGATTTGTTTGCTAATAGCGAAGAATACGAAAAATTTGTAGCCACAACCGGCATTGAACGTAGGCATGTTGTAACCGAAGGTGTTTGCGCCTCGGATTTGTGTCTGGCAGCTGCCGAAAAATTAATAGCCGAACTCAATTGGGATAAGAACGATATAGAATGTTTGATTTTTGTTTCACAAACACCTGACTATAAGCTACCTGCTACTTCGTGTGTGCTACATGGTAAATTAGGATTATCAAAAAACTGTATGACTTTTGATATCTCGATGGGTTGTTCGGGTTGGGTGTATGGCGTTTCTACCCTGGCTTCTATACTTAGCTCTGGTAACATCAAGAAAGGCTTATTGCTTATAGGCGATACGGTTACACGTACCAAATCACCGCTTGATAAATCAACTTATCCTTTGTTTGGCGACGCTGGAACTGCTACGGCTTTGTCGTACAACGAGAATGCTTCGCCACTTCAGATGGCGCTGTTTACAGATGGTTTAAGTTACGATGCTATTATGATTGAGGATGGCGGCTATCGCAATCCGGTAAACGAAAAGTCATTTGAATATGTGGATTATGGCAATGGAATTGTTCGAAATAAATTGCAAAGCGTGTTGGATGGTTCTTCCGTTTTTACATTTGGCATTTCCAAAGCACCACAATCTGTAAATGCATTAATCGAGCATTTTGAAATTGATAAAGATACAGTGGATTATTTTGTATTTCATCAGGCAAATATGCTTATGAACGAGAAGATTCGTACAAAACTTAAGTTGCCCGAAGAAAAAGTACCCTATATTCTCAAAGATTTTGGAAACACATCGTCAACATCTATTCCGCTAACTTTGGTAAATAATATCGGGGATAAATTCAATGACAGCGAAGTGAAAATTCTTGCATGTGCATTTGGTGTTGGGTTGTCGTGGGGTGTTGTTTATACTAATTTTTCTAAAATAACCTGTTGTAAATTAATAGAGGTTTAGTATTTTTTTAGCTCTCTATATCTAAAAAGGCTACAGTTGAAATTGTAGCCTTTTGCTTGAAATTTTTATAAACAGGGTAAATGACGAATTTCACCCTTCCACAATCTTTATTTCGGATGTTACGGTGAATGTTTAATTATGTAAATGTTTATTTTCAGGCATCAATCGTTATATCAGATGAAGGACGGCATGAGCATGGAAGACAATTTCCTTTGACTGGTTTGGTGGCGGTTTCGTAATTGTAATCCACTGTTCCGGCAGCCAATTTTGTACTGCATGCCCCACATTCGCCAAACATACAGCCGGCTTCCATCCTAATATCATTCGATTCGGCAAATTCCAAAATGTTTTTGAAATCTGAGTCCCATTCAATCGTTTTGTTTGATTTGCTGAAATGAATATTTACAACTTTATTGTTTTCTGTTGATTGGCTATTTTCCATATTAACGCCAAAAGTCTCAGTATAAATCGGACTTTGTTTTCCTTTCCAGCTGGCAATATCTTTACCCAAAACTTCCATCATCATTTTTGGTCCGCAAATGTAAAAATTCAAGTTTTTATCATTCGGAAGCACCTGTTTTAATGTGTCTATGTCCATTCTTTTGTTATGGTAAGTCCAGGATGGGTGTAGTTCGTTTTCCTGTTTGATGTCTGGTTGACTAAAAAACACATTTATCTTCACGTTCCGATTGATTTTGCAAATCTGCATTATCTCTTCCTTGAAACACAATAGATGATTATTTTTTGCCGCAAGTAATAGATAAATTTCGCCATCGTTTTCTCTTAATGTTTTTAGCATCGCCAAAATAGGCGTAATACCAATACCTCCGGCAATAAGAACGGATGGTTTTCCCTTTGAAGGTTGAAGTACAAATGAGCCACGGGGCCCGCGTGCCTCCAAAATATCGCCAACTTTTAATGACGCATGAAGTGCGGAGGAGACTTGTCCGTTGCTCTCTTTTTTTACGGATATCCGGTATTGATGATTTTTTTCAGCCGAAGATATAGTGTAGGAGCGCAAAGCGAATTTTATTTTCGAGTCTGTTGAATTGGTTGTGTTAACACATAATTTATTATCCACAAATGGAATTCTGAATGTCAGGTGTTGCCCGGGAACAAATTCTTTCAGCTTGTTATTGTTGCTGTCCTCAAAATAGATGGATTTGACTTCAGGAGTTTCGTCTATTATTTTGGTTACCACTAATTTATGATAGGCTGCCGCTGCCATCTGTTTTTCAGTTTGTGTTTGAGCCCCATTTTCATACACACCAAACCATTTGTCCATAGGTATTGTAGATTCGCCATAGTTACAATCAAAAAGTCGGTGATGCAGATAGTGAAAATACGACCCGAATGGTAGATATTTGAATAATTTACCTTCGAAACCGGAATGGCTGGGTGCCGGGGTGAGCGCAGTATGTTGTGAATTGAACAAAAAATGCAGTGGATGCGATGGTACAATATAGTGTATCAATACCACGCTGAAATAAAGCAGGTGTTCGATGGGGTGCATTGCCAAACCTGACCATGGGCCGGGATTTATATTGTAATGATGTAGGTAGTGAATTTTATTATAAAGAGGTTTCCAGTGTATTAGTCTGTGTATTAGGTAGAAATGAAACTCACGCCAGAATGGGATAAGCATAAAAAGTAAGACAAAATATACCGGGTGCTCGTTGAAATCGAGGTAGGGCAGTTTATCGTTAGCGTAAAGCCAAAAAGTAAATGCTTCGTATGCAGTCCAAATCGGCACGGCACTGGCGCAAGCCCAAAATACATTATCATACACCTGATTGTTCCAAAGAAAGGTAGAGCCGTTGGTGCTTTGCCATCTTGGACTGTATTTGGCATTTGTACCCCGCGCTTTAAATTTGTATAAATAAAGGTGCCAGCCACCATACACTATCCATACCAAGGCCATATTCCTGATAAACAAGGTCATTATCCACGAAAGGTTGAATGTTTTTAGCTCTTCAAGTGGCGGTTGAAGATAGTTGTAGCTGAGAATGACTACTGCGAGATAGACTAAATTCCATGTAAATAAATAGTTGTACAGCCAGGATAAGAATTTTTTCAATTGCGGTGGCCACACAAAAATCGGGGCAAAACTAACCGGATTTTCTGGTCGCCATTCTCCACGGCTATCTGTGTAGCCATTTATTGTTGATTCGTTTTCTTTCATGATTTTTCTTAGTGTTAATTATTTTTGCTTCTTTGTTATTTTAAATTTGATTTTAGGTATTCCTTCATAAAGTTGTTAATATCCCATTGGTCGGCTATGGGTTCATTCGTGTATGGCAGTATGGTCATGTATGGATATGGGCCGAACTCTGGTGTTATGGTAAACTCAGTCCATCCCTCATTTCTGCGACGTTCGATAACTTTATTCCAGCAGCCGACATGGAAATCCAGCGCATTCTGCCAATACGGGTCACGTGGGTCGGGTATTTGTGGCCCTTCGGGAAATCCTATTCTGGCATGTATGTGTTCAGCTCTTGATAGGGCAATTTCTAATGCTTCCGGCTGGTCGGCAAGGTAAGATTCAGCTACGTTGCACCAATGCGAAACATCAAGGGCAATGCGTAAATCGGGTATGTTTGTAAGAAATTGCTTGGTAATATGAGCTGCAAAACTGAATTTTGCACGGTGGGTTTCATGGACAATTTTGATGCCGTATTCCTCAGATATTTCTTTGGCAATTTGAATAAGTTCTGCATTTTGTTCGTAGCTGAAAAAATCCTTTCCTGTCTGAGTGTTGATAAATAGCGGGTTACAATTTGCCAGATTCTCCAACCATTGGCGGAATTCCTTTTTATGTTCATCGAAATTAGCAGTCGTTGTTTGACTGTGTTGTCCAATCAATTGAAGGTCAAATTGTTTTAAAAGTTTGAGAATTTCATCTTTTTTTTCTTGCTCTTTAGGCATTCCCATTTCTACCCCGTCGTATCCGGCATCTTTAACTTTAGCAAAAAATGAGCTTGTATCCAGGTTTTCGCATCCCCAGAGAGGGCAAAAGAATTTGATTTTCATACGTAATATTTTTAAGATTGTAATAAATTTCAGTCTGTTAATTGTTGCTATTCATTTGGTATATAAAAATATAAATAGCTTTGCAATTAGTTTTAATAACAAGAAAAATCGAAATAAGTTCTTGAATAAGTATCAATTTTATAGTGCTTCAAAACCTATAAAACTTAACATTGTTCAGTGTCATTGTATTTTAGCATGGTAGGTAAGTGCATTTTGAAATTTAGTGAATGAAATAATCACTACTTCTAATACACCGGTAACTCTGTGGTGTTTTTAACTTCAGCAATTACAAAGAAGCTGCTTATAAGTGCTACAGAGGGTAAAACTGATAGTTTTTTTTGATGAAAATGGTAGTAACTTTCCATATCGGGTAAAACTACTTTGAGCATATAATCGAAACTGCCCGAAATAAAATTGCATTCTACTACTTCGGGAAATGCAGCAATGGCTTCGTTGAATGCGCCTGATAAATCAATGGTTTGCTTAACCAAAGTTACATGGCAATAGACTGTGAGGTTATTGCCTGTTTTTTTCTTATTCAGTATAGTTGCATATTTTTCGATAAAACCCTCCCGCTCAAGTCGTTTTACGCGGTCGTGAACCGGTGTGAGCGATAAATTTATGCTGTTGGCTATGTCTTTAAGGGTTAATTGTGCATTGGACTGCAGCAATCGTAGTATTTTTTTGTCGGTTTCGTCGAGTTGCATAGTGTTTCGTTGTTATTTTGTAAAATTATTGAATAGTGATTTTTTCTGATTTTGATACACTGAATTGTATTTTATAGAAATATATTTTGCAAATATATATAAAATTGGAAATATATTCTTATTTTATTTTGATATGAATAATAATTTTCTTTTTGACTTATTTTTGTATTGTATAAAATAAACAATTTAAAATTTCACGATTATGATTATAGGTGTTCCCAAAGAAATTAAAAATAACGAAAACCGTGTTGCATTAACGCCTGCGGGAGTGGCGGAGTTTAAAAAATACGGTCATACTGTGTATGTGCAAACGCACGCTGGCGAAAACAGTGGATTTACAGATGCTGCTTACGAACAAGCTGGTGCTGTAATGCTTCCAACCATTGAAGCTGTGTACGAAATTGCCGAAATGATTATCAAAGTAAAAGAGCCAATTGCATCGGAATATCCGTTGATTAAGTCGGGTCAATTGCTGTTTACTTACTTTCATTTTGCTTCGAGTGAGCCACTTACGCATGCCATGATAGAACGTGGTGCTGTTTGTTTAGCTTATGAAACGGTCGAAAAAGCCGACCGAAGTCTTCCGCTTTTGGTGCCCATGTCCGAAGTAGCAGGGCGTATGTCGATTCAGGAAGGAGCCAAATACCTCGAAAAACCAATGACCGGAAAAGGTATTTTGTTGGGTGGTGTTCCGGGTGTGGCGCCTGCTAATGTGGTGGTGCTTGGTGGTGGTGTTGTAGGAACACAGGCTGCCAAAATGGCTGCCGGACTTGGTGCCCGTGTTACAATTGTGGATGTGAGTTTACCCCGCTTGCGTTATCTGAACGATGTAATGCCTGCCAATGTAACGACATTAATGTCCAATCATTATAATATTTGTGAGGCAATTGCTACAGCCGATTTGGTTGTAGGTGCGGTATTAATTCCCGGAGCAAAAGCGCCACATTTAATTTCGCGCGAAATGCTTAAAATTATGAAGCCAGGTACAGTATTAGTGGATGTGGCTGTGGATCAGGGTGGTTGTATTGAAACCTGTGTGCCAACGACACACGAAAACCCCACTTTTGTAGTAGATGGCATTGTGCATTATTGTGTTGCTAATATGCCGGGTGCAGTGCCTTATACTTCCACATTGGCGTTGACAAATGCAACTTTACCTTATGCATTGCAATTAGCTAACGAAGGATGGAAGGTGGCATGTGCAAAAAATATCGAACTTCGCAAAGGGTTAAATGTTGTGTCAGGTAAAGTGGTTTACAAAGGAGTTGCCGAAGCGTGGGGATTGGAATATCAGGAAGTTGAAAGTATTTTGAAATAAATAGTTTTTGTTTTGTAATTTTGCCTGTTTTCCCCTCTCCTTAGGGAGAGGGGGTAGGGGTGAGGTTACAATTTTTCTTTGAACCAACCGGCATACATGGCATAGTTGTGCGCAATACGTCGGTTCATTTCGTTTGTTTTTTCGGGTTCCACTTCTTTTACAAATTTTGCCGGAACGCCTGCCCAAAGTGTGTAAGGCGGTATCACGGTATTGCTAAGTACCAATGCACCGGCAGCTACAATAGCCCCTTCGCCAACATGCGCATAATCGAGTAGGGTGGCTCCCATTCCTATGAGTGCATAATTGTCTATTCGGGCACCATGCACGGTTACATTATGTCCAATCGATACATAATCTCCAATTTCTACGGTCGATTTTTCGTACAAAGTATGTAGCACAGAGCCATCCTGAATGTTCACGTTATTGCCGATTCTTATAGCATTTACATCGCCGCGAAGCACAGCATTAAACCAAACGCTGCATCCGCTACCCATTTTTACATCGCCTACAATGGTTGCATTTTCGGCTAAATAGCAATCATCACCTATTTCAGGAGTAAATCCCCTGACTTCTTTAATTAACGCCATGAAACAGTTTTGAGTATTGAGTTATGAGTATTGAGTTTTGATTATTGAAATGATTAATATTGACGGGATGTGGCAAACTCAACACACTGAATAAGAGCTATTTTGTATTCGGAATCGTCAAAGATTTTCAATTCGTTGATAGCGAGATTTTTAAGTTCCGCCATTTTGATTTCGGCATAAGCCACGCCGCCTGAATTTCGCGCGAATTGCATGATATAGTTTATGTTCGAATTTGTAAAATCCTTAGAATGAATAAGTGCTATTACATCATTCTTGGCTTCATCTGCAGAGTTTTGTAGCGCGTATATAAGTGGTAACGTTACTTTTCCATCCTGAAGATCGTTGCCGGTAGGTTTACCAATTTCAATATCGCTGTAATAATCAAAAATATCGTCTTTTATCTGAAAACAAAGTCCGAGTAATTCGCCAAAGCGGAAAAGATGTTGCTGTTTAACATCGTCGACTCCAGCCGAAATAGCTCCCACTTCGGCGCATGTTGCAAAAAGCAGTGCTGTTTTCTTTTGAATAACTTTAAAATAATCGGCCTCTGTAATATCTGTCTTTTGCATGTTGGTAAGTTGCAATAACTCACCATCCGAAAGTTCCATACCAATACGGGCAATGGAATTAAGTATTTTCAGATTTTCAGTTTTTGTACCACATATCAGCGAATTGGAAAGCATATAATCGCCCGAAAGTACAGCCACTTTGTTTGTCCAACGGGCATTTATCGAAGATCGGCCTCGTCGTTCGTGTGTATCGTCAACTACATCGTCGTGAATAAGACTGGCATTGTGAAGCAATTCAACAGCCAGCGCTGCATAGTAAGCCGATTCGTTCATATTGCCACATAAGCGTGCGGTAAGCAGGGTTAAAATAGGTCGCAATTTTTTACCACTTGCTTCAACAATATATTCATTTACATCGGCCAAAAGGGGATTGTCAGTCTTAAGTGCTTTTGCAAAATACTGTTTGAAAATTTTTAAATCTTCAGAAATTGGTTGACGAATGCTATCGATTAAACTCATCTGTATATTGAATTATTCCACACAAAATTAGTGAAATTAATTTTTGAAATTAAAAAAAATCGTGTATTTAAGTATAATTATAGCTAAAAACAAGGATATGCTTAAATAGTTTTTATAATTTCAAATATTAACATGTATCTAAATACTAATTAACGCATAAAAAAAGCCACTTTAAAGTGGCTTTTTTATAGAATAAATAACTGAAATTACTTTTTAGCTGTTGATTTTTTGTCACAACAAGCGTCTTTTTTTTCACCTTTACAGGCTTCTTTTTTCTCGCCTTTACAAGCTTCTTTCTTATCGCAACATCCGTCTTTCTTTTCGCCTTTAGAGCAGCATTCTTTTTTTGTTTCAGTTTTTGCAGGAGCCTGAGCCATTACGTTTGCTGATACAAACATAGCAACCATTGCAAGGATAAAAATGTTTTTTTTCATGATCGTTCTTTTTTTTAATGAAATTGTTTGAAATATCTATCAATTCAAACTCTGAATTGTTTTGCAAATAAACGCAATATAACTGAATATTGTTGCATTATTTGAACACATTAACTAAAAGGCTGCATTTTGAAGATTTATTCAGAAAATTCCATTAAATAGGCCTTAATAAAAGCATCGATATCACCATCCATTACCGCATTAACATTCGAAGTTTGGTAGTTGGTGCGATGGTCTTTTACACGGCGGTCGTCGAACACATAACTGCGTATTTGCGAGCCCCACTCAATTTTCTTCTTTCCTGCTTCGACTGCAGCACTGGCTGCACGACGTTTTTCGAGTTCAAGTTCGTATAGTTGTGATTTCAGTAAGCGAATGGCATTGTCTTTATTACCAAATTGCGAACGGCTTTCGGTATTTTCAATCACAATTTCGTCCATCAAATTAGTAACCGGATTCATAAATTTATAATGGAGGCGTACGCCTGTTTCCACTTTATTTACGTTCTGTCCACCGGCACCCGACGAACGGAAGGTATCCCATGTGAGCATGCCCGGATTGATTTCAATCTCGATGGTATCGTCCACCAACGGAACCACATAAACCGATGTAAATGATGTCATTCGCTTGCCCTGAGCATTGAAAGGAGAAACACGTACCAATCTATGAACACCGTTTTCGCTTTTAAGATAGCCATAAGCCATTTCGCCTTCAAACTGCATGGTAACTGTTTTTATACCGGCTTCGTCGCCATCCTGTATGTTGGTTATTTCCACCTTGTAACCTTGGCGCTCGGCCCAACGCTGATACATACGGAATAGCATATCAGCCCAATCCTGCGCTTCGGTACCACCTGCACCGGCCACAATTTTAATCACAGCTCCGAGTTTGTCTTCCTCTTTCGAAAGCATGTTTTTTAGCTCCAGTGATTCCACCTGTTCCAATGCATAGCGGTATGCTTCGTCCACTTCTTCTTCCGATACTGCTTCCTCTTTATAAAAATCGTAGGCTAATTGTAATTCTTCGATGGCAGTTTTAACACCTTTATAACCTTCAACCCAGTTTTTCAGGTCTTTTATTTTACGCATTTGTGCTTCGGCAGCTTTTGCATCGTCCCAAAAGCCGGGCACATGCGTGCGCAACTCTTCTTCTTCTATTTGGATAGTCTTTGAATCGATGTCAAAGGTACCTCCTCAACGCGCTCTCGCGTTCCAACACATCTTTAAGTTGGTCTGTAGTAATCATTTTAGTTTGTATTAATTTATAATTTTGACTGCAAAGGTACAGCTTTATTTGTTGAAAAAAAACTTATCGTAATCGTTCCAGACGCGAAGCATCGAGTCGGAGCAAGATAAAGAGCATGATTGTAAAGCCCCAAAGTGATGAACCACCGTAGCTGAAAAAGGGTAGGGGAATGCCAATAACAGGCATTATTCCCAGCACCATACCAATATTAATCATAAGGTGAAAAAAGAAAATACTTGCCACCGAATAGGCGTAAATGCGGTTAAAAGATTCTCGTTGTCGTTCGGCAATACGCAATATGCGCATTAACAATAGCCAATAAATAACCAACACTAAAGTTGAACCCCAAAATCCATGTTCTTCGCCAACAGTACAAAAAATAAAATCGGTATCCTGTTCGGGTACGTATTTGAGTTTTGTTTGCGTTCCGTTCAGAAATCCTTTGCCCCAAAAACCTCCTGAACCAATGGCTATTTTCGATTGATTGACATTATATCCGGCACCCGAAAGGTCATCTTCCATATTTAAAAGTACCTTTATACGTACCTGTTGATGTGGTTCGAGCACTTTCTCGAATAAATAATCCGAAGAATAACAAAAGGCTACAGAACCAATACTGATAGCAGCTACTAACCAATACTGTTTGTGACGGGTAATCAAAGCCTGAAATATCCAATAACCTGAACTTAAAATAATAATACCAAGTGCCACATAATTAAAATTGACATCAATCCAACCATTGGCAATAATTGAAACTACGGTTAAGGCAGCTGCACCTGCAAGTGCATAGCCTGATTCTTTGGAGTGATGCGCCTTGAAAAATGAATATCCGAGCTGAATAATCAGCAACAGCCCCATGGCAAGTATAAAACCCAATGTGCCCTGTTCGGCGCCAATAACTATAGTGCTGTAACGAATGACAACAACAAATAAAATAATAGCCAATACAATAAGAATCAGTATGATACCATTCATGCCTTCGCGATAAAGCATAAGCAGAAATGCAACAAAAACGAGTGCCGATCCGGTTTCTTTTTGTAAAATAATAAGTGCAAATGGCAGAAAAATAAACATGGCAAGCGGAATTAAATCGCGCCAGGTACGTAGTTTGTAGTTATACGAACTCATAAACCGTGAAAGAGCCAATGCTGTAGCCATTTTTGCTAATTCGGCGGGCTGAAAACTCACAGGTCCTATTACCAACCACGATCGGGAGCCCTTAATATCGGGTGCCACAAATATGGTAACTATAAGTAACAGAATAACAAATGCATAAATAAAATAGGCAAAGAAATTATACATTTTATAATCCACAAGCAGGAGCATACCACCAATGGCAAAAGCAGTAAGTATCCACACAAACTGTTTACCCGCACGTTGATCCCAGTCGAGAATGCCCGACTGATCGAAATTATAGCTGGCACCGTAAATGCTCACCCAACCCATTAACACTAAAATAACGAAGTACGCTACTGTAGTCCAGTCGAGGGCATATTTTATATTAACGTTCTTTGACGCTGGCATTTGTTACAATATTGGTTATTCGTTCTTCTAATTCTGTTCTCGTAATTTTACCTTTCAGATACAACTCAGCCATTAAACTAAAAATTGGAGCTGCATAAGTTGAGCCGAAACCGGCATTTTCAACTACAATAGCTACTGCTATTTTGGGATTTTCGCGCGGAGCAAAACCAACAAAAAGCGAGTGGTCTTTTCCGTGTGGGTTTTGTACTGTTCCGGTTTTTCCACACATTTGTATGCTGTCGATGCGCGACGAACGTGCTGTACCTGATTCAAAAACACGCGACATGCCTTCGAATACTACAGGGAAATATTTTTCATCTACTTTTACCTTATGAATTTTGTTAAGCATGGTGTCCGATTTGTGTAGATGTGGCGTGATATAAAAACCATTGTTTGCAATGGCAGCCATGGTATTGGCTAATTGCAAAGGTGTTGCCAATACTTCACCTTGTCCGATAGAATTTGAACGAATAGTAATTGCCCGCCAACCTGTTTCGGATTTGTAAACTTTGTTATAAAATTTTTGAGTGGGAATGTAACCACGAACCTGTTCGTAAATATCTCCATCAGTAAATTTCTCACCCAGACCAAAACTTTTCATCCGATCGACCCACTCGTCGTAATTTGTTCTGAAAATCTGGTTCTTCTGACCATAACCGTCTTTTTCGATGGTGCTACGGAATGCATTCCAAAAATATGGATTACAACTTTGCTCAATAGCTTGTTCCAGATTAACGGGTGAGCCATGAGAGTGTGTACATTTGATTGGTGATGAGGCTGGTCCGTTGCAGCCAAAGATTGAATGCTCATTGATGCCACCCATTTGCTGACAAACTAATGCCTGCAATGGCTTGAATGAAGAACCGGGTGAATATTGAGCCTGTGTAGCACGATTCATCAACGGTTTTGTAGGGTCATTCAGTAACGAACGGTAATTTTTTGAACGTTGTCGGCCTACCAAAATAGAGGGGTCGAAAGCAGGATTGGAAACCATAACTAAAATTTCGCCGGTTTTGGGTTCGATAGCTACCACGCTGCCCACTTTGCCTTTCATCAGTTTTTCGGCAAGTACCTGAAGTTTAATATCTAAAGTAAGTGTCAGATTTTGACCTGCCTTTGCCGGAATGTCGCTTTTGCCATTATCGTATTTACCTTTGATACGACCTTTAGCATCGCGCAGAAGTATTTCCATTCCCTTTTGTCCGCGTAAAGCTTCTTCGTAGGTATATTCTATGCCATCGCGTCCGGCATAATCACCTGATTTGTAATAATTATCCTTTTCAATACGTCGCTGCGTAACTTCACCAATATTACCGAGTACGTGAGCTGCATTGGGGAATGCATATTCACGAAGCGTACGGTTTTGAATGTAAAACCCCGGAAATTTATACATCGATTGTTGAAAAGTAGCAATGTCTTCGATATCTAACTGAGTCATAAATATCTGTGGCGTGTAAGATGAATAGCCCAGATTTTTACTTCGGTCTTTTATGTTTTTTATCCGCTCAATAAAATCTTCTTTGGTAATATCTAACGAACGACAAAAGGAGATCGTATCCAAATCGTGAATTTCGCGCATAATAAGCGTAATGTCGTAAGCCGGTTTGTTGTAGACCAAAAGTACGCCATTACGGTCATATATTAATCCGCGGGGAGGAAAGAGTGTTTTTTTTAAAAATGCATTACTATCAGCACCCTCTTTGTATTTGTTCTGTAAAATTTGAATCGAAAATAAACGTAATATATAAATAACAATTACCACCGTAATGATAGTAGCTATAACTCTTTGACGGTTTTGTAGTGAATCGTTAATCATTTTTGTTGGTTTATAAAGTTTAGATGGTTTGTAATATTTTAAAGTGCTTACAAACCCAAACTCTTATCTGCGATTTATGGATTTTAAACCCAAAATAATCAAAATTGTAATGACCGAACTTAAAAAAGTTTTGAACAGTATCAGCCAAAAGTGTCCGAGCGAAAAAGCTTCGAGAAAAAACAGAGATGCATGATGAAGAAAAACCATTACAAATACATATTTGATATAGGCTCCAACTCCAAAACTATGAAATGAGGGAGTCGGATTATTTCCTTCATCGATGGAAGTGAAAAGTTTGATTATAAAGCTACGGGCATAAGCAATTAATACCGAACTAAAAGCATGCATTCCCAGTGTGTTCGAAAAAGTATCAATCAAAAGTCCGATTGCAAAACCAAGAATCAGGGTTAACCAACGGGGTAAACGTACAGGAAGCGAGATAATAAACAGAATATAGATATACGGATTGACAAAACCCAAAAACTGGATATTATTCAAAATTAATACCTGTGCAAGTACTAATAATAGGAACGAAACGATATTTTGAATTACAGTAAGCATGTTTATTTTTCGGTTGCAACCTGTTCTAAGTAGCGTTGTTCGCGATAGTTTTTATAATCAATCACTTTTACGTGCGATAGTGTCCGGAAATCGACAGCCAGCTTTACACTTATGGTATAATACGGATCACTTTCTTTTATGTTAAAGTTATCGATGGTTCCGACAGGAATTCCTTCGGGAAAGGTATTTGTAAATCCGCTGGTTACCAACGAATCGCCGAGTGAAAATTTAACGTGGCGGGCAATGTCGTTCAAATTGGCATACTGATAATTTACACCTGTCCACTGAAGTGGGCCACTATAATTATTTTTTGTAAATTTACAATTGATGCGGATTTTATCATTCAGCACAGGAATTACAACTGCAAACTTGTCCGACACCGTTTTTACTATACCAACTACTCCCTGATCGCTCACAACACCCATATCCACTTTAATGCCGTCTCTCAAACCTTTATTTAGCGTAATATAATTCTGAAGTTTATTTGTAGAACTGTTTATTACTTTAGCCGAAATAAATTTATATTCCATTTCGGGGGGAATGTGAAACCGTATAGAGTCTTTTTGTTCGGGTGTTACAGCGGCTAACTTATTCCGAAGTTGAATAATTTCGTTTTTCAGTGCTGTGTTTTCTTCGGAGAGCGATTCGTTGGATGCTTTCAGTTTGAAAAACTCCACTACCGAGTTACTCATTTCGTAAAATGAAGCTACTGCCGCATTACTCGAAGAGAAAAAAACGCTTTTCTGATATTCCTGATTTTTAACAATAAGGCTAAATGATATTAATTCCAAAAACAGAAATAATATCAACACACTGTATTGAATAAGGAAATTTATCAGATTGCGCATGTACTGATGATATATTCGAAAAAGGCAGGAAATATTATGAACTGTTATTTCACAAATTTACCTGCCTTGTGTTTTTTAGTTGAAGTTATATTAACGAATAAGGAATGAGAATTTATCCACATTTTTCAATGCCACACCTGTTCCACGGGCTACTGCACGCAATGGATCGTCGGCAATGTGGAACTGAATATTGAGCTTGTCAGTCAAACGTTTGTCCAATCCCCGCAGCAGTGCACCACCACCGGCAAGGTAAATTCCTTTTTCAACTATATCGGCATACAATTCGGGTGGAGTTTGCTCCAATGCACTCAGGATAGCCGCTTCAATTTTCGAAATCGATTTTTCAAGACAGTGTGCAACTTCCTGGTACGAAACCGGAACTTCCATTGGAAGAGCTGTCATACGGTTAGGCCCGCGAACGATATAATCTTCAGGAGCATCTTCAAGGTCGGTAAGTGCTGCACCCACATTGATTTTAATTAATTCGGCTGTACGTTCACCCACTTTAATATTGTGCATGCGACCCATGTATTCTACAATGTCAAGTGTCAGGTCATCACCTGCAATACGGATTGATTTATTCGAAACGATACCACCGAGCGAAATAACTGCAATTTCGGTAGTTCCACCGCCTATATCTACAATCATACATCCGGTAGGAGCTTCCACATCGATACCAATACCGATTGCGGCAGCCATTGGTTCGTAAATCATATATACTTCGCGTCCGCCAGCGTGTTCTGACGAGTCGCGTACCGCACGTATTTCAACCTCAGTACTACCCGAAGGGATACAAACCACCATTTTGAGTGAAGGAGAGAAAAGCTGACTTTTGGTAGGAATCATTTTTATCATACCTCTGATCATCAGTTCGGCAGCGTAGAAGTCGGCAATTACACCATCGCGTAGCGGGCGCACCGTACGAATCCCTTCGTTTTCTTTACCCTGCATCTGGCGGGCTTTTTCGCCTATGGCAATCAATTTATCGGTACGTTTATCCAAGGCTACTACCGATGGTTCATCAACTACAATTTTGTCGTTGTGAATTATAATTGTGTTGGCCGTTCCAAGGTCAATCGCAATTTCCTGTGTAAATGAAAATAATCCCATGTTGTATGTTATTTGGCTTTGCCGTTTTTTGCTACGCGTTATTTGGC
>Ga0114938_1000040_pt1 | contig 100319 bp, 87 predicted proteins | sample AshMeaBigSpring_FD_88675 | JGI IMG/M metagenome (GOLD analysis project Ga0114938, IMG submission 88675) | Groundwater microbial communities from Big Spring, Nevada to study Microbial Dark Matter (Phase II) - Ash Meadows Big Spring | ecosystem: Environmental > Aquatic > Deep subsurface >...
GAATTCCTGTATTAGGGAAAACCACTCTTCGGTGCTACGCTTGTTTCGTGTCATGTTTTTTTGCGCCAAAGGTAAGAGGGAATTTTATAGCTTACAAGACGGGGTTAGCCGAATGCTTACGATACAGAATCGCATATTTAGAATTTTATTACATACCAACATAAAATAAAAAAGACACAAAATGGCAGATTTTTTATCAACCAGAGGTATATCCTCCGAGTTAGAGAATATAATTAAATGCGCAAAAAAGGAGCTATATATTATTACACCTTATCTTAGGTTTTCAACGTTAATATATGAGCTATTAAAAAGCATGCCAACTGATGTAGAATTTTGGTTTATATATGGCAAAACAGATTTAAATAGTAAGGAAGAATCTCTTCTCCGCAGATTAAATTGCAACATTCTTTTCAAAGAAAACCTTCATGCTAAGTGCTATCTGAATGAAACGACAGCCATCGTATGTTCGATGAATTTACATTCATTCTCAGAAGCAAACAATTATGAAATGGGAATACTCTTTTCTGAAAGAAACGATCGAAAAGCTTATCAAATCTGCCGTCAAGAAATCGAAATAATTAAAAAGAATGCGCAGAATATTAGAGTACTAAAACAGCCTGTTGAAATCGAACAAAAAAAATATACAAGAGATGATTTTCAGAAAGTGTGGATTGGATATCTTAAATCTCAATATAAACAGCAAGGCTTAATCGAAATAAATCAGAATATAATTGTCAGAAAGTTCCCTTACAGGCTTATGAATATGACAAATAATTACGGTATTATTGAATTTGAAATTCTACTACCCTCGGATGTATGCAGAAGATTGAGTGAAGATGCATACACAAAAGGGATATTTAAATCAGCAAAAGAATATAGGGTTTTCTGGAGTTTTCCATTCAATAAAATATGTTTATATTGGAAAAAAGGAATTGAATTTAAATCAATTGACTCTGAACTTGAATATTGCAAAAAAGGGCTAAATTTGATACTAGAGGAATTAAAGACGATTAATATTTGAATCCAATATCATATTCGTCAATTCCATTCTCGATTAACAGCTGTTTGCTCAAACGAAAAAAACAACCCAAAAAATGAATTTACCAGAGGACAAGAACATCAACACAAAGGTTATCTCTCAAATATACTCGAATACGGTAGCGACATACAAGTTTTACTGGTTTGCATCTGTCCTCGATATATTGGTAAAGGAAAAGCGGAGGGATATATCTTTTTGGGAAATAATAGTAGGAATGATATCAGAAGCCTGGTATCCCATACATTATTTTCGGTTGTCGTTTGGCAAATCAGACTCGCTTTACACCCAGATAATCGAATTGCAAAAAGAGCTCAACATCCCGATTGATGCCAAAAAGGAGGATATAAAAAAGCAACTATACAACAATCTGGATAGCCCGGGAGTAAAACGCCTGCTGAGGGTGTTTACACTGAATGTTCCTTATCGCTTTCTCTCTCCCTGGATCAATTATTCCTCCGATGCAGAGGTGATTCGGCATTCTCAGAATTTCGCAAACAATTGCCTCTATTCGATCAAAGGCGACAAGATAGAAATAAACTCACACTGGGAAGAATACCTCCACGAAAACTACCTCATATTGCGCGATTTTACGTTCTGGAATTTGACGGTTTTTCTTCAGAAGCGAAACCCAAATGTGCCGGACCTCTCGTCGAAGCTTGTAAAGCCAATTGCACGGGAATCATTGACCACACAAAGAAAGTACTGGAATACCTTTATAGAATTGAACGGCCCTATCAGGTGCATCTATACCGGAAATGAATTGCACAAAAAGAGTTATGATTTAGACCACTTTGTGCCGTGGAGCTTTGTGTCACACAATCTGTTGTGGAACCTGTTGCCAGCCGACTCCGGCATTAACTCTTCGAAAAGCAACAATCTGCCGTCGTTAGACCGCTATCTTTGTTCGTTTGCCCAAATGCACCAACAGGCAATCCGGTTGATTTATCCGCGAAATCCGAACAACAAGCTATTGGAAGATTACCTCACACTGCACGACTCTTTGTCGGAGTTGGCTCAGCTTTCGGAGGCTGATTTTCTGAATGTATTTCGAAAAACATTCTCTCCAATGGTGCAGATTGCTGAGAATATGGGATTTAAGCATTGGCAAAAAACGTTTGAACGATGAAGAAGATAGTGAACAACCCCCATTTAACAGCCATTGAGCGAACCTCTGTGTCGTTTCCCACCCGTTGGTTGAAGCAACACAATCTGTTGAAAGGCGAGATACTGGATTTTGGTTGTGGCTTCGGTTTTGATACCGACGAACTAAAAGCACAGGGATTCGATGTGGTGGGATACGACAACTATTACCGGCCCGAATATCCTCAAAAACGCTTTGATACAATCATTTGCAACTATGTACTCAATGTATTGGAGCCCAACGAACAGGCAGAGGTTTTGATGTCTGTTTCGGAATTGCTGAAACCAACCGGAAAAGCCTACTTTGCTGTTCGCCGTGATTTAAAGAGCGAAGGATTCCGAACACATTACGTACACAAACAGCCGACCTATCAAAGCAATGTGATTCTACCTTACAATAGTCTGTTTTCGAACGAGAATTGTGAGATATACGAATATCAGCATTACAACCAGGCCATCCGAAAAGAAACAGATTGCCCTTTTTGCAATCTGAGTTCAAAAGTGGAGTTGATCTGTGAAACCGCCACGGCAGTCGCGTTTTTGGATAGTTACCCTGTAAATCCGGGTCACACACTCATCATCCCCAAACGGCATGTAGCCGATTATTTTGAACTTACTATACACGAACAACGCGCCCTGTGGTTGGTGGTCAATCGGTGCAAAAAGCGGATACAAAAGCGGTTCACTACCGATGGATTCAATGTAGGCATAAACGTTGGCGAGACGGCCGGGCAAAGCATCTTTCACGTCCACATCCATCTGATACCCCGCTACAACGGAGATGTCGAAAGCCCCAGAGGTGGCGTGAGGGGCGTTATACCGGGAAGGCAGAGTTATTGATTTCTCCGTTCATCGGAGCGAATAAATCAGGCTTTAGCCATCCAGTCGGTTAATCGGCACAGTTTTGTTTCTTATGAAGTATAATGTACTTTGATTTTATGGAGATTGTTTCTGGTGTCCTGGTAATGGTTGCTTATTCGTTTTGCAACAAATGAAACCCCTTATCCGGGTAAAAAGGGAATTTGGTATCGGCACTAATCAGCGTAAGCCGTTCAGCAATAGATTGTGCAATCAGCATTCTATCAAAAGGATCGTCATGTGATTTGCCATTTATGATTGGATGAGAAAGTTTCTCGAGAGTTTTGACATGAAATTCATCTATCCTTAAAATAAACATGTTATAATAATTGAGCTTCTTAATCAATCCATCCGTATCCAAATTGAGTGTTATTTTCTTTAACTCTTTTAACATAACAATCTCTCTCAGAGTTTCAATACTGACAAAAAAATTGCCTCTGAAGCACTCTATTTCGTCAGCTATATTTCGACTAAGTCTTGTATCATTGTTAAGATACCATATAAGAATATGTGTGTCGAGTAAATATTTTCTCATAACGAAAGATTATATATATCACCAGGCGCCTCATGTATTTTGCCTTTCAATATACCTAACATACCCCTTCTTACCTCTTTCTTTTCAGCCGCTTTGTTTGTAGGCTTTGGAGTTGATTTTTTTTCCGTATTTTTGGTCGTTTTCATAGCTTTACTTGTTTATCCGCTACAAAGATAGTTCAAAAAGCATTATTTTGAAATGCAGAAACAAAGTTTTTTATATAACGCCCGTTTCGGAATACGAAATGTATGGTAAACTTTTACAAAATGAGATATACTGCAATTTACGGGTATATAATTGTTTGGCTAAAGCCCAAAATATCTAATCATCATTTGATATGAATGGCCTGAAGGCCAATCCTATTCATGAATTGCCTCTTGCTGTATGAATTGCCTCTTGCTTTAGCTGGAGGAAGAGATTTAACAGGCAACCCTACTAAATAAAAAAAGCGTACACTGCGATAAGGAGTGTACGCTTTTTTTTGTGCGAAGATGTTTTATTCTTTATTCGGCAACAGGAGCTTCGGGTTCTGCTTCGGGTTGCGACACGAAATCTGTCAGATTGTTGGCCAACAAGAGGTTGTACCAGGTAACCACTTTCTTGATATCGGCCGGATATACGCGGTCGCGTTCGTAGGTGGGCAATACTTCGGCAAAAAAAGCGCGAAGAGCGTTTTGATTTTTCACATCGACGGTGAGCGATTGTCCGTTTTGCATTTCGAAGATAGTTTGAAAAACTTCGCGCAGAGGTTTTTCTCCCTCTTCGGTGTAGATGGCGATATCGTTGAGCGAAATTACTTTGTCGCGGGAGTGTGCGGGCGTTTTTTTGCCATCGAGCAAAGACTCAACAATAAGCGCAGATTTACTCTGAGAGACTAATTTAAAAAGACCGGGCTTGCCGGATATAGACAAGATTGTTTTCAACATAGCTTTACATTTATATTTACGGGGCGCAAATATAAAAAGGAAAATCTAGTGTGCAAAAGAGAATCTGTTTTAAAATGTTAACAAGGACTATAAAACCGACAGAATAGCTAGAAGTTGAGGAATTATGGGTGTATTGTCGTCGTTTGTGACTACAAAATCGGAAAGCCGGATGAGTTCATTATCGGAAAGTTGATTGAGAATACGCGCTTTCACCTGATCGGGTTGCAGGTTGTCGCGAAGTGCAGCACGCAGAATCCGTGTTTCGACACCGGCTGTGACGACTATATTTTTGTGAGTAACCACAGACAGACCGGAGGTGAAGAGAATGGCCGACTCGACAACAACAAGACGATTGTTCTGACAGTTTGCCCACGACAAAAAATCGGCACGCACGGCAGGGTGCACCAATTGATTGAGCTGCCCGAGCAATTGCGGAGAGTGAAACACCCGGTCGCTGACAAAGGGACGATTGAGCTGGTTGTGCTGATACGATTGGGAGCCCAGGAGAGCGATGATATCGTGCCGGAGCGCAGGAGATTCGTTCATCAGACGACGCGCCTGCAAATCGCAATTGTAAACAGGTATGCCACAGAGAGAAAAGAATCGGGCGACGACAGATTTTCCGCTGCCGATGCCACCGGTGAGTCCGACGATGGTCATTGCAGGCTCTCCTCTATTAAGACCTCGGCTTCGGCCGGTTGAAGTCTGACTCGCGAAATGAAGGGAGGCGATTTGAGAAGTCGGATTTTGTATCGGGCATTACCCGCCTTTGCAAAATCGGCATAGTCGATAACTATCTGAAAGTCGGATGGTTTCACCTGATTGTATTTGCTGAGAGCAACGGCGCAGACGAGGCGCACTTTCAAGGGGAAAATACGCATGGTGAGTCCGTCGGGAAGATTGATGCCCTGAATGGGAATATCCATTGATTTTTCGGTGAGAGTTTCGACAGGGATTCTCACCTTAATCTGTGAGGGCACAAAGCGGATACCTTTTCGCTGAGGAAGATCGATGGTCACCAGGGTTGTATCAGACAGATTACGCAGCCTGAGAACCGGGGTGTAGATTTTCCGGAGTTGTCCGATTTGGCTGGAAGCAGCAAAAACCTCTATACGTTGCGGGTAATATTCGATGTTGCCACTGAGGCCACACGAAACGGAGGTGGTGATGGCACTCAACAGAGAGACATCGACCAGAGCGGATTCGCCGTGGACAAAACTAAGGGGAATATTATCGGGAAAAATAGAGACAATCTCTGTGCCGGGAGCAAATTTCTTACGCAGGCGATCGACGATAATTTCGGCTCCCAGGTAGGTGGTTGATTCGCCATTTTTGAGGTGGTTAAAGTCGATTTCGAAAACCGGCAGCGGACGCGAAAAATAGTAGCTGAAGATTGTAGCGCCTTTGTCTTTGACCCGCACATTGAGGAAACGGGGCAGGTCGGAATTGAGCACCATATCTTTGGGCAGATTGGTGATGCGCACGGGGATTCGGAAATCGGTTTCGACATCCTCTTTGATGAGTTGCAGAAACCAAAAGAAAGAGGCGATAAGCACAAAGAAAAGGAAAGTGAAGAGCTCCTTGGTTCGTTTACTCCTCAGAAGGCTCCTCACTTTGATTAGAAAGCGAATTTTTTTAATCTTATTCCTTTCAGTGCGCATATTCGCGTAAATATTATTTTGCCTGAGCAGAATCGGCTGCAGAAGCAAATACCGAAGCTTTGTCGACCTTGATATTAACACCCTGAGCGATCTCGATAGTAAAATAGGTATCTGCCACCTCTTTTATTTTTCCGTGCATGCCACCGGCAGTTACAATTTTGTCGCCCGGTTTCATGGCTTCGCGTGCTTTGGCTATCTCTTTCTGACGTTTAGTCTGAGGACGAATCATGAAGAAATAAAATACTGCAACAATCAGAACCATCATAATAATTCCTGAATAGCTTCCCATTCCTTGTTGTGCAGGTGCCTGAATTAAAACATTTAAAAGAGTCATAATGAAGTAATTTCTTTAATAAATAATTGAGTTATCGATACAAATATAACAATAAAAATCAATTCTTGGTGAGTTTGTTCTCCAATTTTAACTGATTGACCAAACTATTGAGTACGCCATTGACGAAAACACCACTCTTGGGAGTACTGTATGACTTGGCCAGTTCGATGTACTCGTTGAGCGATACTTTGACCGGAATAGTAGGGAAATTGAGCAGCTCGCAGATAGCGGTTTGCATGATGATAATATCCATAAAAGCGATACGATCCATCTCCCAGTTTTTGGTATGTTCGTCAATCATCTGACGATACTCTTCATCGCGCAGAATAGACTGGCGGAAAAGTTTGACGGCATATTCTTTGTCGTCGGAAGCCTTGAACATAGGCAACAGAGCCTGGTCTGCACCTTTTTCGGGGTCGTACTGTTTGATGGTTTTGAGAATGAATGTACCGATCACAATCAGGTCGTCGTTCCAATAGAGACTGATGCTTTCGAGCGTTTCGTGCAGGAAATCATCTTCGAGAATGATTGTTTTGAATATATTTCGCCAAAAATCGCGGTCGGACTCAAACGAAGATTCAGTTTCGTTCATGTAATCTGTGTAGATATCGGAGGCCAAAATCTGGTCCATCAGATTTTTGAGGAAAATGGGTTCGTTGATCCACGAAATTTTCTGGCTTTCGATGTAAGCGTTCAGCGATTTATTTTGGCGAAGAGACTCGACAAACCGGTTGTTTACAAATTTAATATTGGGGTTTTTGTCTTCGTGGGTGGGCAAAAACTTGTTTCGCGCAGCGTCCACTCTTTTATCCTGAAAATCAGTCAACTCGACCATTAGGAGCAACAAAAAATGGTACAGTTCATACGATTTTTCAAGACTATGCAACAACTCTTGTTCAGCCACAGCAAGCGAACGCTCTTCCTTCTGGTAGAAAGAATACAGCACCTGCATTACTTTCATACGGATTAAAACTCGGTTTATCATTTTTTTAATGAGCTAATTTTTGAACTGCAAAATTAGTTTAAATCTTTGATGTATGAAAATGAGAGCGAAACTTTTCTTATTATTTTTGTAATTGCAGAAGAAATTCAAAAAATAAGTGCATTTTTATTTTGAAATAAGAAAAAAAAGCGCGTATTTTGGATTTTAGATAATAACAGATGCGGCCGGAAATTGAGATTTTGAGACCAAAATGCGGCGCAAAAAACACCTTTTGAAAAACACAAACCATGGAAGGATTTAAAAACAAGGATTTTGCAGACAAGAAAGATCAGGAGATTGTTTTCTCGAAAGCAATCAAGGCGGGGAAGAGAATTTACTATCTGGATGTAAAGAAGAACAGAAAAGATGAATTATTTCTGGCCATTACAGAGAGTAAGAAAATAGTGAGCGGTACGTCGGAAGATCCCATAGTACAGTTTGAGAAGCACAAAATCTTTTTGTACAAGGAGGATTTTGAGAAGTTTATGGAAGGGCTGAACGAGACAATTTCCTTTATTCAGGAAGCGGATCATCCGCATCAACAGGTAGAAGCACCCGACCCTACAGATACAGAGTTGAGTGAAAGTTTAGAGGTAAAAATTGAAGATTTCGAATAATTTTAAAAGGCTGTTTCGCACAACGAAACAGCCTTTTTTTGGGTCTGAACTTTCGCACATTCACATTTGTTAGTATTAGTAAAGCAAAAAAAATAAAACAAACTCACCCAACGGGCAACCGGACAGATTGCTCCATCCGCACTGCATAGCAGAAAACCTAAACCTTAAATATTGTTCGATGAAAACCTTTACACGATTTATCGGGGGCATTTTCTTCGCAACTGTTTCCCTGATTCCGGCGCTTAGCCAGACCAAATGCTACAATCTGGCCATTGAAAATGGCACATTGGGAAGCTGGACAGGCAAAACAGGCAGTTGTTGCCCGGTTGCTCTCTCCGGCAGCGGCATCGTGGACGGCAGGCAAACCGTACTGAGCGATACCACGCTCAAAGATGCCAATACGGGATATCAGCTTCGGATGATACCGGCTCAAAGCAAATATGCAATCCGTTTAGGGAATGAGTCGAATGGCAATCTGGCCGAAAGTCTGCGTTACGAACTGGTGGTTGAGAATGCCAACGCACTGATATCGGTACGCTATGCGATGGTGGTAAATGGCACCAACACCGACAAGGCTCAGTTTCGTATTTCTATACAAAATGAGAAAGGAGAGATTCCGGATAATTGCCTGATACACTATGGACTGACCGCCACAAACAGCGGAAGTTTTTCGCGGTATGGGAATGCTCTCTGGAAAGATTGGGAAACAGTCTATTTCGACCTCAGCAAATACATCGGACAAACCGTAACACTGGATCTACAAACCAACGGCAATGGCACAGCGGCAGCCGATTATTGCTACGTGTATGCGATACCGGGCTGCCAACCACTTGAAATAGAGACTACTTTTTGCGAAAACGACAATTCTGCAACACTCGAGGCGCCACCGGGATTTGAGCTATACAACTGGTCGACAGGACAAACCGGGCGCGTTGTTACCATCGTCAATCCGCAGGAAGGTCGCATCTATTCGTGCAACATGAAAAACGCAAATGGTTGCGAAAGCACCGTCTCTACCACCATCAAACGCACCATTGTCAACCCGCAATTCTCGTATGAAGTGATTGGTTGCGACAGCAAAATAGTACAGTTCTACGATGTTTCGAGCGCGAGCAATGCCTCTGTTTCGGCCTACAACTGGGATTTTGGCGATGGTAAATATTCGAATGAAAAGAGTCCTTTGCACCAATACGATAATTTTGGCGGTTACAACGTGAAACTGAGCGTAAAAACCACACCGGCCGCATGTAGCGAGTCGATTGTAAAGCAGGTGTATATCTACTCTACCCCGCAGGTGTACATCACGGGAGATAATCAGATTTGCGAAGGCTCAACCATTACGCTGCTGGCTTCGGGCGCCGACCGTTACCGGTGGAACACGGGCGACACCACCGCTGCAATCACCATCACACGCGGAGGAACATACGAGGTGACCGGATTTTACAACAAAGGATGTCCGTTTGGGAATCTGGCCAGCATTACGGTTATTGAAAAACCTTCGCCCGTGGTAACGATAAACGGGCCCGGGAGTTTTTGTAGTGGTCTGACGGCACAACTGACAGCCTCGGGAGCCGAATCATACTATTGGAGCACGGGAGAATCGACGCCGACAATTACCGTTTTCAGGGGAGGGAATTACAGTGTCTCGGGCAGCATCGGAAACGGCTGTACCGCCTCGGCATCGTTTTCGATACAGGAAACCGATCTTCCCCTGGTTTTATTCGGGAACAAGAACTTCTGCACGGGAGGATTTTCGGAACTAACGATTACCGGAGCCGATTTTTACGAATGGAGCACCGGAGTAACGGGGCCCAAAGCCCGATTCGACAAAAGCGGATTATACACCGTCACAGGCATATCGGCAGCAGGTTGCCGAAAAACCATTTCGTTCGAAATAGCAGAAGTGGGATATCCCACCGTAACCATCGACGGGCAAAACAGCTTCTGCCAAAACAGCAGCACAACTCTCACCGCCCGCGGTGCAGCGTCGTATATCTGGAGCAATGGCGCCCGCACATCCAGCATCAACGTGATTACACCCGGCAAATACCAGGTTATTGGCTTCAACGCCATCGGCTTGTGCTCAGACACAGCGGTGACCAACGTGGTAGAATATCCACTGCCCGACATTCGTATATCGGGGTCGCTCAGTTTTTGCGAGGGAGACAGCACTACCCTATTCGCATCGGGTGGCAGTAGTTATAAGTGGAGCAATGGCACCACCGGACAATCAATCACAGTCAAAGAAGAGGGGCTCTACAGTGTTACCGGCATTTCCGACAAAGGATGCAGCAAAACAACACAGGTGCAGGTGGCAAAAGAGATTGTTCCCCTCATTATAAACGGAAGCCTCTACTTTTGCAGTGGCGATAGCACACAGATTTTTGCTTCGGGCGCCAATCAATACGAATGGAGCACCGGACAAACAGGCAGTACTGTTTTCATCAAAAAAGCAGGCACCTACACCGTTACAGGAACGAGTATTAGTGGTTGCAAAAAAAGTGTTACGTTCCGGATTCGCGAATCAGGGCCTCCCACAATATCCGTGATTGGCAAAACAGAATTGTGCAAAGGAAGCTATACGACACTGACAGCAGTGGGCGCACTAAATTTCAAATGGAGCACAGGCGAAACCGGGGCTACCATTCGCGCCTACCGGGGCGGAACATACCGGGTGTGGGGATATAACGAAACCAATTGTACCGGTGAAGCACAAATCACCCTAAGCGAAAACGAACTACCGCAGCTCTCCATTGACGGCAGGACCGAATTTTGCGAGGGCAGCAGCACCCGCTTAACAGCCAACGGAGCATTGACATACATCTGGAATACGGGAGAAATAACACCCACAATCACGGTCAGGGAATCGGGCTACTATACGGCAACCGGCACCAACAGCGCCGGATGCAGCAGCAGCTATACGGTCTATGTATCGGAACGAAAAATTAATTTGCAGATCAACCAAACCACATCAACCAACTTTACGCTTTGCAGCGGCGACAGCCTGATACTGATAGCATCGGGGGCCAACACGTACGAATGGAGTTTCGGCGGAAACACAGACAGAAGTGTTATCCGGGTTCCCGGCACCTATACCCTGCGCGGATACAACGAGTTGGGATGCAGCAAAACCATTACCTTTACGGTGAAACAATTGCCACAGGTACCTCTTTTATTGCAAGGTACATACAATATATGCAAAGGAGAAGTGGCCTCTCTTACAGCCTCGGGGGCTAACGAATATTTGTGGAGTACCGGAGAAACGGGCAATACCATCACACTCACCAAAGAGGGGAATTACAGCGTGACAGGATTTCAGGAGGGTTTTTGTTCCACCAAAACAGACTTTGCAATCCGCGAAAAACCATTTCCGGTTTTGCTCATAGCCGGCAATACCGACATTTGCAGCGGAGAAAAGACAACACTCACAGCCTCGGGCGCGTTAAGCTACCGCTGGAATACGGGAGAAGTAGGCCCAGCGATTGTCGTAAGTCAATCCGGCAAATACACCGTATATGGCAACACCGACGGGTGCGAATCCTCTGCCTCTGTGGATGTTACAACCCGCCCCATGCCCCGTGTATCGGTAGAAGGCACCCGGAGCTTTTGCACCGGCGACAGCACCCGACTGACCGCTCTGGGAGCAGAACGATACATCTGGAGCACAGGCGCCACGGGTGCTGTGACCTACATAAACAAGGCGGGCAACTACTCGGTAACCGGCATCAATGGCGACCATTGTGCAGAAACCCGCTCATTTGACATCTCCGAAATTCCGTCGCCCAACATCACAATAAGCGGTATTGCGGAATTTTGCCCGGGCGACAGCGTGTGGCTTACAGCGCAAGGTGGCGAAAGATATGTTTGGAATACCGGGGCCACAAACGCATCTGTTCGGGTAAACAAAAGCGGGATATACACCGTAGTTGGGTTCAACGCTACCGGATGTAGTGGCACAGCCACTTTATCGGTTCGCGCCCCGGGCGAATCATTGAAGATCAACGGAATAACCGAGTTCTGCACCGGCGACAGCACACGACTGACAGCCACCGGAGCCGACCATTACCTCTGGAGCACCGGCGCAACAACCCCGGCAATATGGATTGGCAAAACCGGGAATTACACACTCTCCGGCTATTCGGGAAATGGATGTAGCAAAACAATTCCCTTCGAAGTAAAACTATCTGCCATACCCCTGTTAAGCATCAGCGGAAACGATTCTCTTTGCGCGGGCGAAACAACGACTCTCAGAGCAAACGGAGCCTATAAATACCTGTGGAGCACAGGCGATACAGCCCGGTCAATCCTTGTCTCAACTCCCGGAATATACAAGCTCACCGGATATAGCCCCGGAGGATGTCCGTCTGAAATCTCATTTCAGGTGGCAGAAAAGTCGGGGCCAAAGCTGATTATCACCGGGCCAACCATGCTTTGCGACGACGAAACATCCTGGCTGTCGGCGAGAGGATTTGTCAGTTATCTGTGGAGCACAGGCGAAAGAGATTCGACCATTCGCATCTCCAAACCGGGCGAATACAGTGTAACCGGCACCACCCTGACAGGCTGCAAAAGCTTCGGACGCATCACTGTTTCCGATCGCGTGGTCATCCTTGGCGAACAGTCGTTTTGTGCCGGCGACAGCACACAGCTATCTGCTTCCGGTGGCGGGAAATACCAGTGGAACACCGGAGACACAACGGCTACAATTACTGTGCGTAAAGAGGGAATATACGAAGTAACAGCCACCGGAAAAACCGGATGCCTGACCCGACAAGCAATTTATGTTCGGGAAAATGAGAAACCGGCACTCGACATCAATGGCGAAACATTTATCCAAACCGGAAAAACAAACAGATTAGAGGTATCCGGAGCATCAAAATACCGGTGGAATACGGGCGACACAACATCATTCATATTTGTAAACCGGGGAGGAATATACAGTGTAACCGGCACAAATGCAAGCGGTTGCCAATCGACACAATCTGTTGTCATCACAGAATATCCGTTACCCCGGGTTTCCATACGTGGGAAAAACAGTTTTTGCAAAGGAGACAGCACTTCGCTTTTGGCAGTAGGCGCCACCAACTACCGGTGGAGTACAGGCGAAAACAGATCTCGTATTTCGGTCAAAAAAGCAGGAATCTACTCCGTGATTGGTAGCGATGATTTCGGAAATCAAAGCTACGACACAACCACTGTACGTGAGTTCGGACTGCCCTCGTCCCTTATTGACGCGCAACCCGATATAATCAATGCCCGACACAGAGATGTCATTTTCACCTCCCCTCAACAAACCAAAGTAAACTACAAATGGGATACCGGCGACGGATATGTAAGCGAACAAGCCGAATTCAGCCACAGCTACACCATTGGCAGCAATCGCTACTTTGATGTGCGGCTAACGGCCGTCAATCAGTTTGGCTGTCAGAGCATCTCTACCCAACGCATACTGGTAGATGATTTCGCACCCAACACCTTCACGCCCAACGGAGACGGACACAACGATCTTTTCATGTCCGGCTATGATATAAAAATATTCAGCCGCAAAGGCATCCTGGTTTTCGAAGGAAAAACGGGCTGGGACGGAAACTACAAAGGCAGCAAAGTGCCGGCCGACACCTATTTCTACATCATCAGATCCGATAAGCCCTACTCTGGCAAAGAGTATAAAACCGGATATATCACCGTAGTTCATTAAGCATGTAACGAAGAAAAAAGAGTACGCCATGAACAGATATTGCCTGATAACAGCACTCCTGTTTTGCCTGAACGACAACTTTGCGCAAAACGAAATAACGATAGACAGCCACTGGCTGCAAAGTCAGCTCATAAACCCGGCTTCGATGAAGACACCCGTCAACCGAAACCTGATTGATTTCACACTCTTATCGCGCAAGCAGTGGCTCAACTTTCCCGGCTCTCCCTGCACAATACTCTTCGATGGATACCTCTATCTGACCGATCTTCATACCAAATTCGGCATTCAGCTGATGAGCGACAAAATCGGCCATACTTCGCAACAAAACATCAACGCCATATATGGATACAACCTCACACTCGCACCCGACCGATATCTTCGATTGGGTATTTCTGCCGGATTCTACATCTATCAAACCGACATGAGCCTGATTGAAACAGATGAAGACGAAGATCCGGCCATTCGCGATATGGAAAACAAAAACCTCACACCCAACTATCAACTCGGGCTGGAATATGATGCCCGCACCTTTCAGGCCGGCGGAAGCATAAGCCACATACAGGAATACTTCAACAATGAGCGGCCATTTCCCTCCTACTTCTTCTATACGAAATACAAATACGAAGGCAGCGCCCTGCACAACTGGCTGTGGGGCATCGGTGGATACAGTATTGGCAATCAGTTTCAGGCAGAAGCAAACAGCACCATTTTGTTTAAAAACTCAGACGATCAGGAACTTTGGTGGTTGGGAGCCACCTGGCGAAACACGAAGGAAACAGGCATGAGCATGGGGCTGAAAATAACCCAAAGCCTTTCGGTCAATTACAGTTACCTCTACAATTACGGACGAATCCGGAAAAACAGCTACGGCACCCACGAATTGTGGCTGAACTACAACGCCGATTTGCAACGGTTTTTTTGCCCCACATGCCAGAAATTGCGCTGAAAGTTTACTATCTTTGCATTCTCAAAAAAAAGAATGCACTATGACAGAGGGTATTAAAACCATTATTTTCGATTTAGGGGGAGTTCTGTACGATTTGGACAGACAACGTTGTGTTGATTCGTTGGAAAAAGCAGGACTTACAAACATCAATTCCTTACTGACCGACTACAAACAGGCTGGCATATTTCAACAACTGGAAGACGGAACAATCGGACAGGATGAGTTCTACGATTCGTTACGAAAAATATCGGGAAAATCAATTTCCAACGAAGCTATCAAGGTAGCCTGGGAATCTTTTCTGGTAGAAATACCTGATTACAAACTGGATATGGTTTTGAAACTGCGCCAGAAATTTAAAATATTTATGCTCAGCAACACCAACGAAATTCATTTTGAAGAGGCAATACCCAAAGCGTTTGAGAAAAACGGAAAAACCATCAACGACTATTTCGACCGTCTCTACCTGTCGTATCAAATGAAGGTATCGAAGCCAAACCGCAAAATATTCGAAGACCTGGTGAACGATGCGGGCATTAAACCCGAAGAAGCACTCTTTATAGATGACTCGCCGGATAATATTCGGGTAGCCGACGAAATGGGCTTTAAGACCTATCTGGCAAAGCCTTACGAAGATTTCACTCACCTGTTCGACGCTTGTCTGTAATGAAAATATTGTCAGGAAACGAAACAACAGGCCAGGAGAAGCTGGCTGCAACCATCGGCTTTTTCGACGGATTGCATCTGGGGCACAGGCATTTAATTGCTCAGGTAAAGGCCGAAGCAAAAAAAAAGAATGAAGCCTCGGCCGTCATCACGTTTCGTCAACATCCCCGCAAAACAGTTTTGCCCGGCTTTATTCCTCAACTCCTGACCACGTTTGAAGAGCGTATTTCGCTGTTGGCCGAAACCGGTATCGACTACTGTATTGTTTTGGATTTCACCGACGAAATGTCTCAAATATCAGCCCGCTCGTTTATCGAACATATTTTAGCAAAAAAACTACAGGTAAACACACTGGTAATCGGATACGACCATCGGTTTGGCAAAAACAGAGCAGAAGGTTTCGACGAATACAAAGAATATGGCGCACTTTTTGGCCTCGACGTAGTGCGGGCAGAGGTGTTTCAGACAGACAACACAAACGTCAGCTCATCAGCCATCAGATTGTCGCTCGAAACTGGTGATGTAAAAAGGGCTGCTACGTTTTTGGCACGCCCCTACTCTCTCTCGGGAATTGTGACAGAAGGCGCCAGACTTGGCCGAAAAATCGGATATCCGACCGCCAATATTGCCCCCGACGACAGCGAAAAGATAATACCGGCTGCGGGCGTATATGCCGTGTACGTTTTACATCAAAACAAGAAATACGGAGGCATGCTCAATATTGGTGTGAGACCCACCGTGAGCGACGAAAATAAAATCAGCATCGAAGTCAATATCTTTGACTTTAACCAAACTATATACGGAGAAAAAATTGAAATACAATTTGTGGAAAAGATTCGTAACGAACAAAAGATGAACGGATTAGACGAGCTCATTGCACAGCTGAGCAAAGACAAAAGCAGAGTACAGAAATTACTCTGAGAACAAACGTATAAACGAATGACCGGTAATTTCTGTACTCTGCCCGAATTTGTATAGAAAACTATTTCTTAACAGGAATTTCTCTTTTAATACTTTGATCCAGAGAGATAAGCGTTTCTGTAGCAATCACCCCTTTGATCTCCTGAATTTTACCATTTACCAACTCCATCAAATGTTCGTTATCCTTGGCATATAACTTCACCAACATGGTGTAGGGCCCGGTAGTAAAATGACACTCTACAATCTCGGGAATCTTTTCCAGTTCGGGAAAAACATTCTTATACAGCGATCCTTTTTCCAGTTTCACTCCGATGTAGGTACAGGAACGATACCCCAGAACTTTCGGATTAACAGTATAACCTGAACCGGTAATCACATTCAAATCAATCATGCGCTGTACACGTTGGTGAATGGCGGCCCTCGAAACACCACATTCGGCAGCTACATCCTTAAACGGGATGCGTGCATTTCTTGATATTATCTCGAGAATATGTCTGTCTAAACTATCAATTTTTTCCATAGCAGTAAATTTATATTCAAAATGTCAACAAAAATAGGTTATTTACCCCAAATATGCAACATTTTGTCGAAAATATATTCAATAAAGTAAATCTATTAAACAACAAAAGAGGCTGCCTCAATGTATAGATGAGTGCAGCCTCTTTTGTATGATTTATTTTTGATTTCTTATTTTGCAGAATCGGCTTGTGGTGCAGCCTGAGTAGCAGCCTCCGGAGCTGAAGTTTCGAAGCCCGGATTTGCCTGCGCAGGCGCTTGTTGTTCTACTGCCGCAGGTGCAACGATAGCATTCTCGTCAGACTGAGAAGGGATAACTGCTGCAGAAACAATGCTCAACAACAAAATAATACCCGCCAGGCCCCATGTTGCTTTTTCCAAAAAGTCGGTTGTTTTTCGAACACCCATAATTTGATTAGTTGAAGAAAAACCTGCAGAAAGTCCGCCACCTTTTGAGTTTTGAACCAAAACTATCAGAATAAGCAAAACAGCAGCAACTAAAATAAAAATCGTAATCACATTATACATTATTATTCTTTTTTGATGTTAGTAATCAATTTTTCCAAAAAACGAATTTGGTCTGCAAAGTAAATACTTTTTTCCGGATATTTCAAACTTAATTTTCGAATAATTTCGATTGCTTTGTAATATCGTTTTTGTTTGATATAAATTTTGGCCAGACTTTCAGTCAACAAATCATACTCGTCGAGCAAAGTAGTCTCTTCCTGAATCGGATTTACAGGTTTGGATTCGTCCGTATTCAGTTCGGCAAATTGCTGACGGATAGCCCCTTCTGTATCGGCAAATGAGATAAAACTATCTATCAGACTCTGGTGTTTCAGGGGAGACGAACCGGTTGTTTCGGTTTCGGGGAGCACTTCATCGTCCGACATCAGCAAAGCCGCATAATCCTGTGTGGCATAAGCCATACGAGCCGCCTTCTGTGTAGGCAGCTGTGGCACCTGATTCAATATTTCGGGGGCATAATCCTGCAGAAATGAGTCAATCATCGAAACCGTATCGGCCGTTGTAACCGGCTTTGCCATGTTTTTTTCTTTTGCATATTGTTCGAACACATCGTTCCACAAATTATCTTTCAGCGCAAGAAAATAGAAAAAACGGACGCGATCGGGCACAAACGCAGCAGAATTTTTCATCTCGAACTCAAAATCGGGGTGTTTAGCCAGATAAAGAGCTTTCAGATAGAGCAATCTGATTTGCTGAAAGTAGGGATACCTCTCCACCATATCTTTCAGTTGATCAATATCTGCCTGAACCAAATTCTCCGGATTGGCCATCCAGTCGTATATATCTTCCGTTTCCATATCTGATTATTCTCTCATTATTACCAGTTTGCAACAGCCGCATTGTAAATATTGTCTGCCAGCTCATCCACAATCTCCTTGATTAGCTGATCCTGCACCTCCGTCAGCATTTTGGTGCTGGGAAAATTCCGATACGCCGAAAAGCTCTGATCGAAACTCTGTTTTGAATCCGAATTATTGGTAAAGCGCACTCTCACAGTAATGGTCAACCTGGTTTCAGAGGCAAACGCATTCTCCTTAACAGCCTGAGGCGAAAGGTCGTAGCCTGTAATCTCGCCCTCGAGCAACAAATCTCCCTTCTGGCGCACCTGCCTCAAACGGGTTTGTCTCTGAAAAATATCTTTTACCCCTTCGGTAAATGCCTGAGATAAGGGAGAGTAAACCAAAGCAGTTTTGATAGGGAAATCGCTGATTGTAATTGTTTTTACCTTGGTATAATCAATAGATGCGCCGTTGAATTTGTACGCCACAGTACAAGATATCATCAGCAAAAAAGAAGACAAAACGACAAATATTTTTTTCATGTAAGTTGATCCCTTTGGGGTAAATGTTTTTTATCTGTAAATATCAATATTCATCAAGACCGTAATCCTTAATTTTCCGGTAGAGAGTTCGTTCTGAAATTTGCAATGCATTGGCTGCCAGCTTTCTTTTGCCGTTGTATTTTTCGAGCGTTTTGCGAATAGACTCTTTCTCGAAATCGCTGAGCGTAATGGGCTCCGACTCCACTACGGCTTCGGCATAATGCTCTTCCACATCCTCTTTGTCGGGATCCACCTCTACGTGCACCGAATGATCGACAGGTGGTGTAAACACCAAATCTGTAACACCTCCAAACCGGGATGACTTTGACGCGGATTCAGGCTCCCTGTTCGACATAATGTCATACACCAATGCCCTTAGTTCGTGAATCTCTTTGCGCATATCAAACAAAACCTGATACAAAATCTCGCGTTCCGAGCCAAAGGTACGATTCTCACTACCCTGACGGCTCTGCAAAACCGGCAAACGCTCCACATTCAGGTCGGGCAGATAGAGAGAGAGAACCTCCGAAGTAATATCTCTCGATTTTTCAATAATAGATATCTGTTCGGTAATATTTTTCAACTGGCGAATATTTCCCGGGAAACGGTATTTCATCAGCAAAACACGGGCCTCTTCGCTCAGATTGATAGCCGGCATCCGGTATTTTTCGGCAAAATCGGCAGCAAATTTCCTGAATAGCAGGTAAATATCCTCGCCCCTCTCCCGCAGTGGCGGCACAGTTACAGCCACCGAGTTGAGCCGGTAAAAAAGATCCTCCCGAAAACGGCCTTCCCGGATAGCCTCCTCCATATTTACATTGGTGGCTGCCACAATGCGCACATTGGTTTTGAGCACCTTCGACGAACCCACCCGAATAAACTCACCCGACTCCAGCACCCGAAGCAAACGGGCCTGTGTAGGCATAGGCAACTCCCCCACTTCATCCAGGAAAATGGTGCCACCATCGGCCACTTCAAAATAGCCTTTCCGATCACTCAACGCCCCTGTAAACGAACCCTTTTCGTGGCCAAAAAGCTCAGAGTCAATCGTCCCTTCGGGTATCGCGCCACAGTTTACCGCAATGTATGCACCATGTTTTCTTCGGCTGTTTTGATGAATCATCTGCGGAAAAAACTCTTTACCCACACCGCTCTCACCGGTAATCAACACAGACAAATCGGTTGGTGCTACCTGCATGGCAATATCAATGGCCCGATGCAGTGCAGGGGCATTACCAATAATACCGAAACGTTGTTTGACCAATTGAATATCTGTTTTTGCCATAATTATCTAAAACTATTCTGATATTTTGAAAAACACTCTACCCACAACAGCCAAATCACAAAAAGAAGGCCGTAATAAGCAACCTGAAATAATTCGTGCCAAATGACAAAGGCTGCGGGGTTCTGTTTCGACCATTCGGCTATCAACCCTATTCGCAGCAAATTGAAAAAAAAGAGCAAAAGCCCCCCGGCAATCATGTAAAACAGCTTAATCCGGGTGATCTTGTCGAAAAACAACATCACAAACAGAAACATATAGAGCTGCTTAACTGAAGTACAAGCCCAAATTACCCGGACTGAAAAGCCTGAATTAGTTGTCAATAAATCGTCTGTCGCCCGTATTTTCGCCCCCAACATTTGCAAAACGGAAGCACTCCATTCGGCTGTGTTGCACGAAAGCTTATACATTGCCAAGGTAAAATCGACCCCAAATAGCGCAAAAGCATGTCCGTGAGCATCTGCTCTGACGCACATTTTCCACGAAAAATGAGCGTATAACAGCAAAGCCCAAAAACAGAAAAAGCTGTATAAGAGCTCTTTTTGCCTGTTTCGCGACCAGTTTCCGACTCCACGATATCCCATTTTATTTCGTTTCGTGAGAATGCACATGCAAAGTTAGTAAAATAAACCAATCAAACCTTGCAGAAAAAGAAAGAAAAAATTCAGTCCATCTGCAAGGTTTGATTCTTATCCGGGCCTTTTGGCACTATCTATTATTTGACCGGAATGCTTTCCAAAACAGCCACCAGATAATCCCAGTAGCGTTTCACAGAGGGGATATTTACCTTCTCATCAGGCGAATGCGGGAAGCGCAATGTAGGGCCAAACGAAATCATATCCATACCCGGATATGCCGCACCTATAATGCCACACTCCAATCCGGCATGTATCACATTTATTTTGGGTTCACTCCCATACAGATTGAGGTATGTCTGCTTCATAACCGACAAAATGGGCGATTCGGTATTGGGTTGCCAACCGGGATAGTTTCCACTAAACTCAACTTTAGCGCCCGCCAGCAAAAACACACTCTCGAGCCCCGAGGCCAAAGCAGCCTTCATGGTTTCGGATGAGCTACGCAACAAAATGCGCACCACCGCTTCGCCGGGAGTTGTTTTCACAATGGCCAGATTCGACGATGTCTCTACCACGCCGGGCATAGAAGGTATCATTCGGGCCAATCCGTTGCGGGTACCCACTACAGCATTTATCAGGTCGTCCTGAATCTCCTCAGGCAAAAGCGTGGCAGGCAATTCTGTCTCGGTAGCCACAAAAGAGAGATTCGGTTCAATCATTCCATTCTCTTCTTTGTAAATGGCTTCTGCTTCGCTCACGGCATCCATAAACTCCGCCTTCCTATCTGCCGGAATAGTAACAACAGCAAACGCTTCGCGCGGAATGGCATTGCGAAGCGAACCACCATTCACAGAGGCCAAACAGGCCTCGTATTCGGCCACGGCCGTTTTCAGAAAACGGAAAAGCAGCTTGTTGGCATTCGAGCGACCCAAATGAATATCGACACCTGAGTGACCGCCTTTCAAACCGGTCACGCTCAGCTGAATGGCAATATCGCCTTCGGGAATCTCTTCCTCATCAATGTAACGAAATGTTGCTGTGAGATCTTCGCCCCCGGCACACCCCACAAAGAGCTCTCCTTCGTCTTCAGAATCTGTATTGATAAGAATATCACCGGTCACAAATCCGGGCTTCAGACCGAATGCGCCAAACATACCGGTCTCTTCATCGGCAGTAAAAAGCGCTTCAACAGGTCCGTGTTGCAAATCGGTAGCCTGCAAAACAGCCAATATCGATGCCAAACCAATCCCGTTATCAGAACCCAGGGTGGTATCTTTTGCCTTTACCCATTCGCCATCGATGTACACCTGTAGCGGATCTTTGGTAAAATCGTGCTCGATATTTGAGTTTTTTTGAGGAACCATATCCAGATGCGCCTGCAATACAACACACTTCCGGTTTTCCATTCCGGGTGTGGCCGGCTTGCTAATCAAGATATTACCAGCCTCATCTGTCCGGGTCTCGAGGCCTAACCGTGTACCAATACCTACCACAAACTCAGTGATTGCTTTCAGGTGATGCGACGGATGCGGAATCTGTGTGATAGCATAAAAATTTTCCCACAGGGCAGTGGGTGTTAATTGGGTGATTTCCATTTTCTCTTATTGTTTTAAATTAAACTTTCCGGAATATACAAAGGCATACAAACCTGTAGCCGCATTAACTGCCGTTTGCAGCGTATGCACTATCAACGCAAATGCGGCGGCATCTGTTCGTTCTATACCATAATATATAAGTGTAGAAATAATCATAAAATGCCAGGGCCCAATCCCGCCCTGCACGGGGATACCAAATGCGACACTGCTCATCACAAAAAGAGCAATTGCGACACCAAACGAGAGCGAACAAGTGAACCCAAACGCGAAGAAACAGACATACAACTGAAGCAGATAGACTCCCCAAACAGAAATACTCAGTAAATAGAACTGAGCTTTGTGGGGGACCAAAAGCAACGTTTTCACGCCTATCCACATTTCGTGCAACAACAATCGCACCTTCAGCCCGAAACGGGTGTGATAGAGGTAAACCGAAAGCCCGGCCAACAGCAACACCACCAGGGCCGTAACTCCGTAAAAAAGAGGTGTAGCACGCTCCGAGGCTGAGGTAAACCGCCACAAAATATTTTGCGCAAAAAAGCTGTTGAACAAATCGGAAAAAGCCACAAAACCTGTCACCACAAGCAAAGCAACTAAAAACATATCGACCAGACGCTCAGACACGAGTGTGCCAAAGATTTTGGGGAAAGTAATACCGGTTTTTTTGGAGACAAAAGCACATCGGGCCACCTCGCCCAAACGTGGCAAAAGGAGATTGGCACCGTAATTAATAAATACAGCATTGGTGAGCATATACACAGAGGATTTTACCCCCAGCATATCGACCAGTAACCGCCACCGTACTGCACGCAACACGTGACTCAAAACACCCAGAAATACAGAAAGTAACAGCCATGGATAATCAATGCCACTACGCAGGATACCTCCTATCCGGCCAAAATCCATATCTTTATATATCCAGTATAAAAGCAAAAATCCAATGGATAAGGGCAATACAAACCGGATAAAACGTTTTAAATTTTTCATGTAAATGCGAACTATTCGAAGAAAATGATGGTTTCTACGATAATTATATGTTATTTTGCAAAGATAATATGACGAAGCAAATAAGTAGCTTCATTTACCCAAAAGATTGACATAAATCGTTCGAATGGATACAGTACGTCCCAAAAAATTCTTAGGTCAGCATTTTCTCAAAGATCTGACGGTTGCCGGGAGAATAGCCGATACACTATCGGAATACAAAAATCTCCCCACACTCGAAATTGGCCCCGGAACAGGAGTTTTGACCCGCTTCCTGCTCGAAAAAGGGCATGATCTCACCGCCGTAGAGATCGACAGAGAGTCTGTGCCTTACCTCAAAAAGCACTTTCCCGAACTCTCGGACAGAGTGATCGAGGCTGATTTTCTGCGTATGGATTTGAGTACCCTTTTTGATGGACCCTTTTGCGTCATCGGCAATTACCCATACAACATTTCGAGCCAGATTTTTTTCAAAGTCATTGACCACAAAGACCTTATACCCTGCTGTACCGGCATGATACAGAAAGAGGTTGCAGAACGTATGGCAGCTCATCCGGGCAACAAAACCTACGGCATTCTGAGTGTCCTCATGCAGGCCTGGTATAAAATAGAATATCTGTTTACCGTTTCGGAGCATGTATTCGACCCTCCTCCCAAAGTTAAATCGGCCGTTATCCGAATGACCCGCAACGATGTGATGCACCTCGACTGCAACGAACAGTTATTCAAAGTAGTAGTAAAAACGGGATTCAATCAACGCCGGAAAACGCTGCGAAACTCGCTGAAAGCCCTTTTGGGAAAAGATTGTACACTTTTTAGCCAGGCAATTTTCGACAAACGCCCCGAGCAACTATCTGTAAGCGATTTTGTCGAATTGACTCAAATGATTGAAAAATACAGAGTCGAAAAGGCAGAATAGATTAAAATAGGGGCATTTACGCAAAAAAAGTCCGAAAAATGCACGAGTTAATCTAAATTTTAATTTATTTTGTACCGTATAACCAAGTAGATAACAAAATCGTTAGCAATGAAAGAGGAAATAATCGAAAAACTAAAAGAGTTGATCGAACAACCCGTAGAAGAGATCAAAGAGACTGTGGAAGAATTGAAACAGTCTTTTTACAAGATAAAGAAGGCCGAACTGGATGACCTTCGTAAACTTTTTGTCGAAGAAGGTGGCGCTGAAGAAGATTTTGTAACCCCGGCCGACGAGAAAGAGGAAGAGCTAAAAACGTTGCTCAATTCTTACAAAGAGAAGAAAGCAGCTCTTATGGCAGAACAACAACGCATTCGCGAAGAGAATCTGGCCCTCAAACTTCAGATCATCGAAGATATAAAAGCTCTTTGCGAAAAGGCAGACGAGGTAGGCAAACGTTACCCCGATTTCCAACATTTGCAACAGAGATTTAAAGAGATTACTGCCGTTCCTCAGCAACACGTGAGCGAATTGTGGAAAAATTACCAGATACAGGTAGAAAACTACTACGAGCTACTCAAAATCAATAAGGAGCTGCGCGACTACGACTTCAAAAAGAACTTTGAAAATAAACTTCACCTGTGCGAATCGGCTGAAAAACTGACCGAAGAGCAGGATGTCATCTCTGCCTTTCACCAGCTGCAAAAGCTTCACGAGGAGTGGCGCGAAATCGGACCGGTAGCCAAGGAGCATCGCGAAGAGCTGTGGAACCGGTTCAAAGAGGCATCGGGCATTGTGAATAAAAAGCACCAAAAACATTTCGATGATTTGCGCGAAAAAGAGCAGGCCAATGAAAATGAAAAGATTGCCCTTTGCGAATGGGTGGAAGCTATTGATTTGAAGGACCTCAACTCGTTCAACAAATGGGAAGATAAAACCAAAGAGCTGCTCGAGATTCAGGAAAAATGGAAACAAATCGGGTTTGCACCTAAAAAAATCAACGGAGAGCTATTCGATCGCTTCCGGAAAGCGTGCAACGAGTTCTTTGAAGTTAAATCGAATTTCTTCAAGGCTGTAAAAGATGAGATGAACAGCAATCTGGAGAAAAAACGTCTGCTCTGCGAAAAGGCAGAGGAGCTCAAAGAGAGCACCGACTGGAAGAAAGCATCCGATCAATTGGTTGAACTACAGAAAGAGTGGAAAAAGACCGGGCCTGTCAACAAAAAGCATTCCGATGCAATCTGGAAGCGTTTTATCGGAGCCTGCGACTATTTCTTCGAACGCAAAAACAAAGAATTTGCTTCGGGCAAAGAGATTGAACTGAACAACCTGGCTCAAAAGCGGGAAATCATTTCCAAACTCGAAGCGATAGACGAAACTACCGATGCAACCGATGCGGCAAAAATCGTACGCGGCCTGATGGATGAGTTTAATGCTTTGGGACACGTTCCATTCAAAGAAAAAGATAAGATCTATAACGCATATCATGCTGTAATTGACAAACATTTTGCCCGGTTAAACATGCAGGAGTCGCGCAACAGACTGCAGAACTTCAAATCGAGCATCAGCTCAATGGGCGATGGCGGTAATGCTCAGAACAAGTTGTACAGAGAGCGCGAAAAACTGATGCGTACTTACGAAGGCATTAAAAATGAGTTGAAGACCTATGAGAACAACATCGGCTTCCTGACCACATCATCCAAGTCGGGTGGCGGACTGGTCAAAGAGCTGAACAAAAAGATTCAGAAACTAAAAGACGATATGGAAATTGTCGCTCAAAAGATTGCAATCATCGACGAGAGTATTTCCTGACATTTTGTATAGTCAAACAAACAGAAAGGTGGCCTCCCCAATCGGATGAGCCACCTTTTTTTGTGTTACCGCATCATTGAGTAGCTGTATAAATAATTTCAACCATCAACAATTGCAATGGAGCCGCATACGTATCGGATGTACCTCCTCTCTGCAAACTAATAAACCAAAACCACGATAAGCCAAACCGTTCGTAAGGGATAGTAAATGTCTGCGTAAAAATCTTACCGGAGCTCCCGGTTGGAACAGATGTGACCGATTGTGGCATTAAGCTGGCGGCATCGGTGTAGGTGTCTCCCGAATCGAAAGAGCGGGGTCTGATGAAAAACTGCACACCACCCGTAGTCGTGTAAGGAATTCTGAAATAAATGCGCATATACACATCGGTGGTCGTTGCCCAGTCGTAGGGGCGTGCTATCATCAGATAAGCAGCATCGGTATAGGAGTTATCCCAAAGCAGACCCATAGGATTTGACGCGATTACAGTCGAAGTACTGTTGTAGGCCAGGGCCGAAGCCGGATAGCTGATGTTGCGGTAGTGATTGAGTATATGACCGGAATTGATAGACTCGGCCGCCACTTTGGCCGATGTCACAGAATTGGCCATCAAATGCGCCGCACTGATGCTATTGGCCGGCACATCGTTGGCAAACAGCGAATAAGGGACACTCAGCAACTGCGATGTACCGGTAATGGAATAGCTGGTACCACCGGAAGGATCGACCTCTGTTTTGAGGTAAAATGCACCATTCCCCCACTCTACGGAGGCAAACGTACCACTTACCGGCGTGCCACCACCTATCTGCACCGTGGCCAGGCCATTGACGTTGGTAGTGGGTGTATGCGTTTCCACATAAACGGGAGTAGCGAGATTCTTCAGAATAGTCACTCTCATACTGATGGGACTATTGGATACCAATGCGCCTGTGCTGTTGCGCACCACACACTGGTAGCTCATCTTTTGCGGTGTCTGCGCAATACCGACGGCAGAACAAAGCAAAGTAAGCAACGATAGCAAAACTAACTTTTTCATTTCGCATTAGATTTAGGTTATTACTTCTTCATAAAAAGGAGGGATTTTACAACTTTAGCCGACTCGTACAACTCCAACATATAGCAGCCGGATGGCATTTCGCCCAAAAGAATAACGGTAAGCAATCCGGTTACAGGCTCACGACGAATCGTTTGCCCGCAAAGATTGAGCAACCTGTAGTTTGTAGCCGAAACTTTATCTGACAACCGTAGGAGCGTGTACTCACCGGCCGGATTGGGACAGAGCATTACATCTCCTGCCAAAAGAGGAGTTGCAGAGATGCCCGTAGTCATTTCAAACGGGTGCTGTACTCCGCCATATAGCGCGCCGTGCACCGTTACATAGTTTTGATAATCAATCTCTCCTACCGAAAAGCTTACGCTGCCTCCCGAGCCGGTAGCATTGGCACCGGTAGCAACCACTCCGCTTTGTGCAGACGCACATTGCCAAACAGCCCAAAGGAGTAGATAGATTATTCTTTTTCGCTTTGATTTCAGAAAATGTGCCATTTCAAATTTAGGTTTAGGTGGAAATAAAAAAGGAAGGACGATACACATATACGACCTGTTGATGCCCATTCCCGCGAGAGCGGCGTAGCATTATCCATTGTATATGATTCTTTTTTCAGGGAAATTCGCCGAATGAGGGGAGAAAGTATGGCCGGCGAATTGAGAATGTGCTTGTATCCGGATATAGTATCAAAACAAACGGATACTCTGTTTGGTTTTTCGCGCTAAGGTTAAATCGAAAAAAGAAGGAGACACGATAATAAGCTGCTAATAGCTTTTACATTCAGATTTAGGGTGCAATCTTTCTATGAATAATTACTTTCTATTCAGAATAAGATACAATCACAGTATGACCAATAGAGATGTTATTTGATAAACCATCAGGTCACAGTATGACCAATAGAGATGTTATTTGATAAACCATCAAGTCACAACATGACCAATAGATATATTATTTGATAAACCATCAAGTCACAGCATGACCAATAGAGATATTATTTGATAAACCATTAAGTCACAGTATGACCAATAGAGATGTTATTTGATAAACCATTAAGTCACAGTATGACCAATAGAGATGTTATTTGACAAACCATCAAGTCACAACATGACCAAAATCTATTCTGTAAGGGAATCAATACTATCAGTCTCTGAATTATCAGAAGATTCTATATCGTCCGGCCTATCCGGAGTGTTTTTCCCCGAAGAATATATAGTATAAAACGTCTTCTTATTCAACTCAATGTATCTTTTTAATAACAACCACAGTTCGCCATCCGGCTCCTCCGATTTCACAGCCACCAATCTATTAAAGCTACGTATATTGGCAGCTAATAACGATTTATGATACCCTGCCCGACTCACTTTGCGCGAATTGGTACAATAATCTATATAATCACGGTACGTCCTGGTGTATTCATTCATCGAATCTGAGATTGCATCCACATTCAACTGAAAATTCAAAACAGCAACCGCAGCTTTATTCTCCTCCATATCCAATCTATTCAATTGAGCCCTGATGCAGTAAATGCGCTCAGCGAGGGGTTTTCTATTGAATTCAGAAATTTTACAGGTAAACAAAAGTCTGATTTTTTGTGCCGCCTCCACGACAGCCTCATCAGATGAAAAAACGGAGGATTCTACTAACTTTTGCAAAGCCTTTTGTTTCTGCATCAAAGTTTTTGTTTTCTTTGACAGATCTGCCAGCTTCTTTCTGGTCGTTTTTTGAGGCGAGGTATCAATCATATTATCCAGATTTCTTTTTATCTGTACGACTAAGTGATGCTGTTCAATATCCGGGATATTACTATTCTCTATCAATCTCAGGTACGACGAAGCATAACCACCCACAAAACCTATCGCTCTTCTGTAAAACATATCATTCAATTTATATTTTATACCAATATCCCTCTTTTGTGTAAATATATCCGCTTATACCCCGATAAAATTTAACACCCGAAATAGGCTCAAAATTAATAAAAATATTCTATCTTTGCCTGTAACAGATAACAAAATAGATTTCATTTTATTTCAACACCTTAAATATAACGAAATTATACTATGGAAAATCTATTGATCAAATACATGGATGAACGATTCGAGAAAGAAATTAAACACATCCAGAACACCCAGATGGGTCCGGTAATCACTATTTCGCGCGAGTGCGGCTGTCCGGCCAAGAAAATAGCACAACTACTTTCGGAAAACATCAACAACCAAAAGCCGGCAAAACCCTGGCGATGGATCAGCAAAGAGATACTGAGTAAAGCATCGGAGGAGATGAAGATTCACCCCGAAAAGCTGAAACTTATATTGGAAAATGAACACCGGAATTTCATCGACGAAATTGTGGCATCATTTACCGAAACCTACTATGCCCACAGCAACAAAGTAAAGCGGGTAATCGGAGATGTCATCCGCGATATAGCGATAGAAGGCAATGTGATAATCATTGGTCGGGCTGCAAATATTATAGCGGCGGATGTTCCGTTGTCGCTACACGTATCACTCGAAGCACCGCTGAGTTGGCGAATAGAGAAAATGAGCGAATACAAAAGCAAAACGGAGGCCGAAGCCAGGCGTTTTATTCTCGAAAATGACAAAGAGCGGGAAACATTTAAGAGCTACTACATAAAGGGCAAACAGGAAGATAAGCTATGGCACAACCTATCGATAAATTGCGCCGATTTTACGGTAGAGCAAATCGTCGATATAATCCTGAAAAGTGCGGCACTCAAAGGAATTATTTGATTGAAAGAATATCAAAGTATAAAAAAAATAAAAAAGAAGAGGTATAAAGCAGGCAACAATTAATGAAGTTAAAATAAAATGAGTCGTATAAAATTATTAATAACTTTGCAGCATGAGTAAAGCAATGAAAGGGTTTGTAGTTGGTTTTGTCCTGTACACAGTAGCATTGGCAACCGCGGCAACAATCCTTTTTAGTACAATTTTAATTGAATGGTTTGATAAACTTTTTGTCGTTTCATTCGTTTTTATTGCAATGTTTACAATTTTGAGCTATACTCAGCTATTGCGGGTTTACAATAAGAGACCAAAATTGTTTCATACAGCCTATTTGTTTTCGATAACAGCAAGGTTGATTGCTTATTTGATGTTTATGGTTGTGTGTTTGCTTGTATTCAAACCAAATGCCGTCCATTTTTTATTGAGTTTTCTGGTATTATATATGTTGTATCTGGGGTTTGAGGTAGTTTACATTCTCAGGATAGAGAAAAAAGAACCATCCATCCAAAACCTTGAAATCTAATAACAATCATGCATTGTATTAAAGCACTTATTATTTCGCTTCTGCTTATTGTTGTGCCTGTGCAAATTATTTCGGGTAATACACATGCCAAATCCCCGGAGAAAGCGGATTCCACAGCCCGGCACTTTGAGCCCGGCAAACTTATTTTTCATCATATCGGAGATGCTTATGAATGGCATATCGCCACATTTGATGAATTTCACCTGAGTATTCCTCTGCCGGTTATTCTGTACAGCGAGACGAGCGGATTTCAGGCATTTATGTCGACCGAGTTTCATCATGGAACAGCCGGATACAAATCCTTTCATATTTCGCACGAAGGAAAATACGAGGGCAAAATTGTAGAGACACTGCCGGATGGCACTGAGGTACGCCCCTGGGATATTTCCATTACAAAAAATACACTGTCTCTGTTTATCAGTATAGTACTGATTCTGTCGATCTTCATCAGCATAGGCAAAAAATATTCTGCAGATTCGAACCGGGCCCCCAAAGGATTGCAAAGTTTTGCGGAACCCATTATCCTGTTTATTCGCGATGATGTGGCCAAATCTGCCATTGGAGATAAGAATTATCAGAAATACCTGCCCTATTTGCTTACGGCATTCTTTTTTATCTTTCTCAACAACCTGCTGGGGCTGGTTCCGGTGTTTCCGGGTGGCGCCAATCTGACGGGTAACATCGCCGTAACGATGGTATTGGCACTTTTCACCTTTTTCATTACCTCGTACAATGCGTCCAAAAGCTATTGGATGCACATCGTAAATATGCCCGGTGTACCCTGGTGGTTGAAGTTTCCCATTCCGTTGATGCCTATTGTAGAGGGTATGGGAGTGATAATCAAACCCTTTGTATTGATGGTGCGTTTGTTTGCCAATATTTCGGCCGGACACATTATCGCACTTGGTTTTTATTGCCTCATCTTTATTTTTGGCGAAATGAATGTATATGCCGGATACGGAGTATCAGTGATGTCGGTTCTTTTCACCGTATTTATGTCTCTGATAGAATTGCTTGTATCGTTTCTGCAGGCATACGTTTTCACGCTGCTTTCGGCCCTGTATATTGGTATGGCGATAGAGAATCACGATGAACATTAGGCAATTAACAATTAATAATTGAGGTGTAGACGGGGGAAACCTGTATTGCATAACAGATTTTCAACAAACAAAAGAATAATAAATAATCAATAAATCAATCAATTAAAAATTCAGAAAGACATGGTATCATTAGCAGTTTTAATGGAAGTTGCAGCCAACATGGCGTTAGCTAAATTAGGAGCAGGACTCGGTGCAGGATTGGCAGTTATCGGTGCAGGTGTCGGAATCGGTTTTATCGGTAAAGGCGCGGTAGAGTCTATCGCCAGACAACCGGAGTCAACCGGCGACATTCGTTCAAACATGATTATGGCTGCCGCACTTGTAGAGGGTGTTGCATTTTTCGCGCTGGTTATCTGTTTGCTTATCTTGTTTGTATAATAAACTGCATTGTAAATCGGTTGTTTATCGACTGATTTACAATGCCTTTTCGAACAAACAAACTATTAACATTTTGATTAGTCACCACTTAACACCATTATACCTATGGGATTTGTAATGCCGGATTTCGGACTGTTGTTTTGGATGGTTATCTCATTCAGCATACTGTTGCTTACTCTGAAAAAGTTTGCCTGGTCGCCTATACTGAAAGGACTATCCGACCGTGAAAATTCAATTGCAGAGGCTTTACTGTCGGCACAACGGGCCAGGGAAGAGATGGCCAAAATGCAGTCTGAAAACGAAAAAATATTGATTGAAGCCAACAAACAACGGGAGGAGATTGTAAAAGAAGCCCGCGAGATGAAGGAGACAATACTTCAGGAGGCCAGAAATCAGGCCAGTGCAGAAGTTGCTAAATTGCTGGCCGGGGCAAAGCAAGCCATCGAACAGGAGCGACTTGCGGCGGTAACTGAGATGAAGAGCGCTATTGCTGCATTTTCGATTGACATCGCTGAGTCTGTTCTGAAGGAGCGACTTTCTAACGATGTGAAACAAAAAGAGTTGGTTGACAAATACATTAGCCAAATCAACATAAACTAACCGGTGCACCAAACCAATAAATTGAAAGCATGAACGACAGCAAAATATCAGTTCGCTATGCAAAAGCGTTGTTTGGGCTGGCCTCGGAACAGGGTAAAGTAGAAGAGGTAAGCGCAAGTATTGCAACAATTCGCCAGACGATGGAAACGGTGCCTGCATTCAAAGCGATGCTAATCAATCCGGTGATTGATACCGAAGCCAAAAGGAAATTACTGGATAAGATTTTCGTCAATACCATTGATAAAATGACCCGCTCTTTTCTGGATTTACTGATAAAAAACAAACGCGAAGAGTTTTTGCTGACAGCTTGTCTGAATTTTCAGAATCTGTATCGCGAAAGCAAAGGGGTGAAGTGGGCCACATTAACAAGTGCCGCTCCCATGCCTGCCGATGCAGTAAATGAGCTTAAAACGATGATTGAGCAAAAATTCAAAAGCAAAGCAGAGATAACTCTAAAGGTAGATCCGTTGTTGATTGGAGGCTTTATGCTTCAGGTAGATGACCAGCTGCTCGACGCAGGGTTATCAGTCAAACTGAAAAAGCTTCGTCAGGCATTGGTAAAATAACGTGTAACGAAACGAGTGGAAAAAACTTATAAATCTATACATTATGGCTGGAATAAATCCTGCAGAAGTATCTGAGATATTAAAAAAAGAGTTAGCCGGCATAAGCACCGAGACCGAATTTGAAGAGGTTGGGTCTGTGTTGCAGGTGGGCGATGGTATTGCCCGGGTCTATGGTCTCTCGAACGTACAATCCAACGAAATGGTAGAGTTCGATTCGGGAGTAAAGGGCATTGTATTAAACCTCGAAGAGGATAATGTAGGATGCGTATTGTTGGGGTCTTCCGAAAAATTACGTGAAGGCGACCGGGTGAAACGCACCAAACGAATTGCATCTATCCAGGTGGGTGAAGGGCTTCTGGGCCGTGTAATCAATACATTGGGTGAGCCATTGGATGGCAAAGGCCCGATTACGGGTGAGTTGTACGAGATGCCTCTGGAGCGAAAAGCGCCGGGAGTTATTTTCCGTCAGCCGGTAGATCGTCCGTTGCAAACCGGTATTAAGGCCATCGACGCGATGATACCCATTGGCCGCGGACAACGCGAGTTGATTATCGGCGACAGGCAGACCGGCAAAACTGCGATAGCAATCGATACCATTATCAATCAAAAGGAGTTCTACGAAAAAGGAGAACCCGTATATTGCATATATGTAGCCATCGGACAAAAAGGATCGACCGTAGCCAACATAGCCAAAACGCTTCAGGAACATGGCGCGATGGATTACACCATTATCGTGATGTCGACGGCTGCCGACCCGGCTGCATTGCAGTTTTATGCACCTTTTGCAGGGGCTGCAATTGGCGAGTTCTTCCGCGACACCGGACGTTCTGCCCTGATTGTATATGATGATCTATCGAAACAAGCGGTTTCTTATCGCGAAGTTTCGCTTCTTCTTCGTCGTCCACCGGGACGCGAAGCTTATCCGGGGGATGTATTCTACCTGCACTCGAGACTGCTCGAACGCGCAGCCAACATCAATACAACAGATGCTGTGGCCAAACAGATGAACGACGTGCCCGACTCTATTCGCCACCTGCTGAAAGGTGGTGGATCGCTCACGGCACTTCCGATAATTGAAACTCAGGATGGCGACGTATCGGCTTACATCCCAACCAACGTGATATCTATTACCGACGGACAGATATTTCTGGAATCTCACCTCTTCAATTCGGGGGTAAGGCCGGCGATTAACGTAGGTATTTCTGTATCGCGGGTAGGTGGAAAGGCCCAGATTAAAGCGATGAAGAAAGTTGCCGGAACTCTGAAGATCGATCAGGCAGAATACCGCGAGCTGGAGGCCTTCTCGAAGTTTGGGTCTGATTTGGATGCAGCCACAAAAGCTGTTCTTGAAAAAGGAGCCCGCAACGTTGAAATTCTGAAACAGGGACAATTCACTCCATATCGTGTTGAAAATCAGATTGCCATACTCTACTGTGGTACCAAAGGACTACTTTCGGCAGTGCCCCGCGAAAAGGTACAGGAGTTCGAAAGAGAGTTTCTGGAAACGCTGGAAAGAAAGCATTCCGACTTACTCAGCACTCTGAGCAGGGGTGAGATAAATGACATTGTAACACAGACATTGGAGCAGGTTTGTGCCGAAACAGCAGCCCGCTTTAAGACTAACGCATAAGCCGATTCAAACCCATGGCAAATTTAAAGGAAATACGAATCAGAATGGCGTCTGTGAGATCTACGCAACAGGTGACCGGAGCAATGAAAATGGTTTCGGCAGCCAAATTGCGTAAAGCGCAGGACAGCATCATTCGAATCCGGCCTTATGCTAAGAATCTGCAATCGATCATCAGCAATCTTTACCGAAGCCTGGGACAAGAGCTGAAGACCCCCTATTCACCGCGCGAAAATGTATCGCGTATTCTGATTATTCCTATCAGCTCGAACAGAGGATTATGCGGCGGATTCAACGCCAACGTAATCAAAAAAACGGTAGAACTGACAGAAACAGAGTACAGCCGCGCCTATCAGGAAGGAGCGGTTGATATATTGGCAATCGGTAAAAAAACGGCTGACGGATTAAAAGCCAGAGGCATCCGGCTTATCGGTGTGAATACATCTGTTTACGATAAACTCACGTATGAAGAGGTGGAAGAATTCGGGCAATCTATACTCGATTCGTACAGCAATAAAACGTACGATAGGGTGATATTGGTTTACAACCAATTCCGGAATGCAGCTGTACAAAGACTGGTAGCGGAACAATTGCTGCCTATTAGTCAGGAGAAGGAACCGGACAAAAACCGACTGAGTCATATTGTATCGGATTACATATTTGAGCCTTCGCTGGAGCATGTTGTACAAACAGTAGTTCCGTTGTCGTTGAAAATTCAGTTTTTCAAGGCACTGCTCGATTCCACAGCATCGGAACACGGAGCACGCATGACTGCGATGCACAAAGCCACCGACAACGCGGCATCGCTGTTGAAGGAGCTCAATCTGACATACAACAAAGCGCGTCAGGCCAGTATAACCAATGAAATTCTGGAAATTGTGAGTGGCGCAAACGCATTGAACGGATAAAATGAAAAATAAAAAACAGAACATATTATGAGTCAATCAACAGGCAAAATAATTCAGGTCATCGGACCCGTTGTCGATGTAAGTTTTGATCTCGACAAGCACGATCTTCCTAATATTTACGATGCCCTCGAAGTCGAGCGCGAAAACGGTCAGAAACTGATTCTCGAATGTCAGCAACATATCGGAGAACATTCTGTACGTACCATAGCTATGGATACCACCGATGGATTGTCGCGGGGGATGAAGGTTACCGCTACCCAAAAAGCAATTTCGGTGCCGGTTGGAGACAAAATTAAAGGTCGTTTGCTCAATGTTATTGGTGAGGCTATCGATGGCATTGATACGTTACAGGCAGAAAATACATATCCAATACACAGCAAACCTCCGCGTTTCGAGGATTTATCTACAGAAAAAGAGGTGCTTTATACCGGAATTAAAGTAATTGACCTGCTGGAGCCTTACTCAAAAGGAGGAAAAATCGGGTTGTTTGGTGGTGCCGGTGTGGGTAAGACTGTATTGATTATGGAGTTAATCAACAACATTGCCAAAAAATACGATGGACAATCTGTATTTGCCGGTGTGGGAGAGCGTACCCGTGAGGGTAACGACCTGCTCAGGGAGATGATTGAGTCGGACGTAATCAAATATGGTGAGGCTTTTAACCAAAGTATGGAAAAGGGAGGCTGGGACCTTTCTCTTGTGGATAAAGAGGCATTGTCGAATTCGAAAGCGACACTGGTGTTCGGACAGATGAATGAACCTCCCGGAGCGAGAGCGCGTGTTGCGTTGTCGGGTCTGGCTGTGGCCGAATACTTCCGCGATGGAGACAAAAAAGGAAAAGGAAACGATATTCTGTTTTTCGTAGATAATATTTTCCGTTTTACACAGGCCGGATCTGAGGTATCTGCCCTTTTGGGTCGTATGCCTTCGGCGGTAGGTTATCAGCCCACTCTGGCTACAGAGATGGGATTGATGCAGGAACGTATTACCTCGACCAAATACGGGTCAATCACATCTGTACAAGCTGTATATGTGCCGGCAGATGACCTGACGGACCCGGCGCCGGCCACAACTTTCGCCCACCTGGATGCAACAACGGTACTGAATCGCAAAATATCGGAGCTGGGTATCTATCCGGCCGTTGATCCATTGGCCTCCACATCGCGTATTCTGAATCCGATTGATGTGGGTGAAGCACATTACCAAACAGCGCAAAGGGTAAAAGAATTGCTGCAACGCTACAAAGAACTGCAGGATATTATTGCCATTTTGGGGATGGACGAGTTGTCTGAGACCGACAAACTGGTGGTGCATCGTGCACGTCGCGTGCAACGTTTTCTCTCTCAACCCTTCCACGTAGCCGAAGCATTTACCGGTATGAAGGGTGTTTGGGTAACCATAGAAGAGACCATCAAGGGATTCAATGCTATTCTGGATGGCGAAGTGGATGAATATCCCGAAACAGCATTTAGCATGGTGGGTACAATAGAAGATGCTATCGAAAAGGGAAAACGATTAATTGCAGAAGCAAAACAAAAATAACCGGCTATGACACTCGAAATCATATCACCACAAAAAACATTTTACTCGGGCGATATCGCGTTTGTGAAACTTCCCGGGGTAATGGGTTCGTTTGGTATAAAAAAGAACCATGCGCCATTGGTATCTATTTTGGGGCCGGGCCGAATCAGTATTACAGAATTGAACGGTGCTATCCTGACTATAGATATAGAAGGTGGTGTGGCAGAGGTCGCCAACAACAAAATTAATATTTTACTGAATTGATATCAGGCTCTGACAAAAGAGAAGAGAGAATAGATTGATTGATTGATTGATTGATTGTTTTCTCTTCTCTTTTTTTGTTTTGCAACAATAAGGAATGATGGATCAATGGGAGGGAATCAGGAAAAGTCAGGAATAAAAAAAAGCCTCACTTTCCGACAGGAAGTAAGACTTTCGAATAATTGTGGGTCCAATAGGATTCGAACCTATGACCCTCTGCTTGTAAGGCAGATGCTCTGAACCAGCTGAGCTATGAACCCAATTATTAGTTTAAATTCCGTGGGTCCAATAGGATTCGAACCTATGACCCTCTGCTTGTAAGGCAGATGCTCTGAACCAGCTGAGCTATGAACCCGGAAGCTTTTGTTGTTGTTGAAACACGTTTGTTTCTCAAAAGCGATGCAAAGATACTGCTTTTTTGTGAACCTGCAAATAAAATGAATGATTTTATTGAAAAAAAATTCGATTTCGTGCAATTTCCGACAAAATAGCATTAATTTTGCAACGTATTACATTATTATATATGAGATTAAATTCACTAACTGCCATTTCACCCGTTGATGGGCGATACAGAGATAAAGCAGAAGCTTTAGACATCTATTTTTCGGAGTATGCACTAATCCGCTACAGAGTATTAGTCGAGGTTGAATATTTTATCGCATTGTGCGAGCTTCCCCTGCCCGGATTATCGGCAATAGAGGGTAGTAAGTTGGAGATGCTTCGCGGAATTTGCAGGAATTTCAGCGAAGAGGATGCGTTGAAGATAAAAGAGATTGAGTCGGTGACCAACCACGACGTTAAGGCAGTCGAGTACTTCATCAAAGAGAAGTTTGATTTGATCGGGCTCGAGCAGTACAAAGAGTTTATTCACTTTGGACTCACCTCGCAGGATATCAACAATACGTCTGTCCCCCTTTCGGTAAAAGAGGCACTCGAAAACACATACTATCCTTTGATAGAAAGACTGATAGAGACACTCAGAAACTACGCCAAAGAGTGGGAAAACATACCAATGCTGGCAAAGACACACGGACAACCGGCCTCGCCTACCCGTCTGGGTAAAGAGATAATGGTTTTTGTTTACCGTCTGGAAAAACAACTCGAAGAGGTGAAACGCGCCCCAATCAGTGGAAAGTTTGGTGGAGCTACGGGCAACTTCAACGCACACCGGGTAGCCTATCCCGGCATCGACTGGAAACGCTTTGGCGAGGAGTTTTTGAGCAGCAAACTGGGTATTCAAAGAGAAGAATATACAACACAGATATCCAATTACGACAATGCAGCTGCACTGTTTGACGCGATGAAGCGTGTGAATACCATTGTGATTGACATGAATCGTGATTTTTGGCAATATGTTTCGATGGAATACTTTAAGCAGAAAATCAAAGCAGGCGAAGTAGGTTCTTCGGCCATGCCTCACAAAGTGAATCCGATTGACTTTGAAAATTCTGAGGGTAATCTGGGTATTGCCAATGCCATATTTGAACATTTATCATCGAAATTGCCTATCAGTCGTCTGCAAAGAGACCTTACAGATTCGACCGTGCTGCGCAATGTCGGGGTTCCGTTTGCGCATTCGATTATTGCTTTTCAGAGTTCAATAAAAGGACTGGGCAAATTGCTGTTGAACGAAAAAGCCCTGCTCGACGACCTGGAGCAAAGCTGGAGCGTGGTGGCCGAAGGAATTCAGACGATATTGCGCAGAGAAGGTTATCCTCAACCCTACGAGGCACTGAAAGGCCTTACCCGCACAAACGAAGCAATCAATCAGGCATCCATACACAGATTTATCGACACATTGGATGTGAATGAAACAATTAAAGAAGAACTTAAAGCAATTTCACCACTGAATTACACGGGGATATAATAAAACAAAGCCGAGAGGCCTATAACTTCAAATAATTTTTTTATGAAAACAGAAAGAGAAAACAAGAGACCGAGAATTAACATGTCGGCAAGTATTGGAAACCGCGAGGGTAACAATAACGAAAACAAAGATTCGCTTTATTCTACAGGTAGAAATACCGAAAGAAGAAATGACAACTTTGACCGGAGAGAGGGAAATTTTGAACGAAGAAGAGAGGGATTTGACAGAAACAACGAAGGCGGAGGCGATAGATTCAATCGTTTCGACAGACCGGCAGGCGGCAACAGAGAGGGTGGTTATAACCGCGATTTTAACAACAACCGCGATTTTAACCGAAACGACCGCGACGGTAACAGGAGTTTTGACAGAAAACCGGGCTTTGGACGACCAACCCAACCGGGAGAAAACCGACCCAACAATTTTGAACGCAGAACACCGGGTGGATACAACCGCGAAGGCGGACAAAGCCGCGAAGGTGGATACAACCGCGACAACAATTTCAACCGCGACAACAATTTCAATCGCGAAGGCGGATTCAGAAAAGAGGGTGGATATAATCGTGATGGAAACTTCAATCGCGAAGGAAGCTACAACCGCGAAGGGGGTGGTTTCAACCGCGAAGGAGGATACAACAGAAACAGCGATCAACCGAGAAGAAGCAACGACGGCTACAACCGTAACGGAGGAAACTCGTACAATCAGAACAGAAACGAACGTCCGAACAACTACGGAAACCGCAGCGAAGGATTCGAAAAACCCCGCCGCACATTCAACAATGAAGGCGGAGGAGAAAGACCGGCACGACCATACAACAATAATCGTGGCTTCGACAAACCATTCAAACCAAGTGGCGATGGTGTAGCAAACCGTAATAGCGAGAGACCATACAATAATAATTTCAGAGACCGGGATAGCAGACCGTCATTCGGAGGTCCGCGTCAGGGTGGCAGTGGCGGATTCAACAGAGGTGGTCGCCCGGGAAATAATGGTGGAGGCGGATTCCGCAGCAACGACCGGTTCAACTCAGCTCCACGCCCCCGCTACAACAAACCCATTGAGTACCAGGATACAATTACAGATCCTAATGCACCCATTCGTTTGAATAAATATCTGGCAAATGCCGGGGTTTGCTCCAGACGCGAAGCCGATGAATTCATTCAGGCTGGTGTGGTAAAAGTGAATGGAGAGGTTGTAACCGAACTGGGAACTAAAGTACATTTGAATGATACTGTAAACTTCCACGACGAACCGGTAAAAATTGAGCGAAAAATATATGTACTGCTCAACAAACCCAAAGATTGCGTAACCACTGCAGATGATCCGCAGGCAAGATTGACAGTAATGGATTTGGTAAAAAATGCCTGTACCGAAAGAATATATCCGGTTGGCCGATTAGATAAAAACACAACCGGAGTATTGCTGATGACTAACGATGGCGACCTGGCATCGAAACTGATGCATCCGAAATTTCTGAAGAAAAAAATCTACCATGTGTGGTTAGATAAAGATATTCCGAAGGAAGATTTGGAAAAAATAGCCGAAGGTGTGGATCTGGAAGATGGTGAGATTCATGCAGATGCAATCAGCTACGCAAACGAATTTGACCGCAATCAGGTAGGTGTAGAAATTCATTCGGGACGCAACCGCATTGTTCGTCGCATATTTGAACACCTCGGATACCGGGTGGTGAAACTCGACAGAGTCTATTTTGCAGGTCTGACAAAAAAACAACTTTCGCGCGGAACCTGGAGATACCTGACTCAAAACGAGGTAAATATGTTGAGAATGGGTGCATTTGAATAAACAACAGAGTAATTTTAAACGCATAAAAAAGAATAGGATGAACACAATCAGTAGAACGAGAATCGTAGATGTGCTGAAACGCGAAGATTTCGGTGCTTTGGTGAATGTGAAAGGATGGGTGCGCACGCGCCGTGGTAGCAAACAGGTGAACTTTATCGCCCTGAATGACGGCTCAACCATCAATAACGTACAGATTGTGGTCGACATCGAACTGTTCGGGGAAGAGGCGTTGAAAGCGATTACAACCGGTGCCTGCATCAGTGTAAACGGAGAGTTGGTAGAGTCGCAGGGAAAGGGACAACGGGCTGAAATTCAGGCTAAGGAGATTGAGATTTATGGTTCGGCAGACCCGGCGACCTATCCCCTTCAGAAGAAAGGCCACTCGCTGGAGTTTTTGCGCGAGATTGCGCATTTGCGACCACGCACAAACACTTTCGGAGCTATCCTGCGCATTCGTCATCACATGGCTTTTGCCATCCACAAGTACTTCAACGACAGAGGTTACTTCTACCTGCATACACCCATCATCACAGCTTCGGACTGCGAAGGTGCCGGTGCTATGTTTCAGGTAACTACCCTGGATTTGAATAAACTGCCGAAAAACGAAGAAGGTGGGATTGACTACGAGCAGGATTTCTTCGGAAAGAGTGCTAACATGACCGTTTCGGGACAGCTCGAGGGAGAACTTGGCGCTATGGCATTGGGGTCGGTTTACACGTTCGGACCAACATTCCGGGCAGAAAACTCGAATACCCCGCGCCACCTGGCAGAATTTTGGATGATTGAACCTGAAGTGGCCTTCAACGAGATTGCCGACAACATGGATTTGGCCGAGGATTTTCTGAAATACCTCATTCAATATGCGTTGGAAAACTGCAAAGACGACCTTCTTTTCCTCGAAGAGATGTTTGACAAAGAGTTGACTGAACGACTGAGATTTGTGGTAGAAAACGATTTCGTTCGTTTACCTTATACCGAAGGAGTCGCTATACTGGAAGCATCCGGTGCGAAATTCGAATACCCTGTATTCTGGGGCGCCGATTTACAATCGGAACACGAAAGATATCTGGTAGAGAAGCATTTCAAAAAACCGGTAATTCTGACCGACTACCCCAAAGAGATCAAGGCTTTCTACATGAAGCTAAACGAAGACGGAAAAACAGTGAGAGCGATGGATGTATTGTTCCCGAAAATCGGAGAAATTATTGGTGGCTCGCAGCGTGAAGAAGATTATGATAAGCTGATAGCCCGCATCGTAGAGATGGATATCCCGCAAAAAGATATGTGGTGGTACCTCGATACCCGCCGTTTCGGAACAGCACCTCACTCAGGCTTCGGACTTGGATTTGAGCGTCTGTTGCTGTTTGTGACCGGTATGACAAACATTCGCGACGTGATACCTTTCCCACGTACACCGCGCAACTGCGAGTTCTAAACGAATACATGTATATAAAAGAGGTTGTCTCAACGAAAATGGAGACAACCTCTTTTTTTGCTCGTTCTGAATAGAGTTATTCCGAAAAAAATGCACTATTCTATTATCTAATGTCTTTGCTCTTTTGTCTCAATTCCCTTCAGCCGCCTCAATACATTGCAGCACCACCACATTTTCGACCACATTTCGCCGGATAAGCCAATCAGTAAGCACACCCGATTGCACAAAGCCGCAACGACGGAAAAGGCTCAGGCTGGGCAGATTTTTTTCGGGCACAAAGGCATATATCTGATGAAGATTGAGAATTTCGAAGCAATAAGATTTCAGAATTTCCAACGCGCCGGTTGCATATCCCTGACACTGAAACCGGCCATCGATGCATACCCCCACCCCTGCCCTGCGGTGCTGCGAATCGAAGTCGTAGAGATCGATTGTGCCAATAAGTTGTGCATCCACTTTTCGCTCAATCACCAACCGGAGTTGCCGGGTATCGAAAACCGACTCACTACATCTCTCTATAAAATCGCGTAGGGCAAAGCGGGAAAGTGGCGTAGTAGTATTCCCAAATTGCCAAAGCGAAGTATCGTTTTCGAGTAAATAGAGAGCATCTAAATCGGCCGGCTCGGGAGCACGGAGCCGCAAAGTATTGTTTTCGGGCATGATAATATTTTGTATGAAAGACAAAGATAGAGATTGCGAATCGTTATTCAAAACACAACACAAGAATATGAAACAAAAACACAAAAATTGCGGATAAAGAGATTATTTGGGTAAACATTTCCTTAAATGTCGTTGTTTTAGTATAAATTTGCACGTAAGATTAACAAATAAATCCTTAGAATTATGAAAAGAAAGAATGTTATTGTATCGTTGTTGCTGAGTGGCAGCATTTTACTGATGTCTGGTTGCGCATCTATGTCTAATACAACTAAAGGCGCCATATTTGGAGGAGCTGGCGGGGCAGCATTGGGAGCAGGTATTGGCGCATTGGCAGGCAAAGGCAAAGGTGCAGTTATCGGAGCAGCTATAGGCACAGCTGTAGGTGCAGGTGCAGGCGCATTGATTGGCAAAAAAATGGACAAACAGAAAAAAGAACTGGAAGCCATTCAGGGAGCCAAAACAGAGACTATTACCGACAACAACGGATTGCAGGCCATCAAGGTTACCTTTGAATCGGGCATTTTGTTTAAAACAAGCTCGAGCAAACTCTCTGCATCGTCAGAGTCGGCATTGACAAAATTTGCCACATCTATAAAAGGTAACCCACAAACTGACATTGTTATTAAAGGTCATACAGACAATTCGGGAAATGACAACATCAACCTGCCCTTGTCGAATGAAAGAGCAAACAGCGTAAGCAGCTTCCTGCGCACACAGGGTGTAAACAACAATATCAAAGCTGAAGGTTTGGGATCTGCTTCGCCGGTAGCCGATAACAGCACATCTGCCGGTAAAGCTCAAAACCGTCGTGTAGAAGTTTTCATCTCGGCCAATGAGCAGATGATTAAAGAAGCAGAAGCCGGAACGTTGAAATAAACCAACACCAATTCTGAATTAATACATACAAAGCCCTCTTCATGGATGCATGAAGGGGGCTTTTTGCCTAAAAATGAGTCATTCACAAATTTGTCACGCACACTTATCAGCACTGAAACGGATTGTAAACAGCCATTTAACATGCCCGATATACTTTTGTCGCTGTAAAATAATTAAAAATTTACAGCGATATGAGAACAAAAATGAGACTTACAGTAGCAATGTAATTAGCAAATAAAAAACCATCAATTTTTCGCAAATATAAATCACCAGTTTAGAGAAAAAAAGAGATATGACTATGAGTAACCGGAGATGTGCTTTACCACGGAGCTAAGCGGAGTGGTAAAGCACATCTCCGGTTACTGTTTTCTTATTCGGGAGTAAATATATTCTTACGATTTTCCATACGATAACTTTGCCCATCAAGTTTTACGACTTCACATCGATAGAGAATTCTGTCTAATAATGCGGTTGCCAACACTTCATCGTCCATTAATTCGGCCCACTGTTTGGGCGACTTATTCGTGGTGATGATAAGCGAACATTGTTCATGCAGATGATTAATGAAATTAAACAGAGCAACCGCATCATTTTTTTTGATAGGGAAAAGCATAATATCATCGATTGCAATTAAGTGCGCTTTCAGATATCGATTGTATGCAGATAGAGCAGTGGCTGTTATTTCTTTGATCCTAAGTATATTTAATATATCCTCCATTGTTGTAAAATAGGCTTTATAACCTCTGGCTACCGCATCATTGATTAATCCGGCGGCTATAAATGATTTTCCTGTTCCACTTGGACCCATAAGAACAAGATTGTACACTTGTTCGACCCACAGCATTTGCCGGAGCTCATTCATCTGTTTTTGAGATATGCTGGATGAGACTTTATATTCGTACTGATCCAGATTGTGATGACGTGGCAGATTTGCCATTTTTATTCGTCGCTCTAAATCAGTTCGCTTTCGTTGTTGAACCTCTTGCTCCAATAGATTATGGGTATAATCCAGATAACCAGGGTTATTTATCTGAGCATCATGGATAAGCGACTCTGCCTGATTTCTAATCATAGACAGACGCAGGTAATCGGCATTTAGCCTGATTTGCTTTATCAGATCATTCATTGCATTATTGTTTGATATGTGTTTATGTTACTAGTTTGAGGTTGGGATTCTATTTGTTGGGACAAAGTACCTTTTATTTCGACCTGAGGCATTACCGCCTGTTTGAGCGCCTGGCTTTCCTGTTGATATAAAAGGGCTTTCAGTATCAATGTGTTAGCATTAAACACCGTGCTTTCCAGACAAAACTGTATAGATTGCTCCACAAACTCTGGCTCAATTTCTTGTACTCTACGCTTTAATAGCAGCAGGTTATCGCGCAAAAATCGTTGCTTGTGAACTGTCAATTGCTCAAAAAACTGATCGTATGAGGGCATTTGGCCGAAAAGTTCTTTAACTTCATTTTTGAGCACTTCCATACTTTGGCTTTTATCCCGGCGATGGTCGGTGTTGCGTATTGTCTGCCCCCGCTCACTGCATAAAGCATGCGTAGTAAGCAATTTACGGTCAGAGCTATACAAATGCAGCTTCTCGACTTCTGCTTCCAGCAGAACGAATGTATCTGCTCCCTGATAGGTATTCAGAGGTAAGGTATAGAAGTTACCTTTATAGCTGATTGTGTTGTCCTTGCGTACCTTATATGGTATTAAGCGGTTATCCGACTGAGATTGTTTGTAATATGGATGTAGATATTCCCGTTCAATGAGCCATTCCTGGTGTGGCACTTTTTGCGTTCCTGCATGCACTTTGCCATTTCCTGTGCGGACAAGCCATTCAATTGCCATATCATTGAGAGATTGATCATTTTTATAGGTTCGACCACGTAGAAAGTTCTTTTTGATAAATCCTACTACATTTTCAACTTTCCCTTTGCTCTCAGGGTCAGCTTTACGACAAAACACAGGTTCAAATTTCATGCCCGAACTGTATTGTTGAAATTCTCGCGTTAATATCAGGTCCCCAAGATTTTCATTAACCATCAGAACTCTGTCCTGATCATAGAGGATATGATGAGGCTGGCCATTAAAATATTCAAATGCCTGATTGTGGGCATCTACCGTACTACGGCTGGTAAAGGGCTTACTCTGGAAATAAACATACTTTTGACGAGACCGGCTCAATATCATCACAAAAAAATGAATCTTATGCCTCAATCCATCTGCATCAGGCATATGAAAAACTCCAAAATCGGCCTGTGCCTGATCCCCATAGGCTGTTTCCGGCAGCTTTTCGTACTGACGTATGGTTTTGAGCTTGCGCTTGGGTATATCGTAATCCCGGCGAACCTGTTCAACAAAATTATAAACCGTTTTACTGTGAACAGCCGGCAAATCCGGATAATGCTCTTTTAACCAGTCTTCTACCTGGGAGGCCGAAAGATAGGGATGTGCTGATAGTGTCGTTTTTATGTACTGCATATATTCCTTTAACTTCTTCGGACGACGTTTGGTCTCTGATATCCACTTTAAAAACGTGCTCTCATCCATTGATAGATAACTGCGCACTGTTGCGCGGTTTAATCCTAATTCATAAGAAATTTGACTCTTGTTGAGCCCTTTTCCGTTTAATTCTTTAACTTTGTACCACATAAATGCCTTTTTTAGGTGTTGTGTCGGAGTCTTCATAATTTATTCGTTTTGCTAACGTAAATATGAAGACTCTTTTTTTATTTATACCTCTTTCTGGCTATTTTTATTTGCGAAAAGTTGGCGAAACAAAATTACTGATTACAAGCAACCGTATTTATGGCGGGAGCAGTGATGATGCAGCCTTCAAAAGCGCAGAGCGGCTATGTAGCCGGTGATTTTCACCAACACACCACTTACACCGATGGTAGTTATACAATGGGTAAGATGATGGAGATGAGCAACAAGTATGGTTTGGACTGGTGGGCAAACAGCGAACACGGTGGTGGATTTCAGACCTGGGGACTGGTGACCGGTATTGACCTGGGCACAAGTGTAAAATGGAGCGCGGCCGGAATCGCCAAACTAGGTAAAGCCAACGGCGAGAATATGTGGAGATGGCAGTCTATCCGCGACTGGTCATACAGAGATGTGCAGTTGTGGAGAAAAGTTTATCCGCAAAAACTGATATTGCAAGGCTATGAGATGAATGTACCCGGCCATGAACATGCCTCTACATGTATTATAGCCAATCAGTTTGACTCGCTGAATGTAAATCCGATAGCTCAGTTTGAGTACATGTTTGACAACAGCGACAAAGATGATACTAACCCGAACGGCTGGGTAAAAAGCACGAAAAGCGGACACGAAAAAGCAGTAGAAGCCATGAGCTGGTTGCAAAACAACTATCCAAAAACGAGCTGGGTGGTACCTGCACATCCCGAAAGATACAAATACAACGGAAGTACAGGATGGAATATCAACCACTTGCGCGATATGAACAACGCAGCGCCGGATGTATTTTTTGGATTTGAGAGTATTCCCGGACACCAAAAATCGACCAATCGGGGAGAATATGCCTCAACCCGTCCATCGTACGGAACAGAAACCTACGGAGGAGCCGGTTGGATGAGTGCTAAAGTAGGTGGTTTGTGGGATGCCATGCTGAGCGAAGGAAGACATTTCTGGATTTTTGCCAACTCAGACTGCCACAACAATGAGAGCACAGGAGGTGATTTCTTTCCCGGAGAGTACCAAAAGACCTATACTTATGTAACGAAAAAACAGGATGCGCAAGCTATTGCCGATGGACTTCGCTCTGGAAACAGCTATTGAGTGATGGGCGATTTGATTGACTCACTGACCTTTACAGCAGGTACAGCCACAATGGGAGCCACCTACAAAACAGCAGAAAATCAGGTAACGCTAAAAATCAGATTGCGCGATCCGCAGGGCAACAACTACAATAGATACAGCACATATACCAATCCGGCTGTTGATCACGTAGATGTAATAGTAGGCGAATATGGTTCGAAGATTGACCCGACAAATACGGCTGCATATGCAACTGACACCGTAAAAACAACCAAAATAGCAGCCCGTTTTGCACAAACTGCCGGATACACAGATGGCGCCGGCATAACCACACAAGCGTGGAGTGATGCAGGAAACGGCTGGAAAGAAATTACATTCAACTACACAATACTAGCCGGAAAGAAACTCTATTTCAGACTTCGCGGCAGTAATCTGGGAATAAACATCGCTGGTGAAACTGATAATCTGGGTAATCCACTGATTGATACCGAAGGGACAAACTCGGCAGCCAAAGCATTCGAAGATTTGTGGTTTTACTCGAATCCGGTATTTGTAGAAAATACCAATCCGATATCAGCAATCAGCAAAACAGAAGCTACGGATGCAATTGTTTTGACACCGAATCCGGCCAAAGGAAGTGTGAAAATAAAACTGGCCGAACCACAACAAGGCCTGTTAACACTGACTGATATGAGCGGAAAAACAGTGCGCACAATTGCGCTGAACAACGAGCAGGAAAAAGCAATTGAGTTGAGAGGTCTACCCAAAGGCATATATCAGGTTTCGACAAACAATGGACAAAGCCGAAAACTGATTGTAGAATAATACGGGTACGAAGAAGGGGTAATTAAAAAGGGTTGTCGCATTTTCTGCGACAACCCTTTGTTTTAATACAAACCAATACAAAAAAAATTACAACCAAATAGCGTTGTTGGTCACCTCTTGCTGCGCCTTCCATTTGCTGTAAAGAATATGAATAATACCATCGGCAAGCCCAATGGTAGGCACAACATAACTTTTGGCCCCGATGCTTTTGGCCACATCAATATAGATGCTGGCAGCGTGAGTGATCACATCGGCACGGTCGGCCTTCAGTTTGTATTTCACCATCAGCTCATCCACTGTATGTTGGCGTAGTGTTTCATAGAGAGCTTCGAGTTTTATCAAAGATAGCTTTTGATTTCTGTTCACATCGGCCAATGCATGAAGCTTGATGATATTGCCGCCCGACCCAATAATGTCATTCACCCGATACGCCTCTTTGAGTTCTGCCAAATCGCGGTGCATACGGTCGTACTCAGAAGCATCAAACTTATCGTTGAGCAGACGCACGGTACCAATATTGTATGAATTTGACTGTACGAGTTCGCCATTGACTAACAGGCTGATTTCGGTACTACCGCCCCCCACATCGACATAAATATAATTGAGATTTGAGTTCAGTCTGTCGGCAAAATGACTTTCGTATATCACATTCGCCTCTTCCTGCCCATCGATAATCTCAATCTTAATATCTGTCTGTTTGCGAATTTCTTTGATCAGCTCTTTCGAGTTTTTGGCATCGCGCATGGCCGAAGTGGCGCAAATGCGGTAATCGACCACATCGTACACCTTCATCAGATGCTTAAATGCCTTCATCAGGCGGGTGAGTTGTTTGGCTTTAGCATCGCTGATTTTGCCGGATACAAACGACTCTTGTCCTAAACGCAAAGGAACCCTGACCATCAACGTTTTTTGAAACTCTTCATCCGAACTTCCCGGATTGATACCTTTAATTAATAAACGAATGGCATTGGACCCAATATCTATTGCCGCAAACTGGATTGTATTCATAAGCAAAATAAGAATTAATTAGTTATATTTCAAGCATATATAAATGGCCTCAAACAAATGAGGCACTACACGACTGAGCTATTATTGACATCCGATTCGTACTTCGTTTTGTAGAATTGATACAACTCTACCTGCGACTGAAAAGCCATTTCGGAGCCGGTGTCATTAAGCAGATTGCGGCCTGAGCCATCTACTATTCTCGCTTTTACATTGTCTTTGAGCCCATATTCGATAACAGTTTTGAGCTGTTTCTGCAATTCGGGGTCGTACACCGGCACATACACCTCTACCCGGCTATCGAGATTTCGTTGCATCCAATCGGCAGAACCGATATAGTATTTCTCATCGCCCCCATTTGCAAAAATCAGGATGCGCGAGTGCTCGAGATAACGGTCGATAATGCCGAGTGTCAGTAAATTATCGCACTTTTCCTTATCGTCATTGACAATGGAACAATTGCCCCTGACCAATAGTTTGATAGCGACACCCGCCTGAGCAGCAAGGTAAAGTTTGTCGATGATTTTTTCGTCCACAATGTGGTTTATCTTGCAAAAGATATAGGCCGGTTTTCCTTTTCGGGCATTCTCAATTTCAGTTTTAATGAGCGCCAAAATACGTTTACGCATGTGTTGAGGCGAAACAATCAACTCGTTGAATGTAGGATTGAGATAGGGTTGCTCGAGAAACTCGAATACCGAAGCCACCTCGTCGACAATTGGTTTGTAAGCAGTCAGCAAGGTAAAGTCGGTATAAACAGCAGCAGTACCTTCGTGAAAATTGCCCGTGCCAATGCAGGCAATGCTGCCATTTCGCGACGAAATATGGGCTATTTTTGAGTGAACTTTCAAGCCATCGACCCCAAATATAACCTTTATACCGGCTTCCTGCATTTTTTTAGCCCAATTGATATTGGACGATTCATCGAAACGGGCCAACAGCTCGACCATTGCAGTCACTTTTTTGCCATTCATAGCAGCACAAATAAGTGCTTTTATCACTTTCGAGTTTTTGGCCAACCGATAGATGCTAATTTTAATCTCTTTGACTTCGGGATTGATAGCCGATTCGCGCAGGAGACGAATAAAATAGTCGAAATTGTGGTATGGATAGTGCAGATACTGATCTTTCTGACGAATCAGAGAGATAATACTTTTGGCTTCGTCGAAATTATGTACAGCAACAGGCGGTTGAGGCTCAAACTTCAAATCGGGTCTTTTGATATTCGGGAAAGCGATTAAGTCTTTGAGATTGTGGTATCTGGCACCACCCACATGCGCATCATCTTTGTCTATTTTGAGATGTTTCTCGGTAAAACGGAGTAAATCGGAAGGAATATCCCGATCGTAAACAAGGCGAATGGCCGAACCACTTTTTCGGCTTTTTATACCTTTCGAAACTTTATCGAGTACCCCCTGATAAGGAGAATCTTCTATGTCCATTTCGGCATCGCGGGTAAATTTGATGATAAATCCCTGGTATTTATCGTATTTGAGAGGCGAAAAGATACGGGGCAGGCAGAAGCGAATGACATCTTCGAGAAACATGATGCAATTTTTGCCATTGTCTTTCGGAATAACAAGAAACCTGGAAAACTCGGCAGTGGGCACCTCGATAAGTGCAAATTCTTTTTTTGTTTTCTTAGATTTTCCTTCGGTTTGAGTGAGTTTTACCGCCAAATAGATGCTTTTATCATTCAGTTCGGGCCCCGAAGTACGTGAACCCAAAACAGGATAGAGCGAATTCATCAACTCTTCTTTGTAGAAAGTTTCGACAAATTCAGTTTGCTCGGCATTGAGCTGATTTTCATCGACAATAAACACATTTTCGCCCCTCAGCGCAGTAATCAAATCGTTGAATATCTTTTCGAAACAATCAGAGTAAGTTTCATTCAGTTTGAGCACCGCCTTGAGCACCCTTTTTACCTGTTTTTGAGGAGAGCCTGTTCGTTCGTCCAACTCGACCATGCGGCGCAGGGTAGCCACCCGAACGCGGAAAAACTCATCTAAATTACTGGAATAAATTCCTAAAAAGAAAAGTCGTTCGAGCAGCGGATTCGATGGATTCGCGGCTTCGTCCAAAATACGTCGATTGAAATACATCCAACTGATATCCCGGTTGAGGATGGTCGATTTACTCTGTTTGCTTTGCATATTACCTGTTAAAATATTTTTTTACAAAAATAGAGCAGCGATATGACAACACTGTAACATTTGTGTTTGCGGGAGATTACATTGGTATTAAGATGCAAAGACATGATGAGACGCAAAGCGGATAAACCGACGGGAATTAAAGTTAACTATCATTATTTCAATAAGATAATTCACACAAATGTAATCGAAACTTAGTACAACAGAGGGGTAAATGAAACGGCTTGTTCATACAACATCTCTACTTTTGCGGAATAATTAAAAACGAGAGAAGATGAAAAAGAATTATTTACTTTTAGCCGCAGTGCTGCAACTGTCCATCTGCTATTCGCAGATAAAACTGAAGCAGGTTTATACCAACAAGAAGTCGGACGCCATAGGCCAATTTCAGGGTATTAACTTTAGAGAAGGAGGATTCTCGGGATTGTATTCCATACCCGGGACAGAGGGAAAAGAGTTTTACACGTTGAGCGACCGTGGTGTAAATGTTGACGCCAAAAATGCATCGGGATGCAAACCAACCTACGACAAGATTTACGCATTTCCGTGGTATGTACCTAAAATACATCGCATTCGGATTTCGTCAGATTCTATTCAGATTATGGAGACTATAACCCTGAAAAGACCTGATGGCACCGGAGTATCGGGCATTATCAATCCGACCGGATTTGGGAGTACTGCCACAGAAGAAGCCTGGCGGGATACCACCTCACACTGTAGCGATTTGTCGAATGTTATCGTAAAGAAAGATATCTGGGGAATTGATTGTGAGGGAATTGCAATTGGCCGAAAAAACGATTTCTGGGTATGCGAAGAAGGTGGAAGCACGATCTGGAACCTCGATGCCGGTGGAAAAGTGATAAAAAGATACTCACCTTATGCCAACCTGTCGGGGGCAGAACCACTGGATATGGCTATTGATACTGTATTTAAATACAGAAAAAACAACCGTGGTTTTGAAGGTGTAGCCGTTGCACCCAACGGAAAAGTGTATGCACTGATACAGAGCCCTATACTCTACCCGAACAAAACAGACGGGGAGAAATCGAATGTGCACCGACTGCTGGAGATAGACCCAACGACAGGAGCTTCACGAATGTTTGCATACCTCAACCCGGGAGATCTGGGTACAAGTCCGAATAAAATAAGTTCAAAAGACTGGAAAATTGGCGACCTGAGTGCCGTGAATGATTCTACATTTTTGGTGATAGAACAAGGTGTGGGTGGCAACAATGCAGAACGGAAAATCTACCAAATCAAAATTAATAAAGCCACAGCCATACATTCGGGACTTTATGGTGGAAAAACGGTAGAACAACTGAAAAACGCACCCGGACTGCAAGCACAGGGAATAGTGCCGGTAGCCAAAACGCTGTTTCTCGATTTGAGAGCCAACGGCTGGCCCGATTCGCTCGACAAAGCAGAAGGATTGGCCATCATAAACGATAGCACCATTGCCGTGTGCAATGATAATGATTTCGGACAAAGATCGCTCACCGAAAACGGAATCGCCGAAGCTACCAATATTCAAAGCAGCATTTATTTATTTGGTCTGGAAGGAAACAACAAGATATCCGGATATATAACTCAGAACCAAACCGTTAAGAGCCACTCAGAAAAAACCGCAACTTTTCGCCGTCAGATATCTTCGGCCTCGGATGATATGGAAGAGAGACTTTCCCCAAACACAACTTTGGGCGAAACGCAAACCTTTACCACCGGATCTATCGACTACAACAGCAGCGATCTGGAACTGGCCTTCGAAGCCGGTAAAAGCAACCAAAACCCGCAGATAATTGGATTGAGATTTCCGCAAATAGATATTACCAACAACCGCAAAGTAAAAAAAGCATACCTGAGATTTGAGGTAGATGCCACAGACAAAAATACCGGAAGTTGCGAATTGTTTATCTATGCCGAAAACAGCGATAGCGCAAAAACATTTAATGGAACAAGTAATTTTACACCATTTGAATTAACCAAACGCCTCAAACTAAACGATTCAATTCAGTGGAATATACCGGCAGACAGCTTTAAAGTAGTGGATAAACGCTACAACTCGGCAGATATATCGGCATTGGTGCAAAAACTGATTGACAGACAAGGGTGGAAAAGAAACAATGCAATGGCCTTCTACATCAAAGGAAAAGGAACTCGCGAGGTAGAATCGTTCGAAGGAGAAGGAAATGCTGCCCCCGAACTTGTAGTTGAGTATTACATGACCGAAGAGGACTCGTTGCTGATGGTACAACGGGATTCGGCACTGACCGCTGCAACAGCGAAGAATCCGGCAGACTATACCGTACCCGGATATACAAAACTTAAAATGGCAATCGTTACGGCATCGAAAAGTCTGGAAGAAAAATCGGTTTTAACACTGATACAATCTCTCAAAGATCTGAAACCGAAAGATATGCCATACAGCATTGGTATGACCTTCAACGGAGACCCGCAAAGCAGAATGGGATTTGCCTGGTTTACCAACGAAAATGAAAAAGGCGGAATGGTTCAGATAGTCGCCGGAAAAAACAAGAGCCATGCAGACTTTGCCACACCGCTGAAACAGATAACCGCAAAATGCGACACAATGCTGAACAGAAATTACTGCGTATCGGGTAATAATTTGAGCGCATTGGCCGGAATAACCAACAACACCAAAAAGAGCTACGTGAGAAACAAAGCTCTGGCCACAGAACTTACCCCCAATACCACCTACTCTTTCCGGGTGGGCAAGCCGGGTGCCTGGAGCGAAATTGGTACATTTACCACCGCTAAACAGTCGAAAGAAAACTTCTCATTTATCTACACCACAGACCCACAGGCCAATGCCGTTGATATGTTTGATATTTCGCAGAAGACCACACACACGGCACAAAGAATTTATCCGAATACAAACTTTTGGTTGAGTTGTGGCGATTTGATTGAAACATCGGGATCGACAAACTCGGAGTGGGAATATGAGCAATTTTTCGAAACACAACAGGATATCTTTATGCACAATCCGTTTGTGCCGGTAGCCGGAAACCACGATAAGTCGAAAAACAAAAACTTCACCTATCACTTCAATACTGACAGCATCGGTTTTGATCACACCTTATCCACCACACCGGGCAGTGTATATTCTTTTGTGTATGGCGATGCCCTGTTTATGGCGCTGAGCTACGAAGATTACAGTGTAACCGGTTATCTGGATGCGCTTTCGACCTGGATGCGTGCACAGGTAGCTGCTCACCCGGATACAAAATGGAGAATTGCCTTTTACCACAAAACCATGTACACAGGTAGTGGCAGCCACCAAAGCGATGCCGACGGAAAAGCTGTTCGCGACAAAATGGCACCGCTGTTTGACGAACTCAAAATAGATTTGGCTTTGCAGGGTCACGACCACATTTACGAAGTAATGGGACCAATCAAAAACAAAAATCTGGTAGCCGGTGCAATAACCAATCAGATAAATGTGACCTTTGACGCACGCGAAAATGTGACCGGAAAATGGGGTGGTATTTTTGATGTGCAGGATGGCACACTCTACTTCCTGAACAACTCTGCCGGAAAGAAAAAGTACGAACCCCGCACACAGGCGCAAATGCAATCGGCCGAGACTGCGCTGGGACTGACCAATTATTTCGGTATGTTTACGGGTCGTTTTGGACAAACGGGTCGCCCGACGTTCAGCAACATAAACGTATCAAGCGATACCATTGCCATTGCCACCTACGAGGTAAGCGATGCAGGAGAAGCCTCTTTGTTTGATAGTTTTAAAGTTATAAAAACGCCCAAACTACCCAACGGAATAGCAGGAGCAAACGAAAGTAACTCTATCAATATCTACCCCACACCGGTAGAAGAGTTTGTAAACATTCGCTTTGCCAAACCGGTAGGTGCAAACGTAGAAATAATAGCCACAGACGGAGTAATTAAGAAATCAATCCGCATAGAAGGCGACAGTCAGCTATCTCTGAGCGATTTAACCAAAGGAGTTTATCTGTTGAAAGTAAATTCGGCCAACGGCAACTACGTCGTGAAGTTCGTCAAAAAATAGAATATCTGTTATTTAATTATCCTGTCAGCGGCAGCCTCAGCAAAACCTGAGTCTGCCGCTTTTCATTTGCCCAAACAGAAGGACAATAAACTGATTATTAATACAATAGACACATCAGAGAAATAGTAAATGGGTTACTTTGTATTTTCAAAACAGACTTAATATGAAAAGTAACAAGAGCTTTGCTATTCTACTGCTACTTATGCTACCCTATTGCCTCTTTTCGCAAACCCATCGGGAGATTGAATATCAACAGGAAACCACCCCGTTGCGTGTACTGAGCTGGAATATCTATATGTTGCCCTACATCAGTCTGTTTAACAAAAATGCAGAGAGAGCACATCTGATATCAGAGAGGCTCAAAAAGTCTGATTATCAAATAATTGTATTTCAGGAAGCTTTCAGCAGCAAATGCCGGAAAATACTGGCGCAAGAGCTGCAAGCTCAATATCCCTACCAATACGGACCGGCCAACCCCAACCTGGTACCCATGCGCACCAACAGCGGTTTGTGGATTGTGAGCAAGCTGCCGCTGGTGCAAAAAGAGGCCATTCGGTTTTCGCAAAGCAAAGGATTTGACCGTGTAGCCCGCAAAGGCGCAGTGCTGTTTGAAGGCAAAGCCGGCAACACCACTTTTCAGCTACTGGCCACACACCTTCAGGCAGACGAACCACACGTAATAAGAGAAGCTCAATGCAGAGAGATAAAAGAGAAACTGCTGAATAGATACCACAAGGCTGATATTCCGCAAATTATATGCGGCGACCTCAACATAGATAAAAACAACACAGACGAATATGGCAAAATGCTAAAAACGCTTGATGCTCAGAATGGCGAACTAAGTGGTAATGTACAGATTACATACGACGAAGAAGCAAACTATCTGGCCCGCACTGCCCGTCGAAAAAAACGTATTTTGGATTATGTATTAATACGAAACCATTCCTCTATCCGGAAGATAGAAAGAAAAGTTGCCCCTTTTGCGACAGAATCGGCAGGCTCATTGAGCCATCTTTCCGACCATTACGCAATAGAGGCAAACATTCTGTTTACAGCACCAAAACCGGAAAACACGGCTTCGGTGAAGTAAACGTTATTACGACCAAAGTGGTTGTAGATAAGGTATTCTATCGGCCAATTCTTTGTAGAGATTAATCATTTTTTCGCGAATGCGGGTTTCATCAAACTGAGTGACAAGATAGCCTGACATAATAAGCCCCTGTGCATAAAAATCGAGGTCATCTTTCAGACGTTTAGTGAGCGCAATAAACTCATCGGTAGAGGCAGCTTTCAGGTACGAATGTTCGTATAACTTGCTGTATTCCTGCAAATCGCGAAAGACAACAGGCATACCACATGCTGCCGCTTCGATGGGCGCCAACGGGCAATTTTCCTGATAAGATGTGAAAAGTAATACATCGGCAGCGGCATATACGAGCGGCATTGTCTCTAAATCGAGCATACCGGTAAACTGAATGTTGGCGGGAGCCTGACCAATTCGCTCATCGATACGACGGATGCCCTCGGTGAGCGCACCAAAAGGGCGACCACCGGCCCACACAAACCGGCTTCCGGGCATGGCAGCGGCCACGTCCATAAAATCCTCAACACCCTTGCGCGCCTGCAACTGCCCCACCCCCAACACCACAAACTCATCTTTACCGATACCCAACATCTTACGCCCCTTTTCGCGGTTCTCGTTGGTTCGCCGCCACGTTTCCACCGGAATGGGGTTGTATATACGCACAATCCGCGTATCGGCACCCAATTCGCGGATTGCCTCTTCTACCGCCGGTGAAATGGCGACACAGACATCGGCAAAAGAGAAAACACGTTTGAGATACCATCTCACAAAAGGCATAAAGAGGGGCCACGCCGGCAAAGAGCCTTTGATAGAATCGGGAATAACATGAACCGTGTGCACCCGTCGGCGTTTGTAACGCCACCCTTTCAGGAAATAATACAAGCCATAGGTGTGTCCGTGAAAGAGATCGCCCCTACCTTCCTGATTGACAACAACGGATAGATCATTCTGCTTTCTGAGCAGATTTACATGGTCGACAAAGGCAGTGTGTACACCGTTTCCCCTGACCATAAACTGAGTTTCTGATACGACATGAATCTTCATTCTATCTGGATTTAACTGTTAGCAATTTGACTCTTCCTCCGTACATTTACCCGCCGCCATATCCAGAAAAAGAGGCAAAGCAGGGAAATTACTGCAAAGGAAATTATTTGGATAAAACTATTATCGGAGTTGACAATCCAACGCGACCAAACCGGAGCAATACAATAGCCCACAGCCACATAGAAGACCGACCAGACAACAGCAGAAGATAGTAAAATAAGAGAAAACCTTCGGGGAGAAAACCGGATAAAACCACATAAAACCGAAACATACCCACGAATAAAAGGAGAAACACGCCCCACAAAAATTCCGTATCTTCCATGCCGATTCAGTTTCAAAGAAAGCCTGTCTATTTTGTTTCGGGAAAGTGGAAAACGAGCGGGCAATTTGCTCAATATGAATTCTCCAAAATAATAGAATGCAATATATAAAATCGTGCTTCCGAGCAAATCGCCCGCCACGGCACTCACAACTACAACGGAAAAGCTGAGCGACTCCCGAAAAACCAAATAGCCGGAAAACAACAAAACTAATTCGTTGGGTACAGGGCTGGGGACACCAACTTCCTGCAAAAAAACGAGCAGCAGGATTGCCCAATATCCGTTTTCGATAATGGCCGAGTTCAGTTCTGAAATCATCAACTTATTTTTTTGCAAATCCTGTACTCATTTTTTTGTATCTGATAAATAAAGCAGACATACATCATTGCAAAAATAGAGTGGCAATATTAAGTTTTTGTGTCAATAGCCGTACAATGCTGAGTCACAAAGAAGAATTTCAATATGTTAATTATCTTAGTTATAAACGAACAGATGTTATCAGGCAATTCGAAATATTTCTTTTAAATGAAGTTCCTGTTTCATTTTCAAGACAAAACAATGTGTAACAAAATATTCATATCTTCTTCACACCCAAGTAGCTGAATTTTAACGGAAAGGAAAGTTTTCGTGCATACTTTTGCCGTCGAATTACAATATTAATAATAGAAGATGAGAAAAAACTTTATTTACATTTTGATGTTCCTGCATACCACTCTAGGTTTTGCAAAAGGGGTACTTAAAGGCGTAATTACAGATGCCGACAACGGAGAAAAGATTATTGGCTGCCATGTAATAGTGCAGGGTACGACACTGGGGGCTGTATCGGGAATTGATGGTGATTTTACCATAAAAAATATCCCAAACGGTACACATACGGTGGTATTTTCGTACATATCGTATGAAAAAAGGAGCGAGAAAGTGACAATAAACAACGATGCAGAAACACAAATACAGGTCTCTTTGAAATCGGCATCGATACAAATGAAAAATGTAGAAGTAGTAGGCATTCGCCGGACAAACACAGAACTGGCCGTGATAACAGCTTCGAGGTTGAGCAATTCAATAGCCAATGGAATTTCGTCGCAACAAATATCGCGGTCGCAGGATAAAGATGCATCGGAAGTGATAAGAAGAATACCGGGAGTGACCATTCGCGAAGGTAAATTTGTAGTGGTACGCGGGCTTACCGAAAGATACAACTCGGTTTGGCTAAACAATGCATCCACCCCAAGTAGCGAGAGCGATGTGAGAGCATTTTCGTTTGATGTTATTCCAAGCGGACAAATAGATAACATATTGATCTACAAAACACCCACGCCGGAGCTACCAGCCGATTTTGCGGGCGCAATGGTCAATATCAAGACCAAAAGCATGGTGGATAAGAACAGTATATCTTTCTCTTATTCATACGGATATCACCAGGGAACAACCGGAAAAGATTTCTTTTCCTACCCCGGAAGCAAGACCGACTGGCTGGGATTTGACAAGACGACCCGGGTAATACCCTCTGCTGTGCCGGGAACAGCCGCGTACAAACAACTTTTCGACCAGACCAACGACGATAAAATCGGCCGTATCAACGAAATAAGTAATTCATTCAACAAAATAATGGTACCCGAAAAGAAGGTGGCCGCACCCGATGCCGACTTTCAGCTTAGTATCAATAGACGGTTTAAAATGGGTGGCACCAGCATAGGATCTATCTCTTCGTTTGGGTATAACTCTACCAATACGACCGAAAATAGTTTCAGAGCCGGGTACCTCACCTACCCCGATACGGCTTACCGCTACAATCAAAACAGCTTCACGTCGAGAGTGAGAGTCAGCGCGTTATCCAACTGGGTGATTTCGACTGATAAAAACAACAAGATTGAGTTCAGAAATCTCTTTAACAACTACGGAATGAACAAGACGGTGCTCAGAGACGGAGTATCCGACTACTCAAACGGAGTAAAAGAACGTTCGTATGAGCTTTCGTACGAAACCCGTACAACCTACTCGGGACAGTTGGCCGGAAATCACCTCTTCGACGAAGAAAACCACAAACTCGACTGGGTGGTGGGGTACTCGTTTGCAAACAAGAAACAACCGGATATTCGCAGGGTGAAAACAACCTCTGACTTCGACCCAAGCTCTCAGTATTATGTAAATATCTCGAATGAAGTGGTGGTAGATGCTCTGGGCAGAATGCATTTAAACAACGAAGAGCATCTGATAAACGGGGCTGTCAATTATTTCAAAAAACTTAAAATCGGAAGCTTTAATCCGGGCATCAAATCGGGGCTTTACTACGAATACAAAAAACGCACCTTCAGCTCACGCGTTTTTGGTTACCGCAAAAGCCCTCAAAGCAGTTTCTACGGATTCCCGGTAGAAAGCTACAACCAGGATAAGCCTTTTCAACCCTCGATGTTTGCCTCGCTTCAATCGCTTTTTTCGGATAACATCGACTACAAAAGCGGGATGATTTTAGCAGAATCTACCGACAATGCCGACTCGTACAAAGCCGACAACAAGCTTTATGCAGGGTATCTGGCAGCCAATTTACCCATCTCTAAAATTGTGTCTGCCTACGTGGGAATACGGGCCGAAAACAATTCGCTTTCGCTGAGCAGTTTCAAGCGCGACGGGGCATCGGCTACCCCGGTTTCTACTCAAATAGATGCTCTCGATCTTTTTCCATCGATAAATGCAACCTTTAATCTGACCGACAAAGTATTGTTCAGACTCGCCGGTGGAAAAACAATAAACAGACCGGAGTTTCGGGAAATATCACCGTTTGTGTTCTACAATTTCGAAGATAACACCACCACATACGGCAACGATACCATCAAAAATTGCTACATATTCAATACCGATGCCCGTATAGAGTGGTACCCCACTGCTACCGAAATCATCTCACTGGGCGTTTTTTACAAAGACTTTAAGAATCCGATAGAACAAAAAATTCTTTACACCGGATCAGGCTGGAATTACACCTTCGACAACGCGCCGAAAGCCAAATCGTACGGAATTGAGCTGGATATCAGAAAAACGCTGCACGAACTGGAGAAATCAGAGCACTTTTCGTTCCTCAAAAACCTGACACTCATCCTAAATGCTTCGTTAATAAAATCGGTTATCGAAGCCGACCAAACAACGGAACGCAAAAAAGAGCGCGAATTGCAGGGACAATCGCCATACATCATCAATCTGGGAGCCTATTATCAGGATCAGAAAGCCAGATTTTCGGCCGGTGTGATGTACAACAAAGCCGGAAAACGACTGAGTACTGTTGGCGACAAAACCACACCACATGTGTATGAGATGCCTTTCAGCTCGCTCGATATCACATTGGAAAAAGGAATATCCAAATGGGCCAGTGTGAAGCTGGGCCTCAAAAATGTACTCGATGACAAAATCGTATTTCAGCAGGAAAACCAATACGAACTGAATGGAGTAAGTGGTTCGAGAACTGAAATCAAACAAAGCTTCAATCCGGGAATGCAAATTAAGTTAGGTATCAATATGTTTTTTTAGGTAAAACAAGTATTAATTCAAATTGAAAACAAAATGAAAATGAAAAAGAGTTTACTGTTAGGCAGCCTGCTGTTGTTGGGTTCATCTATGATGGCTCAAAATAGTATCGACAATGCCTTTTTTGACAAAGTGAAATTCAGAGGAGCGTTTGGCAGTACTGACTGGACAAATGGCTGGGCCAATTTCGACCCGCAAAACACAGTTTATCCGGCAACCGAAAAGACCATTGCAGCCGGCAACATCACGGCAAACACAACGTTGGGATCGCCTCTGATGGACGCAGCGAGCTTCACAGATGCAGCGCTCAACAACTCGTTCTTCACCCCGGTGAACTACATTGGCGCATTTGGCAAAACAGACTGGACCAAAAACTGGGCCAACTTTGATCCGCAAAATACAGTTTATCCGGCAGCTACTGTCACAATACCGGCTGGCAACATCACTACAAATACAACCTGGAGCAAAACCAATGTTTATCTGTTGAATGGATGGGTGTATGTAAAAAGCGGTGCCACTCTGACCATTGAAGCCGGAACCATTATTCGCGGCGACAAAACAAACAAAGCTGCAATTATCGTAGAAAAAGGGGCTAAAATAATAGCAAACGGAACCGAAACAGAACCCATCGTATTTACATCGAACCAACCGGCAGGAAGTCGTACTTACGGCGACTGGGGGGGGATTATCATTTGCGGTCAGGCACCCATTAATACTCTTACCGGGTCGGCAACAATTGAAGGTGGTGTAGGTTCTACCTATGGTGGCACAATTGCCAACGACAACTCGGGTAGCCTGAAGTATGTGCGTATCGAGTTTCCGGGTATCGCCTTTGTCACCAACAGCGAAATCAATGGTCTGACAATGGGTGGTGTAGGCTCCGAAACCGTAATTGATAATATTCAGGTTTCGTACTCGGGCGACGACTCATTCGAGTGGTTTGGCGGTACTGTAAACTGCAAACACCTGATTGCGTTACGCGGATGGGACGACGATTTCGATACCGATTTCGGTTACTCGGGTATGGTGCAGTTTGGTGTCTCTCTGAGAGATCCCAACGTGGCCGACGTGAGCAAATCCAATAGTTTTGAATCGGACAACGATGGCTCTGGTAGTGCCAATACACCATTGACATCGCCGGTTTTTTGCAACATCAGCTCTTTCGGACCCAAGGCAACATCAACTACAAGTATCAACTCTCTGTACCAAAGCGCTATGCACATCCGCAGAAACTCAAAACTGAAGATTTTCAACTCTGTTTTTGCAGGTTGGCCATCGGGTTTGCAAATTGACGGAAACGCCACGCAGGCTGGTGCTATCAACGGCGACCTGAAGGTTAAGAATTGCGTTTTATCGGGTATGGCAAACAATTTTATTGTACCCGCCAACCAAACCTGGAGTGCAACCGACGAGACCAACTGGTTTAATACAGCTGCCTTCAACAATACAACCTATACCGATAATGAGTCATTGGCTCTATCAGACCCATTCAACCTGACAGCACCCCGTTTCGGAGGCATTCAGAGCTATCTGCTCAACGGTTGGGTCTATGTAAAAAGCGGTGCGACCCTCACGATTAAGCCGGGTGTCGTAATTCGCGGAGACAAAACAAACAAAGCGGCTATCATCGTAGAGAAGGGCGGTAAAATAATTGCGAACGGAACAGAAACAGAGCCGATTGTATTTACATCGAATCAACCGGCAGGAAGCCGTACTTATGGCGACTGGGGTGGAATTATCCTTTGCGGTCAGGCTCCTATCAATACGCTGACTGGCTCGGCAACTATCGAAGGTGGTGTAGGTTCTACCTACGGTGGCACAATAGCCAACGACAACTCGGGCAGCCTGAAATATGTTCGTATCGAATTTCCGGGTATCGCCTTTGTCACAAACAGCGAAATCAATGGTCTGACAATGGGTGGTGTAGGCTCCGAAACCGTAATTGATAATATTCAGGTTTCTTACTCGGGCGACGACTCATTCGAGTGGTTTGGTGGTACCGTAAACTGCAAACACCTGATTGCGTTGCGCGGATGGGACGACGATTTCGATACCGACTTCGGTTACTCAGGTATGGTGCAATATGCGGTTGCTCTGCGCGACCCAAGCGTGGCCGACCAAAGCAAATCCAACTGCTTCGAGTCGGACAACGACGGTACAGGAACATCTAACACTCCATTAACCTCTGCAATTTTCAGCAACGTTAGCTCGTTTGGGCCGAAAGCAACTGCGACTACAACCATCAACTCTCTGTATCAAAGCGCAATGCACATTCGCAGAAACTCAAAACTGAAGATATTTAACTCAGTTTTTGCAGGTTGGCCATCAGGCTTACAAATAGATGGTAACTCCACACAGGCCGGAGCAATCAGCGGAGATCTGAAACTTCAGAATACCATACTGGCCGGAATGAACAACAATTTTGTAGTTCCTGCCAATCAAACCTGGAATTTAGCAGCCGAACGCAGCTGGTACAACACAGCTTCATTCAAAAACGACTCAATGTCTGTCAGCGACCTCAACCTCAACAATCCGTTTAATCTTACGGCTCCTGTATTTACCACAAAATCAGCATCGAAACTCAATGCACAATCCTATTGGTACTTCCAGCCGGCAAGTGGTATGACAAACTCGATGGCCATTGTAGCAAAAGCAAACGCAAACGGCAAACAGGTAACAGCTGCCGGATCTATGTTGCTGGCATACAAAAACGGAGAGTGCAAAGGCTCTGCAACTATCGATCAGGCTTCCGGATTGTTTAATCTTTCGGCAGGTTCTGCCCTTACAAGCGAATCAGACGTAGAATTGCAGTTGTACGATGCCGAATCGAAAAAACTCTTCCTTTTGCCTACATCATTTGATTTTACAGCCAACAACACAACCGGAACAAGCGCGACCCCGGTGGAGCTCAATGCTACTGCCTCGTTGAATATCCTCTTAAACAAGGGCTTCAACTGGATTTCATTCAATGTGCTTCCCGAGAACAGTTCGCTCTCATCTGTATTAAACTATTCTGTACAAAACGAAGATTATATCTCTTCTCAAACATCGCTTTCGACTTACTACAATGGCGTGTGGTATGGTATGGAAAATACCGGTATTGAGAAAAACAAAATGTACCGTCTCAATTGTGGAGCTACCACACCCGGTAGCATTCAGATAACCAATCAGCCTTTGGTAAAAAACAATCCGGTTTCAATAATCAACGGATTCAACTGGCTGGGTTATTCATTAAATAACGCCTACGATATCAATACTGCTCTTTCAGGCATTCAGGTAGCCAACGAAGATTTCATTCAAACCACAGAAGGATCGGGCAAAACAGCCACTTACTACAACGGGGTTTGGTACGGTGGAATTACAATGAAACCGGGGGTTGGGTATTTGCTCAAAGCCTCTGCTAGCAGTAGTTACGATTATCCCAAAAACACAATCAGTACCCAGACAAGAAGTGCCGAACTCAGAAGCATCCCCAACACAAATGGCTCTTTGCCCGGTTTGTGGAGTGTGACCGCCGGATACAAAAACACCATGCCGATATATGCGCAGGTTCTTAAAAACGGCTCTCTGTTTCAACCTTCTGGTGTATTATTAGGTGTATTTAAAAACGGGGTTTGCTACGGTTATACCCAACTGATTGCAGGCCCGACAGGCAATCTGCACCAATTGACAATGATGTGTAACAACGATACCGAAAGCGGATTCAACTACAAGGTGTTTGATCCTACAAACAGTACTACTTATGAAGTGTCAGAAACTGTAGATTTCAACAACGGTGTAGCCGTAGGTAAAATATTCGCACCCATCCAATTACATGTTTCGAATACTGCAACCGGATTAAACAACCCGGATAATGCACCATTCTCTGTATTCCCCAATCCGGTGACAAGTTCATTTGTCGTAAATCTGAATTCAGAAAACAGAGCTCAGGCTTCAGTAGAACTATTTGACATGCAGGGTCGATTGATTGAAACAATCTTCAATGGTTCAATTACGGGTAACAAAATCATTCAAACTCAACGCAAACAATCAATTTCTAACGGCATTTATCTGCTGAAAGTTGTGATTGGCGAAAATAGTTACAACCAACGTTTGATTTTCAGATAAAACTAAAAACCGAACAATTCAGTCTTAAATCCGGAACGCTCAGGTGTTCCGGATTTATCTGTTATTTTAAAATATTTTTCATTATCACACTCACCAACAAACAAATAGATTTATGAACAAAAACAACTTTATCCGAATTATTTTCCTCTGCCTCGTGGCTTTTTTTTCTTTTCAGGTAAATGCAGAAAACACATCTGACTCGCCCTGGGTGGCCGAATCGGGTCTGAAAAACACCATGCCCATCTATGCTCAGGTATACAAAGACAATGCTATTTTTGAACCTAAAGGAGTAATGCTGGGTGTGTTTAAAGAGAGCAAATGCTACGGATTTACATCTCTGATAAATGGCCCGACAGGCAACCTATTCCAGCTGACCATGATGTGCAACAACGACAAAGAGGATGGTTTCAGCTACAAGGTGTACGATCCGAATACGAAAACATTCTATACTGTAACCGAAAGCATCTCTTTTACCAACGGGGTGGCTGTTGGCAAAATATTCGCACCAATTCAACTACACATTTCCGGAATTGCATCGGCTATTCAATCAACAGAAATCAATCCGTGTTCATTCTCCGTTTATCCCAATCCGGTACAAGACTATATACATATTCAATTCAGAAATTCCGGCCTGATTGATACAAAAACGGTTATTGAACTATTCAACATCACCGGCAAAAAGATCGAAACAATCTTTTCGCAATCCTTACCTTCCGGAGGCACTGTCTCCGTAAAACGAAAAAAAGAGTGGAAAAAAGGTTTGTATATCCTCAAATCAGAAATCAACAAACAGAAATTTGCCATTAAAATATGGCTGAACTAACTTTCCGATTTCGTTCTTTTGTCACATGATATTATTGTCATCTTCACCGCTTTGTAAAATACCACAACTACCTTTGTATGGAGCGGGAGATGCAACCGTTTTTAGTGTCATATCTTTTAGTTTCTACCCCGACTGCAAAGGTCGGGGTTTCTAAAAAAATTAGTCAACCAATGAATTTAAAAAATCTATTCATCCTTGCATTGCTTTTTATCAATAGCATTGCCTTTTCGCAAAAAATTGTAGTTAACGACGGCATTTACTACACCGACGAGTCGCAAACAACTCTATACACAGGTGAATACCGCGAATATCATGAAAACGGGGCACTTCATCTGGAAGTAAAAATAAAAAACGGGAAACCGGAAGGCACCTACAACGTCTATTATCCCAACGGAAAGGCCCACGAAGTAAGAGCATACCGAGAAGGGCTGTTTCACGGAATATGGCGGACATACAACGAAAGCGGACTTCTGACAGCAGAAGCCGAGTACCAGAAAAACCAAAAACATGGCAGATGGAGAATATGGGACGACAACGGCGTATTGCGCTACGAGATGAATTACAATGCTGGCAAGAAGTGCGGTAAATGGTATATGTGGGACGATAAAGGCAAGCTTATTTCCGAAAAAACATACTGATATACTGTTATTTATCGAAAAATATTCGATTGAAACACCTTTGTAATAAAACTGTATTCTGAGCGTAACAAAGCCGCAATATCCAATCTCTAATTTTGCAAATAAAATAAACGGATAAAAATTATGAAAAAAATCGTTCTATCAACTGCATTGGTTTGCATGACTTTGTTTACTACTGCTATTGCCGGCAATAAAAGTGAAAACAGTAACGCAGAGACAAAACTGGCTACAAAAAAAATGATCACTGGAAAGGTTATCGACCCGGTTACAAATGAGGCCATTGCCGGCGCAACGGTTTCTATCAACGGCAAAAAGGTGTTTACCGATTTCGAAGGAAATTTTGAGGTGGAAAACCCAAAAAACAAATCGTGTGAAATGACCGTTTCTATGATTTCTTACTCTACAAAAACTGTAGTGTTAGATGTAGAAAAGAAACAGGAGCTTGTGATTGATTTGAAAAGATAGAGTTCGAATACATCGGGTTCACAAAGCCGGGGGCAGCAATAAAATTGTTGCCTCCGGCTTTTTCGTATCATCAACTTCATATCGTTGTTGTCTCTCTGTAATATTCGTGTTGTTATTTTGCAGAAAAGATTTACAGAATATGAACAGACAAAGATTTTACAAAACAATAGTTATTTCGGATCTGCACCTGGGTACAGAGCATTCGAAAACAACAGAACTTGCCGACTTTCTGCGCACAGTTAATTGCAAAACACTGATTCTGAATGGCGACATCATAGACGGATGGCACCTGCAAAAAAGCGGCAAGGGGAAATGGAAAAAAGCGCATACCGACATTTTCAAGATTATGATGAAGATGATGGAAAAACACAATACAAAGATTATATATGTAAGAGGCAATCACGATGATTTTATTGATCATCTGGCTCCTTTCTCATTCGCGAACCTCTCTATTGTAAAAGAGTATATGCACATCAGTTGCGGAAAAAGATATGTGGTGACTCACGGCGATATTTTCGATTCGGTCACCTCAAAAATGGTTTGGTTGGCCAAACTGGGAGATGTGGGTTACTCCTTTCTGCTTTGGCTGAACAGGTTCTACAACATCTATCGCGAAAAGCGGGGTCTCCCCTATTTTTCGCTTTCGCAAAGCATCAAGCAAAAAGTAAAATCGGCAGTTTCGTATATCTCTGATTTCGAACAGGAGCTGGTGGCTTTGGCCAAACTACGACGGGCCGACGGGATTATATGCGGACACATTCACCAACCCGCCAACCGGAAAATGGGAGATATTCACTACCTCAACTCGGGCGACTGGGTAGAAACGATGTCGGCTCTGCTCGAAAGTGAAGAGGGGAAATGGGAGTTGTATATGCACAACGAACGACGAATCACACCGGTGCAGGAAGAGGAAGAGATGATTGATGAACTCTTTTTCGAGACCATTATTCACCGTAAAGTTCCACAAAAAAATATTCAGGTTGCCATATCTAACAATTTTATAGGATGAAATACCTTTTTGTTATTCAGGGAGAAGGTCGCGGACATATCACACAATCGCTGAGCCTGAAAAGAATGCTTGAGAAAAACGGCCACGAAGTGTGTGCCATGATGGTGGGTAGCAGTGCCAAAAGGAGATTGCCCGATTTCTTTGTCGAAAATGCCGGATGCGAAATTATTCGTTTTCGCAGCCCCAATTTTCTGCCTACGCCCAAAGGGAAAGGTTCTCCGCTGATTTCGAGCATACTCTACAATATTGCACTCTTGCCTGTTTATGCTCAGAGTTTAATCAAAATCAAAAAGACGATTGAAACCGAAAAACCCGATGTGGTGATAAACTTCTACGAAATAATGTGCGGGTTTACTTATGGTGTTTTCAAACCATCTGTACCGATGGTTAATATTGCGCACCAATACTATTTTCTGACTCCCGACTTTGAGTATAAGGGAAAAAACAGATTCCGTTTCAAACTCCTGAACTTCTTTTCGAGACTTACTGCTATTGGCAATTCGGGCATTCTGGCTCTATCGTTTCGGCCGGCAATAGACGACAACGAAGGGAGAATTCGTGTGGTGCCACCTTTGCTCAGACAAGAGGTGCTGGAGCAAGAGGTTACCACAGGCAGATACATCCACGGATATCTGCTCAACAAGGGTCTGGCCAAAGAAATTGAGCAATGGAGCGAAGAAAACCTGCTACAGCCGCTGCATTTCTTTTGGGATAAGAAAGAGGGTAAAAAGGTTGAACTGCTTACACCTATGCTGGCAATGCACCAGCTAAACGACAAACTCTTTTTGCACTACATGGCCGGCTGCAAAGCCTTTGCTACTACCGGCGGATTTGAATCGGTGTGCGAAGCGATGTATATGCAAAAACCGGTTTTGATGGTTCCTACACACATTGAGCAGGAGTGCAATGCATTGGATGCTATGGATGCTGGTGCCGGAGTCTTTGCCGACTCATTCGACATGAATATATTACTGAAATATGCGAAGGAACACAAGAATAACAGTCATTTCCGCTTTTGGGTGCATGCCTCAGAGCGATTCTTTATGGCTGAACTAACAAACTTCGAGAAACAACAGGTGAATGAGAGGCTTGTTCCACAAATGGGATTCGGATTTTAGTGTCAATAGTGCTACTTTTTCTTTTTAAACAACCATCTCAAAGCAGGATGAAGGGGCTGTAACTGATAGAGTGACAGCCCCTTTTGATATAGTAATTGGTGGTGAAGAATGCAGCGATATGAGGGAGTAACCTCTGCGACAGGGATAGAAGTGAAGAGCCCACAGCCCTGTATTTCAGGGCGAGGACTCGCAACGGATAGCCCGGCCCGAGTGCGCGAGGGGGCGCCCAACTTTTTTTTGTGAAGAATGGAGATTATTGACTATATTCGCAAAAAAAATAAACAGGAAATTAAAGAATGGAATTACAGACCCGTGTGGAGGTGGTGGCAAACAGGCAGCCGATAGAGTATGGAGAGCGCTTGATGCTGGCGGGCTCCTGTTTTGCCGAAAATATGGGGGCAAAACTTACAGATGCCCGATTCGAAGTAGATGCGAATCCGTTTGGGATACTCTACAATCCGCTATCGGTGAAGTCGTGCATAGAGCGGCTGCTGGATGGGAAGAAGTTTGTGGCAGATGATTTGTTTGAACACCGGGGGGTGTACCACAGTTTTTTGCACCATTCGCGGTTTTCGGATGTGAACGAGGAGGTTTGTCTGGATAAGATAAATGAGAGACTGGCTTTTTCGACCGGTTTTTTGAAGAAAACAGATTGGCTGCTGGTGACTTTTGGCACGGCTTATGTATACAGGCTGGCCGAAACGGATTTGGTGGTGGGGAATTGCCACAAGCTGCCAGAGCGAAACTTCGTGCGAATGAGGATAAGTGTAGAAACTATTGTGAATGAATGGAATAGTTTGATCGGAGATTTGCAGGCTGCAAATCCGGATATCCGTATACTGTTGACTGTAAGCCCGATACGACATCTGAAGGATGGGGCTCACGAGAATCAACTGAGCAAATCGACACTATTGCTGGCGGTAGATGAGCTGGTGAGGCAGAATGGTTGTTGCAGCTATTTTCCATCGTACGAGATTGTGATGGATGAGCTGCGCGACTACCGGTTTTATGCCGATGATATGGTGCATCCGTCGGGTCAGGCGGTGAGTTACATCTGGGAGCGTTTTTGCGCCACGCAACTATCGGATTCTGCACGGAAAAGCCTGATGGAGTGGGAGAAGTTGAAGAGAGCATTGGAGCATAAACCATTTAATCGGGATTCGAAAGAATATCTGTTGTTTTTGAAACAAAATCTGCATAAACTGCAACAATTAAACGAAAAATCGGTTTACTTTGCACTGTCAACAGAAATTGAGCGGGTACGCGAGCAAATCCTATCTTTTGAACAGTAATTATGACTTATTCTCTGAACGAAATTTCGCGCATTATTCATGCGACCCCCACAGAAAGAGAGAATCTGTCGGTCAGCCTTTTGCTGACGGATAGTCGTTCGCTCTCTTTTCCCGAAGAGACTTTGTTTTTCGCACTTCGGACCAAACAAAACGACGGACACAAGTATGTGGAGGAGTTGTATAAAAAAGGTGTGCGCTGCTTTGTGGTTAGCCGCCGATTACCCGTTTTCGACAGTTTGGAGAAGGCTCAGTTTCTTGAAGTTCGCGATACATTACAGGCTTTGCATCAGCTGACAGCTTACCACCGCAACCGGTTTCATGTGCCGGTGATAGGTATAACGGGGAGCAATGGAAAAACGACAGTCAAAGAGTGGTTGTACCAGTTGTTGGGCAACGATATGCGCATTGTTCGCTCGCCGCGAAGTTTCAATTCGCAGGTGGGGGTGCCGCTATCGGTGTGGCAAATGAATGAACAGAGCGAACTGGCCATTTTCGAAGCCGGCATTTCGCAACCCGACGAGATGGTGAAGCTGGAAAAGATTATTCTGCCACAGATTGGGATTTTCACCAACATAGGCTATGCGCATCAGGAGGGATTTTTGGCCATGGAGCAGAAGTGTACCGAAAAACTGAAGCTCTTTTTGCGCAGCGAAACACTGATTTATAATTTTGATGACACATTAATCCGAAATTCGATTTCGATAGCTATTACCGGTGCTAACCTGTTGGCGTGGTCATTAAAAAATCCAAACGTATCACTCTACATTCCTGAAGTAATAAAAAAAGAGGAGAGTACCGAAATATCCTACATCTTTAAGCAAACAATAAAGGGTAGAATTGAAATTCCGTTTGTAGAATATGCCAATGTAGAGAATGCCATACATTGCTTGGCCACGCTTCTGCAACTGGGCATTGGCACAGATACTATTGCCCGTAGAATGAGCCTGTTGCACCCTGTAGCTATGCGTCTGGAGGTAAAAGAGGGGATTAACGATTGTTTGATAATCGATGACACGTACAATCTCGATCTGAATTCGCTGGAACTGGCTCTCGATTTTCAGATGCGGCGCGCCAAGGGATCGGAGCTTACACCAACATTAATATTATCGGATTTGCAACAGACGGGTAAACTCCCCGTAACCCTTTATCGGGAAGTTGCCAATTTACTGAAACGAAAAGGAATCAGGAGGCTTATCGGTATTGGTACGAATATCAGTGAATATGCATCACTGTTTTCGGTAAAAAAGGAATTTTTCAATACAACACAGGATTTTTTGCAATCAGGAGATATTAATCACTTCTACCGCGAACTGATTCTGGTGAAGGGCGCCCGCGAGTTTCATTTCGAACATGTATCGGACAAACTGCAACTGAAAGTACACGAAACGATTCTGGAGGTCAATCTGGATGCTATTGTACACAATCTTAATTTCTACCGCAACAAACTACTGCCTACCACCAAAATGATTTGTATGGTAAAGGCTTTCGGATATGGTGCCGGATCTTATGAGCTGGCTAAAACGCTGCAGGAGCATCATTGCGACTATTTGGCGGTGGCGGTGGCAGATGAGGGTGCCGAATTGCGCAAAGCGGGAATTTATATGCCGGTAATGGTGATGAATCCTGAATTCGGAAGCTTTGAAGTTTTGTTTGACAATGAGCTTGAGCCCGAGGTTTACAGTTTTAAGCTGCTAAGGGCACTCATACAATCGGCAGAAAATCAGGGAATCAGTCATTTCCCTATCCATATAAAAATAGATTCGGGTATGCACCGGTTGGGTTTCATGCCCGAAGACATTGAGAGTCTTTGTTTTATACTGAATAATCAGAGTGCATTGCGCGTGAAATCAATTTTCTCCCATTTCTCGGGCAGCGACAGTGCCCGTTTCGACGATTTCACAAAAAAACAGATTGCCTGCTTTACGTCCTGTGCCAATCAGATAGAGGAGGCTGTGGGATACAAACCGATGAGACACATACTCAATTCGGCCGGTATCGAACGTTTCTCGTCGGCTCAAATGGATATGGTGCGTTTGGGAATAGGGCTTTACGGAGTAAGTGCTACCAACGAAAAAGGGTTACGAAACGTAAGTACACTGAAAACAACCATCTTACAAATAAAGAAAATACCTGCCGGAGAGACGGTAGGATACAGCCGCAAGTGGGAACTAAAACGCGAGTCGCAGGTGGGCACCATTCCTATTGGTTATGCCGATGGCCTTAACCGGCACCTCGGAAACGGCGTGGGGAGTGTGGTGGTAAACGGCAGAAAAGCCCCCATTATTGGCAATATATGCATGGACCTCACCATGATTGACCTTACCGGCATTGATACCCACGAGGGAGATACGGTGATTATTTTCGGAGAGGAACAGCCGGTAAACGAACTGGCCGAAAAACTGGAAACAATTCCGTATGAAATTATTACGTCTGTATCGTCGCGGGTAAAACGGATTTATTACCGGGAGTAGAAAACTATGATAGAGCAAAAAATAAAAATAGCACTGAATTTTGTACCCAAAAAGCTGGCCCTACGAATTTCGCTCGGCGTCATGGTGTTACTGATACTTTTCCACCTGCTTATTCAGGTACGCATTTTACCTTTCACTCTTTTTTGGGAAGATTCGAAAGTGATGTCGAATCAGATGATTACATACGAAACAGCACTCATTGTGGCCGATGTAATTCTGGCTATTGTGTTGAGTGCTCAATGTGGTTATTTGCGTTTTTTACGCTTCGAAATTCCCGGTTGGCTGATACGAAATCTGATGAATGTGAGTTGTATGTTGTTTGCCTTCAATGCTTTGACAGACTACTACACAGCAGATAGCCTGCGCGATGTTCTTTTTGCCACTATATCGCTCTGCATGGCTTTTCTGACCGGCACTGTTCTTTTTCAGACTAATACTTCAGCCACTTCCACAACTCTTTGAAGTTCACCTTTTTGCCATACATTAATATCCCTGTCCGGTAAATTTTGGCCGCCATCCATGTGGTACCCAAAAAGGTAAGCGTGAGCAACAACAACGAAAGCAATTTCTGCCAGAGAGGCACATCAAACGGCAAACGAACCATCATAACAATGGGTGACGTAAACGGAATGATTGAACACCAGAAAGCCAATGGGCCATCCGGATTTTGCGCACTGTAGATGCCGGCATACATAGCAAATACAATAGGAATAGTGACAGGAAGCATAAATTGCTGTGTATCGGTTTCGTTATCGACCGCCGAACCTATTGCCGCAAACAGAGATGCATAAAGCAGATATCCGCCAATAAAGTACAGAATAAAATAAAGAATAATCTCCTGAAAATTAAACCCATTCACCACCTGCATGATTTCTGCCGCCTGGCTATCGGGCAATTGTTGCATATTTTGCATAGCCGGGGCGTCGGGCAGATGATTGAGTCCGAAAATTAATCCGACCACCGTAAACAGACCCGCCGAAAAAACCACCCACAACAGAAATTGCGTCAAACCCACCAAAGCAATACCGATGATTTTACCCATCATCAATTCTACCGGTTTGACTGATGAAACGAGCACTTCTACAATGCGCGAGGTTTTCTCTTCCATCACACCCCGCATCACCATAGCGCCATACATAAAAATAAACATATAAATCAGGAATGTGGAAAAGATACCAATGACGGTGGCCAATTCGGCAGAACCGGTCTTCTCTTCACCACTTTTGTCCCACTTTACGGTCTTTATATCGAGGTCAATTTTCGACTCGTCTATTATCTCCTTCAGGCGGGGAATGTGATAAGAGGCCAGTTTCTCGTTGCGCAAAAACTCTTCTAACTGTCCTGAAATATAACCCTTCAACTCCGGCGTTACCTGTTTATCGGCATATATCGCTATGGCAGACGGATTTTTCAGCAAATCCGCTTCAATAATCAAATAAGCATACAGCTCGCCATCCTCCTGTTGTTTAAATTTTTCGAGACTAATGCCGGTCTGCACAAACCGATAACTTTCTGTATCGCTGAAAACAGTCCCGTATTTGCCGGTAGAGTCACTTACTGCTATTACTTTAGCCTGATCGTCTTTAATGGTGGATAGCCAAAGCGGAATAGCCACCAGCAATATGAGCAGAAAAGGAGTAAGAAAAGTGAAGATGAGAAACGACTTCTTGTGCACCCGCCTCATGTACTCTTTGCGAACAATTAAACCAATCTTACTCATTCATTCTCAAATTATCGGGGTTAACAACTCGAATAAATACATCTTCCATGCCCGGAAGTTCCTCTTCAAAAGCCACCAAATCACAACAATCGGCCAAAAGCCGTATCAATTCGCCGGCACCAATTCCTTCAGCAGCCTGCAGGCGAAGTTCGGTTGCACCCGCTTTTTCCTTTGTCTCCAGCACACAGAAGCGATCATCTGCCTGCAATGTAAATTGCTTTCCCAACAACCGCACCCGGTAGGTAGAAGTTCTGAATTGGTTGCGCACATCATCTACCCTACCCTGCAAAACCACCTGCGAACGATGTATCAATGTTATCTCGTCGCACAACTCCTCCACAGAATTCATGTTGTGGGTGGATAGCAAAATAGTTGCCCCGTTGCGCTTCAGTTCCAGTATTTCATTTTTCAGCATCACAGCATTCACGGGGTCAAACCCACTGAATGGCTCGTCGAAAATCAGCAACTTCGGTTCGTGTATTACGGTGGTGATAAACTGTACTTTTTGCTGCATACCCTTTGATAGCTCTTCAACTTTTTTGTTCCACCAACCGGTAATTTCGAGTTTCTCGAACCAAAGTTCTATTCTTCGTTTGGCCTCTTTCGATGAAAGGCCCTTGAGCTGAGCCAGGTAAATAGCCTGCTCACCCACCTTCATTTTCTTGTACAAACCCCGCTCTTCGGGCAAATAGCCAATGAGCGAAACATCGGAGGGCTGTATCGGTTTTCCGTTGAGCAGAACTGTTCCGCTGTCGGGTGCAATAATCTGATTAACAATCCTTATCAGGGTTGTTTTTCCGGCACCATTTGGACCCAAAAGGCCATAAACAGAACCTTCGGACACAGCCACAGAAACGCCGTTGAGAGCCAGATGCCCTGCGTATTGTTTTACTACATTGCGAGTTTCGAGAGTATACATTGGGTGCAAAATCAGTAGGAATAAAAAAGAGCTAGATCAAAACCAAAGCCCCCTCTTTCAGGATAGGCAGACCCATCACCAAATCGATAGAGAGACAAAAATTAATCTGGTCGAGAATTTCGTTTGATTTGAGGCGCTGATAATGTTCCGATTTTTCGAGCACATGCAACGGGTGATGTTTGCTCTGCTTCCAGAGCAGCCACGCTGCAATGGCGGCATCAGAGACAATTTCGAACTTCGACTCCAGCAGTTGCTCAATCAGAGCCCCGGCAAATATGGAGTCTTCGAGATTAAATTTGTTGTTCCAGCCCGAACATAAAATCACAACATCACGCTTTTCTTCTGTACAAAACTGCACGACCGAGGTCAGATTTACAAATGCACCAATTACCAGTGCGTGAGCAGACGAAGCTGCCTGAATGGCCTGAGTGCCATTGGTGGTTGTAAATACAATCTCTTTACCAGCCACATGATCGGGCGTATAATCAAATGGAGAATTGCCAAAATCGGCAAAATCGCAACGCTTCACATTACGCTCTGCCCCCACCAGATAGCCTTTCGATTTATACTCCCGGGCCTCATCTGTCGATGCAACGGGAATAATCTTTCGGGCACCATTTACCAGCGCCGCACAAATGGTAGTGGTTGCTCTGAAAATATCGACTACCACCACTACAGCTTCATTATTTTGGTAAAACGGGTATAACGCAGGCGAAAAACAGACATCTATTTTCATATCAGGATTTACTTTTTTCGGAATGGAGGTTTAACAACAACTGCACGAATATCCTTGTTGCGGATACGAATAAACAACTCACTGCCAGCGGTGGCATATTCCGGTTTCACGTAACCCATACCGATGCCCTCTTTGGTCATGGGCGAAATGGTGCCGGATGTAACCGTTCCTATTTGCACACCCTGTGCATCTACTATTTCATATCCGCTTCGCGGGATGCCACGCTCGAGCAATCGGAAGGCACACATTTTTCGGGCAACACCCTCTTTCTTCTGTTTTTCGAGAATAGTGCGGCCAATGAAATCGCGACCTTCTGTAAACTTAGTAATCCAACCCAGGCCTGCCTCAATGGGCGAAGTCGTATCATTGATATCATTTCCGTAGAGAGAATAGGCCATTTCGAGTCGCAAGGTATCGCGCGCACCCAATCCAATGGGCTTGATACCAAACTCTTCTCCCGCTTCAAAAATGGCTTTCCACATTTTTGAAGCATACTGCGGATAAAAATAGAGTTCGAAACCACCCGCACCCGTATAGCCGGTATTTGTGATTATCACCTCTTTCACTCCCGCCATTTCTCCTACAATACAATGATAATAAGGAACAGAAGACAAATCAACTGATGTCAGTTTTTGCAATGTAGCCAATGCCAATGGCCCCTGTACGGCAAGCTGTGCAGTGTGCAATGTAGCATTTTCGAGAACAGCCTGCTCTTTGTTCTGAGACAAACACCACAACCAATCCTTCTCCATGTTGGAGGCATTCACCACAATCATATATTTTTCGGACTCGATACGGTAAACAATGATGTCGTCCACAATACCGCCCTGCTCATTGGGGAAACAAGAGTATTGCGCCTGTCCAACAGCCAGCAGAGCCGCGTCGTTTGAGGTAACCCGGCGCAAAAAAGGCAAAGCATTCGGGCCATTCACCCAAATCTCTCCCATGTGAGATACATCAAAAACACCCACACCGGTTACGACAGTGTTGTGTTCGTCGAGGATACCGGAATACTCTATCGGCATGTTGTATCCGGCAAATTCATGCATTTTTGCTCCCAGAGCAATATGATATTGGGTAAAAGGGGTCGTCTTCATGGGTAAATATTTTGTGTAATTCTTATTTCAATGCATTCAACTCAGCAATTTTCACAATCACAGCCATCGCTTTTTCCATCGAGGGAATGGGCACAAATTCGAAACGACCGTGAAAATTATGCCCGCCGGCAAAGATATTCGGACAAGGAAGTCCTTTGTACGAAAGCTGCGAACCATCAGTTCCACCCCGTATCGGTTTCACCAAAGGAGTAACTCCCACCTGCAGCATCGCCTCGTTGGCCAAATCGATGATATGCATCACCGGCTCAATTTTCTCGCGCATGTTGTAGTACTGATCTTTAAGTTCGAGCGAAGCACAATTGTTAAACTCAGCATTAATTTTGCGGGTAAGATGTTCGATCTCTTTTTTCCTCCGTTCAAAACGATCGCGATCGTGGTCGCGTATGATGTAGGTTAATACCGTTTGCTCTACTGTGCCTTCGAAGTTTATCAGGTGATAAAATCCCTCGTAACCCTCCGTATGCTCCGGTGTTTCGGAACGGGGCAACATAGATACAAACTCGTTTGCAATACGAATAGAGTTTATCATTTTGTGTTTGGCATAACCCGGATGCACATTTCTTCCTTTGAATGTTATTTTGGCCTGAGCCGCGTTGAAGTTTTCATACTCCAGCTCTCCAATGGCTCCTCCATCCATCGTATAAGCCCAATCGGCACCAAAACGCTCCACGTCGAATTTGTGAGCCCCCTGCCCTATCTCTTCGTCGGGAGTAAAGGCAATCCGGATGGTCCCGTGTTCTATTTCGGGATGCTGCAACAGGTATTCCATTGCCGAAATTATCTCCGCAATTCCGGCTTTGTCATCAGCACCGAGCAATGTTTTTCCGTTTGTCACCACCAGCTTCTGACCCGTATAGTCGTTTAGTTCCGGAAAATCCTTTGCCGATAAAACCACATCAGCCGATTCGCTCAACACAATATCTTCGCCCGTGAAGGTTACAATTTGTGGCGAAACATGCCTGCCGGTCATATCCGGACTGGTATCGAGATGCGAAATAAAACCGACGACGGGCACCTTTTTTTCCGTATTGGCAGGTAAAGTAGCCATCAGATAACCATTATCATCCAGCACCACATCGTGCAAACCAATCTCTTTGAGTTCATTTTCGAGGTATTGAGCAAAAAGAAACTGACCGGGCGTACTGGGAGTCATACCCGTTTTGTCGTCGGATCTCGTATCAAAAGATACATATTTCAAAAATCTGTCTATCAATGTCATATCTCTCAATTATATTAAAGTAAAAAAGAAAACTATTACTTCACCTTTCTCAACCAGGCACTCACTTCCCGCGGGTCGTGTCCCATCTTTCGGGCAGTTTCGAAATCGAAAAAGGCCAGTTTACGCTCAAAAAGGGCCACATATATTTTACCCCGGAGCATAAAAGCATACGAATCTGTTTTATCTGTTTCAATCAGCTTGTTTACATCGGTGAGTGCCCTGTTGGCCTTTCCCGACATATAAAACAGTTCGGCGCGTTGCATCAACAGGCTCACATTAGTGGGGTTTGTCTCCAGCAGAGAGTTGTAAATTCTCTCCGACTCGGCAAATTGCCCCCTGATTTTGTAATACAATGCCATACCCGATTTGGCGCCAAAATGGTAAGGTTTCAGCAACAAAACCCTATCCCAATCCTCTCTGGCACCAGCTGTATCTTTCAGCGACAAGCGAAGCAAAGCTCTCGAATTGAGAGCATCTATGGAGTTTGCATCCAACTCAATCGCTCTGTCATAATCTCTTTTGGCGGCGGCGATACTGTCGGTTTGCAATAGAACAGCAGCCCTGTTGAGCAACAATGTCACCGACTTAGGCGCAAACAGAAGCGCATGGTTATAGGTCTCAATCGCCTCCCGGGGCTTCCCCATTTCACGCAGAGCTGTACCCATATTGGAAAGCAGAATGGCATTCTGCGAATTACCCGGCTCTGCCCTAAGGGCAGATTTGAAGCAAACAACCGCTTCGGCCCAATCTTTGGTGTCGATAGCTTTCATCGCCTTTTCCCCCCAATCGTTGTACGACTGCGCATTGGCAGCAAAGAGAGAAAGAAAGATCAATACCCATATAGCGGTGAATCTGTACATACTATTCAACTGAATTATTTGTTTAGGGGAACTATGCGCAAACCAACACTCTCGAGCCCGGTCAAATCGTAATCGCGCATGCCCTGTACGATCCGGAATTGATATTCAGACAAATCTTTATCCACCTTGAAATCAACCTTATAAGGCGTTGAAAGCTGATAAAGAGACCCCCAGCCTGTCCCCAGCCACTGACCGGTTTTGTCGGCAAGAGTAATCTGCAATGTATCGGTAAAGAGAGGCTTGTTATTCTGCAAACAACGGATAAACAACCACACATTGCGATAAGAATATAATTTGGCATTGCGGGTCTCAATAAAAACCTGATAACGACCCGCTTTTTCTATTTTGGGAGAAAACACCAATGTGTCATACTGATTCCAACCCTTTTGCGGAATATCGGCAAACTGATTGAACGTATCATTGAAATGACACGACGTAAAAAAAAGTGAGATACAGAAAAATAAAAGGAGGCTCAAACGACGAAACATATCTGAATAATTAAAGACCGTTTGCAATCAAAAAAGAAGAAAAAAAAGCTGTTGTTTCATTCTCAGAACGAAACAACAGCGAAAATATTATTGTTCCGGATTAAGAGGCTTTTTCTTCGGACGCGGAATGCGGGGCGCATTATTATTCGGTCTGTTTCCTGTTCCGGCTGTATCAGCCTGACGCGGTTCACGCGGTTCGCGGGGTTCGCGCGGCTCTCTATTCTCCCGATTACCACGGTTCTCTCTGTTATCTCTGCCTTCGCGCGGATTACGCTGTCTTCCCCCTCCCTGCGGATTTTGGGTTGAATTGGGCGTTCCGGCACTTTGAGGCTGATTGGAATTTGGCTGTTTGGGGCGATTATTATTATTGTTGTTGTTTTTCTTTTTCTTTTCGCGATCAAAACGGGTAAGACTCTCTTCGCCTACACCATCGCTGAATTCGCGACGTTGCTCCGGCTTCCCGGTCTCTTCCAGCAATGTATCGGGTTTCACCCCCCGTTTGTTGAGGGCTAAAATTTCGAATATTCTGGCAGAAGGCACTGTCACCAGATTAGCCGGATAGTTTCGTTCGGTCGAATAGGTCATCAACTTATTGAAAATATCTGTTTTGAAGTGGTAATAAATTCCCTCTTTGGTTTCCACCGGCACTTCGCGGGTAGGCAACTGGCGCTGAACCTCCACATAACTGTCTACTTCGTAATTGAGACAACATTTGAGTTTGGCACACTGTCCGGCCAGTTTTTGCGGATTGAGAGATATCTCCTGATAACGGGCAGCACTCGTGGCAACAGAGACAAAGCTGGTCATCCAGGTAGAGCAGCAGAGCGAACGCCCGCATGGCCCGATACCACCGATACGCCCGGCCTCCTGGCGGGCACCAATCTGTTTCATTTCGATGCGTACCCTGAAAGCATCTGCCAACACCTTAATCAGCTGACGAAAATCGACCCGGTCATCGGCAATGTAATAAAAAATAGCCTTGTTGCCATCACCCTGATATTCAACATCTCCAATCTTCATATTCAGCTTCAGATCTTCGGCTATTTTGCGCGAACGAAGCATTGTATCGTGTTCGAGGGCTTTCGCCTCCTCAAATTTCTCGAGATCCACCGGTCTGGCTTTTCGATACACCCGCTTAATTTCAGGATTGTCAACCTTCAACCCGAGCTTTTTCATTTGCATCAACACCAACCTTCCGGTGAGAGTAACTGTACCTATATCGTGTCCGGGGGTAGATTCAACGGCAACAACATCGCCTTTCTCAATTTTCAGGTCGGTCGTATTTTTGTAATACCCTTTTCGTGTATTTTTAAACTGAACTTCTACAAACTGAGGCTCGTTGGCGGCATCTTCTATGTCGCACAGCCAGTCGAATGTGTTTAGTTTGGTATCCATTTTCTGGCTGCACCCCTTTTTGTTCATGCAGCACCCTTTATTATCGTATTTGAAATCCATTCGTTTTACTATTTTGTATATATATATAAATTGATGAGACCACAAATATAATCATTTTTAGACTTGCAACCCCTATCCAAAAGAATAAATACGCCCGTCGAAGGCCTATGATCTGAGCAGAACGATTGCCCGCAGTGCTAAATCGAAGAAAACCATCTTGGCATACACATTGCTTTCGATGTGTACCGATGCCTCTTCGAATGCAGTAATAAAGCCCTCTACATTTCTCTGGTGTATAAACGGGGCAAATCGGTTGGCAAACGCCTGTTCTTTTTCTGTCAGATAACTCAGAGAGGGAATACGAATATTCAGGATAAAATTCTCCCGCAAGAAATGCTGACAGTACTCCAGAAACTGTTTTTGCTTCTCCCGTCCGAGGGTGGATATTTCGTCGGAAATAAGCTTTAAATCACGCAGTGCGTCAAATTTCAGCGCAGGATTTTCGGCGCTTTTCATATTGGCTACACTGTAAGCCATGCGCATATACCGCACAAAATAGTCGAAAAAGAGCTGATTGTCTTCGTTCAACCGAATTGTTTCAACAGCTTTGAGGTAGCTCCCTCCCGAAATATGAGCAACAGCCTGAGCATGTTGCAAATCGAGATTGTATTTTGCCTGAAGCACCTGCACCATCACCTCTTGTGCAATGGGGCGCACATTTACCCGCTGACTGCGCGATAGAATTGTTTGTAAAATACGTTCTGTCTGCTCGGCCACCAGAATAAAGAGCGTTTTCGGGGGTGGCTCTTCCAGCAATTTCAGTAATTTGTTTGCGCACTCCTCTCCCATTTTTTCGGGAAGCCAGATAATCATGATTTTGTATTCTGCCTCGTATGTTTTGAGCGATAGCTTCCGCAATATTTCGCTACTCTCTTTGGCATAAATCATACCCTGGGCATTCTCACTACCGATAATTGACATCCATTGATTGAGCGAAAAATAGGGTTCTTCTCTCAACATCGAACGCCAATCAGTGAGGTATTCGTCGCAAACATCCTTGGTTTTTGATTTGTAAATCGGAAAAACAAAATGCAAATCGGGGTGTATCAGCTTATCGTATTTCACACACGATGCACACACCCCGCAAGCATCCTGGTCTGTGCGGTTGGTGCAATGGATAAACCGGGCATACGCCAGGGCAAGAGGCAAAGCCCCCACTCCCTCTGCCCCGCAAAAAAGCTGAGCATGAGCTATGTGTTGCCGCAACACCGACTCGCGAAGGCGTTGTTTCAACTCATCCTGTCCGATTATATCTCTGAATTGCATCTGTTTGTTTTTTAATTTTAATAGACCTGTTGGGCCACTTCCCTTACGCTCTGAGTAGCCATCAGCGTATAAAAATGAATACTCGGTACGTTGTGTGCTATCAGCTCCCTGGCCTGCAAAGTACACCACTCCATACCCACACGGCGGGCATCGGCATCCGTTTTACATTTTCTTAACTCACAAGCGAAGGCTTCGGGTATGTCCACATGGAATATTTTGGGCAAAACAGTCAGCTGATCGAGCAAGGTAAGGGGCTTCAATCCCGGGATAATGGGCACCGTAATTCCTTCGGCACGACAGCGATCTACAAAGTCGAAATATTTCTGATTGTCGAAAAACATTTGTGTCACTACATACTGCGCACCATTTTTCACCTTTTCCTTCAACCAGTAAATATCCGAATCGAGATTAGGAGCTTCGTCGTGTTTTTCGGGATATCCGGCCACACCATACGAGAAAAATCCCTCAGCTGTATCAATTTTCGACCCATCCAGAAAGATTCCTTCGTTGAATTTATTGACCTGATCCTGAAGTTCTATCGCATATCTGTTTCCATCTTCGGCAGGCTTAAAGCTTTTTTCGCTCTTCGCCTTATCTCCACGAAGAATCAATAAATCACTAATCCCCAGAAACTTAAGATCTATCAATGCATACTCTGTTTCGGCTTTTGTAAATCCACTGCAAATCAGGTGAGGCACAGCTGTGATACCGTATCTGTTTTGAATAGCAGCTGCAATAGCCACAGTACCCGGCCGGTTGCGCTCTACTACCTGACGATAGAGTCCGGTTTCGGTGGTTTTATACACCATTTCGCTACGGTGGGTGGTAATATTGATATACTTCGGATCAAACTCTTTCAAAGCGTCTATCGTCTTAAATACCTTATCAATATTACTTCCTTTCAGAGGGGGCAATATTTCAAATGAAAACGCCGTCTTTTTGGCGGAATTAATCATCTCAATTACTTTCATTTCCGTTTTTATTTTGATTTTGAACCGACAAATTTACAAAAAATCGGACATTTACCTAATGATATGCACATTCTTTATTAAAAACGATGATGGAACAAAAATATTCACTATTTTTGCACTACATTGAGCTTTGTTAAGCCCGCGCGTTGATTTGTGGATGCAGTATCTATTGACTGCAATCTCCCAATTACCATTTAACTAATTACAATCCAATAAATTATGAAAAAGATTATCGTTTCAGTCATCCTGCTTGCGATGGCAGTATCGGGCATACAGTCTCAAACCCGCAATTCTATTTTTGCAGAACTGGGTGGTCAGGGACTTTTGTTTACCTTCAACTACGATGCCCGTTTCCAGAAAAAAGAGAATGGCCCCGGTTTTCGTGCAGGCATTGGTTATATGAAAATGGACGAAACATCTGTATTTACCATGCCGGTCAGCTTCAATTACCTTTTGGGTAAAAACAGCAAATTTCTCGAACTGGGTATTGGTGGCACACTGGCCAATGCTGAGATGTTCGATTCGGGCACAGGCATGCAAATTTTCGGAACCATGTCTTTCTGCTACCGCTATCAACCCACAGACGGCGGATTCAGCTACCGGGTTGGGCTATCTCCCATCTTCGGGTTTCAGGGTGGAGGGTTTTTCTTCCCCTATTATGGCGGAGCTTCGGTGGGCTACAGCTTCTGACACATTGGTCTAACATTCAGACATAAAAAAAACGGGCGCATCACTCTTTGCTGAGGATTGCGCCCGCTTTTTGTTTATACATTATTTTTCGCTCAGGCGTTTGGCTATCGCTTTTTCTATTTCGGCAACCGGCGGAATATTGGAGACAAAAGTAATCTCGCCATCAATACAAAGTGTCGGAATGTTTGATGCGCCAATGGCCACCATAAACTCCAGACCTTCGCGGGTTTTCACTGAACGCTCGAAAAACTCAACCTTATCGCCAAAAGGAGCACAAGCCCGTTTCACGGCTTCGAGCATGTACTGACAGGGGGCGCAGCTCGCAGCATCGAGTGTCACCACATCCACAATCACCTTCGGAGACGACGCGTATGCCACTTTATCTATCGGAGTCACATCCATAGCGGTGGCCTCGGTAGCGCGCACCACATCGCGGCGGTACTCATCATCTATGAGGGCAGTGATTGCCAGCAGGTTTTCTTTGGGCGTAGCATAGGCCAAATCGCATCCGGGAGCCAGAATATAACCCTTGTTTCCGCCAATATCCATACAACCCACAGCGTTGCGTTCGCAATCTTCGGGCGAACCCATCAGCAATGCAACGGTCAGCATCAGATTACCACCAAAGCTAATGCCGTTTTTCAGGCAGATATCTTTCACATATTCGAGAGGTATATTTTCATCAATCGAAATATTGTCGGGTTGGCAGGCACACATCACCTCGATGTTGTGTTGCGCGTGTCCGCATACAAAGAAAGAAGAGTTCATTCCCTGCTCTTTGATATAAGCAAACACCTCTGAGCAATATTTGGTAGCAAACTGCTCAAACTGCTCGGGACCAATCTGAGATGTCATCGGGTCTACAACAGCCACAACGTCGCAACCGGCCTCTTTGTAGTAGCGGGTCATCGCTTTGCAAACGTCTGTACAGAATTCGAGTACCTTGTGCACATACTCCTCTTCCATAAACATTTTCATAAAAATCTCTGTTCCCAACAGGTGAAGACCCAAAGTAAATGGTCCGGTAATCAGTCCGTAGAGAGCCAGATCCGGATTTGCAGCACGCAAACGACGGGTAGCTTCCATCACCACTCCGATACGACCTTCGTTGGCAGCCGGCACTTTCAGATCTTCCAGCGCCACACCATCTACCAGGGGATGCGTGTTAACAGAAGGTGGATTCTCGTTGGCCCAAACCAAACCACAGCCCATACACTCGGCTTCGAGCTGAAGGTCGAACACGACCGGAATTCCATCGGGATTGTACAATTCAATCGCTTTAGTCACCCCTTCCACGATTAAATCAGCCGATTTCAGATACTCTTCTGCCGTCACCCCCAAAAGAGAGGCAGCATGTACACCTACAAAAGGAACCCAAGGCACCCGGCTGGTTTCCTGCAAAGCAAAAGCTTGTTTTAATAATTGTTTTCCACGCATGATTGTATTTTTTTTGTATTAGTAATTTTATATCGGTTTTCGGGTTATATGATACTATCTCCCCGTTCACTTGTCCACCTGTTTACCAGTCTACTGGTTTACTCGTCTACTAGTTTACTTATCTACTCGCCTACCCATAACCACCAGTCTCCTCAAAATCAATTCAAAATCGAAAGTTTTGGTTCCGATAGAGATTATTTCTGTAGAAGACACAGACTTATCGACAGGGATTGTGGTATATTTCCCAAACACAGACTGAATCATCAATGCCTCTCCTCCTTCGAGCAAAATATACCCCTTCAATCTGTAGACTTCGTCGGAAAGCAACGAAAGAAAATAGTCGAGATTAGCCTTTTTTATGGCATAAGGTGTGCGATATACCTGTGTGCGAACACCCTTCAGCGGCGTGTTGGGTTGTCCGCCTGTCGTCAGTTCATTTTTTCTGAAGTCGATTTCACCGGGTTCAACCGCACAAAACGAGGTGGGTGTAATGTTGGCCAGTGGGTTCGCCAAAGCCAGCTCCGACAGGTAACCATCGAGTTCACCCGGCTCCAGCAGGTCTGTTTTGTTCAGTATTATTTCGTCGGCAATCAAAATCTGGTTTTTCACCGCTGGCATCTGGCGTACCTTGCTGTAATGCAGCGCATCCACAACAGTCCACACCTTCGAGAGATAGAGCATCTCCTGTAAATCTTCCGTCATCAGCAACTCGCTGATGGCAATAGGGTCGGCCAGACCGGTTGCTTCGAGCAACACCACATCGGGTTTGTGCTCCTCCACAAAAGTTTTCAGCTGCTGCTGAAAGCCCGAGAAAAGACAGACACAAAAGACGGAGCCCTTGTTTACCTCCAGCATTTCGAACTGCCAGCCACCGGTACGCAGCTCCTTGCCATCTATCCCCGATTCGGCAAACTCATTCTGTACCACCGCTATACGATAAGCGTGGGCATAGTGCTGCAAAAAGGTTTTGAGAAAGGTAGTCTTCCCGCTTCCTAAAAAGCCGGTCACCAAATGAAAAGGAATTTTATGCATATAACAGATCAGGTTTTCAATTCAAAACAAAGAGATTGCAAGCTATATTTTTCGTTTGAAACAGCTTTGCATTCCGCAAATGGCACAGGCAGCGGGCGATGGTTCCACATCTTTGCCCAGCCCGATTACACCACTGACAGACTTGATAGGATACATCAGACTCGATTCGTTGAGCGTTACCCCGCAAACTCTGTCGGGCAAAAGCGAAAAGAGTTGTTTTTGCTCCTCTACGTGCCAGCCGTTGTAGCCCGGACTATAGACCGGTGTGATACACAACCCCTCCTGAGCTGCTTTATTTCTGATTAATGCTTCGAAATAGCGAACTGTAGCCTCGGCTATTTCAGAGCCAACTGCATCGGCCAGATATTCGTCCAACAACTCATCCGAATGTCGAAGTTGCTGCAAATAATCGTCGTACTCCTGCCCTGCTGTGGCCACAAACACGGCATACTGTGTTGCTTTGGCATAATATCCGGCGAGCTTACTGCCCACCTTCATGGTTGCGCCATCGATAGTTAGATAGCGGGTATCTGCAACACCACCCTTTAAAATCCGATAGCCGATACGCGGGTGGCAAATCGTTTCGGCATAAGTGATTATCTGTTCTATCTTCTCTGCAACGGCGGCGTCGGGTTGTTGTCCGCCGTACCCCACATTGAGGTAAATATCTTCACGCTGCAAATTCAAATCGCCGGTAGAGAGTATTATTTCCTGCATGATAAGGCTCTTTCTGCTTGTTTAGAAGAACCGGACAGGAGCAACGACTGCCATCAGCCGTATGCCCTGTTCCGGTTTTTACCCCTATAAATTTAGTTCAGGCCCATCAGCTCTTTAGCAGTATGCACAGCGCCATTGGCGTTGCTGCTATACCCTTCGGCTCCTATCTGGCTGGCAAACGCGGCATTCACGGGAGCTCCGCCTACCATTACTTTTACCTGACCCTTCAGTCCGGCCGCTTCTATGGCTCCAATTACCTCTTTCATGTAGTTCATGGTGGTTGTCAGCAGAGCAGACATACACACGATATCGGCGTTATGCTCCTGAACTGCCGCCACAAACTTGTCACTCGACACATCCACTCCGAGATTAATCACCTCGAAACCACAACCTTCTAGCATCGAAGCTACCAGGTTTTTTCCAATGTCGTGCAGGTCACCTTTTACAGTTCCGATTACTACTTTTCCCAATGTGGTAGAAGCCTGTCCCACCATCAATGGTTTCAGCAAATCGAGCGAACCCTTCATCGCCCGTGCAGCCATAAGCAACTGTGGTACAAACGCTTTCCCATCCTGAAAACGTTGTCCAATCTCCTCCATGCCTTTAATCATGTAGTTGTTGATAATTTCCTGAGGCGCTATGCCTTCAGCTATTGCCTCCTGAGTGATTGCCACCGCCGGTTCCAGTTTTCCGGCCACAATCGACTCATACAATACATTCAAATCTGCCATAATTTTTCTTGTATTTATTGATTAAAAAAGTTTTACGTTATACGTTTTACGTTATAAGTTATACGTTTTAAGTTGTAAGTTTTAAGTTGTAAGTTTTAAGTTGGCGGAAAATCCAATCCCCCAATTCTGAATTATGAATTGTGAATTATGAATTATACCGGGTTCTGATAAACCAGTTTCATCCTCACCCACTCGAGCTTGTGCCCGGGCAATGCCTGCTGAAAACCGCTCATAAGCGCGCCCCATTCGGCCTGACGCTCATAAGTGCCCATTTGCTGCCACGCCGCGTCAAAATCCACATCGGCCGGCAATTCGCAAATCATAAACAAACGATTGTCCACCTGATAGATATCCATCACCTCCACACCGGCACTCTTTATTCCTTCGCCTATTACGTTCCAGAAGTGCTCCGGAGAGTGGTATTTCAGGTACTCTTCTATCAGTTTCGGGTCGTTTTTCAAGTCCAGTGCCAGGCAAATACGCTGATAAGGTTTTTCGTATTTACGAACGGGATCTCCCATTGTTTTCGTGTTTTCCATCATTTTCTGTTATTTTTTTAAGGTAATATATTTATGGTAACAGCAAAGATACAAAATAGTCCGGCGCTCCTATCACAAACGAGCCGATAACGATTACAGCCAGAGAGAAAAACATTACCCGCTTAACTCCCGGAGTTACACCGGCCCATTCGCCTTTATACAATCCCCAAAACATGGCTATTACAATAATAAATGCCATCAGGATACCCCATGCCGCAAACGAGTATTCGCCCATCTGACTCTTTCCCATCCCGAAAAAGATAAACTGCAAATACCACAAAAAGCCGGCCAAAAAGGTAAGACCCAGGTTTTTAATCGTTGTAACTGCATCGAAACGGAAATAATCCTTCAGCGTATCGTTGCTCAGCATCAGGTAGACACACCACACCAGTGTAGTCAGGAATGTTCCGAGCAACAATATCAGCATAGCCACATTGGAGCTGAATAACGGGTCTGTACCCATCTGCTCCGCCATGGCACCGATAGATGTGCCTTCGTTGATACCCAACGACATGGCCGATCCCATTATACCGGTCACGACCACCGCTATCAATCCTTTGTTGAAGTGAAATTCACTTCCCTCTTCGGTTTCAGTCATCTGATCCTTCTTGTATCCGGCATACCCGATTCCGGCAATACCCAACAGCGCGACCACTATTCCGGCCAACACCATATTACCACTGGCTGTTTCGAGCAGTTTACCAAAACTACCATCAATCAGTGGCGGCACCAGTGTCCCGATGGCTGCCATCAGCCCCAGAGACAACGCGTAACCCAGAGACAATCCGAGATATCTCATCGACAATCCGAACGTAATACTACCGATACCATAGGCCGCGCCCAGCAAAAATATTTTCATAAAATCGCCAAACGAAACAGCAGCCATCAGCACCGTAAAATCTTTCACAAACAAAAAGCAAACCGCCAGCGGCACAATGATAAAGGAAGAGAGACCACAGGTCAACCAGTAGTTTTCCCATTTCCAACCCTTTACGCCACCAAACGGCACTGCGAAACTACCCGAAGAAAAGGCTCCGATAAATATAAATAACAGTCCTAATATCGCACTCATTTCTCTACCTTGTTCTTCGTATTAAACTCTTTTACAGCCTCAAACATGGCCACAATGTTCTGTGGTGGCACATCGGGCAATATATTGTGTACCGTGTTAAACACAAATCCGCCACCTTTCGACAGCAACTCCATGCGCTCCAACACCTGTGCGCGCACCTGCCCGGGTGTACCTACATTCAGTGTACCCACCGTTTCGATACCGCCGCCCCAGAAGGAAACACGATCGCCAAACTCTTTTTTCATATACTCAGGGTCCATATTCGCGCAATTCGTTTGCACCGGATTGATTACCTCAATACCAGCCTCAATCAAATCATTGAGCAACAACGAAATAGAACCACATGAGTGGATAAATGTATGCATCTGGCTGTGTTCTTTCACATAGTCGCACAACATTTTATGGCGGGGTTTAAACAGCTCCTGATAGGTATCGGGACCCATAAACGGACCGGTAGTCATACCCAAATCGTCGCCAAAACGGATAATATCCACCACATCGCCCAGATAATGACAAACCTTCTCCAGTGTAGCCAGGTGACGTTTCATCAACTCATCCAGCAATTTTTCTACCTTTTCGGGCTCGCAAAGCAGGTCCATCAGGAAGTTGTCCATCCGGCGCAGGAAAGTTCCCCACTCAAACAGATTACATCCGCACACAATCATCAGAGCTTTGTCTGTATTCTCACGAAGCCACAACGCTTTCTCGCGCAGTTTCGGCCAGAAATCAGGATCACCTGCATGGTCCCACGGACTGTGAGCATAGCGCGCCCACAAAATGCGGCCCATCTCTTCATCCAGATTGTCATAATTTTCGGGATACCCATCCACATAAGGGAAATAGGTCTGATCGAAAAAGGTAGCCCCCACCGGCATGTGCGCCAACTTCGTCTTACCGTCGGTATCGTAAGTTACATACGAACCATCGGGCTGCAACTCAGGCTTAAACCACACCGGATAATACGCCGTTGCACCGTTAGCCATCGTAATCGGATACCAATCCTCATCGCGGTCGTTAAACATCCGACCCACATCCACCACATCCACACCAAACTGGTCGAGTATCGACATGTCAGGCTGTGCCAACTGCTGCACCACATCATATATGCGCACAGGCAAATCTTTACCCAAATGTTTTACCAGATTGCTGTAAGCTATTGCCGAAATTCCCGAACTTGGAGTCGCGCCCAAATCCACCGGCACCTGATCGGGCTGCTGATGCCTGATCGCAGCCAGAACTCTTTCTCTTGAAGTCATCTTTAAATTCAGATTTAAGGTTTTTAAAACAGGGCAAAATTACTCATATTTACCACTCTTCACTACTATTTTTCCGTCTTTGTAATTCAATAATACGTCATCAACAGATTTTTCGGTTAGTTTAATATCGCATCTGATTACCAACAAAAAAGGCCACCCTCACGGGCAGCCTTTTCCTGTTTTTTTGCTGTTTTTGCTATTTGCGGGGTGAGGCGCCTCACCCCGCGAAAAATCAAAATACAGCTGCAATCTCCATGGCGCACTTGTTGAGCTTGCAGTAAGTGTCGCCTGCCTTCGTGGCAAACTCAATTCCCACACTGTGCAAGCACGCTACTTTTGCCGTTTTCAACGCTTCGCCCACTGCCAGAGTTGCAGTGACCACAATCTCATCCAAAGATGCGCTCTTCTTTACTTCCATATATTCGGAGTAAGCGATAGCATACTTCTGGTTCAACGCTTTTTCCACCGGCTCGTACTGCCTGGTCAGACTGTTGTAGGCAAAATCCGACAACAGCGACAAGGCATTTACAATCCGGAAATGGGTACTACCCACCGGTGCCTTCAACTGAGATGCTTCTGCCGCGGGGAAAGTTACCGTTGCGCTTCCCCGGTCTGCGGTGTGCGACACAGAGCAGCCGTTTTTGTAGAAGTCCATCAACGCCCGGTTTTCATCAAACAGAAAACGCTCCAGCAAAGCACCGCTTTTGGTAAAGAGAATCGCTCTGTACCCACGCGCCTCCGACTCATCGGTCAGATTGATTTGCTTCACTACCCGAATAGCCCGGGCCGTCATCTTTTTGTCACTCATCTGGTCGATTACAGGCGCCAGCCCGTTGCGCAACGACGACACCGCCACTCCGCATCCACCAAACTCATTCATGTTCTCGCGGGTACGTTCATACTCCGCGCCGTTTTTAATCCGGTCTCCATCCACACTGCGCACATAGGCAGCGAAATCTTTACCGGTTCCTTTTACTGTGTAGTGTCGGATTCCATCCAAACTACCACGATACTTAAGCATACTTCTTTGAGTTGCCATAACTAAAATTTTTAAATATTGCTCAAACCAATATCGGGTTGACAATGCAAAGGTATGGCGTATATATCTGTCTACCAAATAGTTGAGTTTTCCTACCAGGTGGAAGTAAGCGGAAGTAAGCGGAAGTAGAAGGAAGCTCCGAATCTCCCTTCCGCTTACTTCCGCATACTTCTTCTTACTGCTTGTGGTCTATTTTTATTGTTTAACTATTGTGTATATAGTTTAATAGTTAGATAGCTTGATTCAAGTCTATAATTTCCTTTTCCATGTATGGCAGATGCAATAGAATAATAGAAAGATATTGATTATTACAATTGTATTTCGTCTTTCTCACGAATCAATAGCTGCAACTGCCTGTTCAATTCTACCTTTTTGTTAAACTGTTTGCACTTATTCATTGCAGCAGTGATTTTATCAATGGAATAATTCAACTGTTTTAGTCGTTGTTCTTTTTGTATGAGACTTTCAATGTCATTTTCTTTATCCCGGTTTTTCCCTGATATTTTAAAACAGATCTCCTGAAATACAAAATCCAGCGAATTCGTTAGCGATATTTCGAATTGATCTTCTGCCACATTCACCCACGATGTAGTAAAAGTCCAGTCAACAACGGCCTGATTAATATTGGTGGGATGCACATGTTTCTTCGATACAGAATACATAATCTCCTCATTACACCGAAGTACAAATAAAATCTGATAGGGTATTACCTTATTGATGAGCAACAACAATTCTGTACAAATACTCTTTTCTTTGAGTTCAATTTCAAATACCTCTATTTCTGACACCTCTTTACCTTGCAGGTTGATTGTTTGTGCGGAAAGTTTATACATCCATTTTATTCGTGCCACTAAAGACACGAGCAGTTTTTTTTGCTTGGGAGTAGCGTATTCTTCAAAGCTATTTTTTGGTATTACTTTATCAACAATAGTTGTGGCAGGCAAGTTAAGCATGGCGGCAAATGGGTTAGCGTACTACGACAAACGATATCAGCTTAAAATCTTCTTTTCCTTTTATTTTGCTCTGAAGAGCTGTGGTTCCACCTGCTCTGAAGAGCGATAACACCTCTTTTTCATCTTCACTCTTTAATATCGAATGAATACTTTTATCCAACATATCAGAATACGGCTTCATTTTCCGACCATCGGAAGTTTCGTAATTAAATTGAGCGCACAACTCTTCAAAGGGTGTTTGGTTGCCTTTGCAGAGAAATCGTAAAGCATCCAGAGTCTTCTTTGCCTGTATGTGATTATGTGCGATCGACCCATCCTGTTTGATATACACCAGATAATAGGGATGCAGTCGGTTCTGTTTATCAATATTCAATTCGTTATTGACGTTTTTCAACACAAATATAACCCCGGGGAGAAACTCTTTATTGGCCTGCGCAATGGCATACAGCCCAGTAGGAATGTTTCTCAATTTACCGTATTGACGAATGTAATTCGACAAATCAATCCGGAAATCATTCAATCCCAAATCGGTAATGGATACACCTTCCCGCAAATCTTCCAAATCAATTACTTCATCCTTTAGCCGTTGCAACTGAGCTTTTCGATATTCCAGATCTTTCTCTTCGGTATTCAGTAAATTATCATCCCCCGTACTTGTCAGGTTGGAAATCAGCATTTTACTTTCCACCCGTTGTTTCAGATTGATATAGGAATCCAACGATACATCCGGCCAGAAATTGACCATCGTAATAGTCTCATTTTTAGACCCAATACGGTCGATACGCCCAAAGCGTTGAATAATCCGCACCGGATTCCAGTGAATATCGTAGTTGATCAGATAATCGCAATCCTGTAAGTTCTGCCCCTCCGATATGCAATCGGTACCAATCAACAAATCAATTTCATCTTTCAAATTCGGAAAGGATAAAGCCTTTCCCTTTGATATGGGAGAAAAGCAAGTCAACAAAGAATTCAAATCGGCATGGATATGCGTAGAAGTGCTTTTGCATTTGCTACCTGTAATCAGCGCAGTATGAAGCTGATATTCATCCGAAAACCACTTACTTAACGAAGTGTACAAATAGTTGGCTGTATCGGCAAAAGCCGTGAATACAATCACCTTCTTATTGGACTCATTAATCGGATTCTCTATTTTTTGACGAATGAGCTCTTTCAATAATCTAAGTTTATTATCTCCGTTGGTAGATATAAAGTCGGTTTGTGACAACAGGTTATCCAATGCCTCTTTATCAGCCAGCAAATCTTCTCTCCATCGTGTTTTATCCACATCCGACAGACGAATCCTGATTTTCTTTCCGATTACATTTTCCTCATCTCCCCAGTCGCTGTCCATATCAAAATCAGCAATATCATCTTCCGAATCAAGACCGACATCTATCACGCCATCCGCCTGCTTATCAATCAAATAAATAAAACTATTCACCTGCTCAAGCACGCCCTGCAAGGTTATACGGAATGAATCGAGGCTACTCTCAATGCGTTTCAATAAGTTGATACGCATCAATATCTGCAAACTCTTTTCACGTTCTGCCTGCGTAAAGGTACTGGCTTTAACCTGTTTGTCGTATTTTTCAGCATACAGCTTTTGTTTGCTGGGCAATACATAATTAACAGGTGTGTAGATAGAGAGATTCAGCAACATCAATTGCTCTGCTATGCTGTGGTAATTCAGTGAATTATTTCCGGTCAGCTGACTTTGTATAGAAACCGGCTTATTGCGGACAGGGAATTTACCAATAGCCGTGGTGTCGTAATACGAAGTAATATGTTTACGCGACCGGGCAATGGTCAGACTATCCAGCAGTTCGAAGAAATCAAAGTCCAGACGTTCCAGCAATTTTTCGGTGGTACGGCTTTCACCCGGGAACTTCGACCAGGTATTAAACGCCGCCTGGGCACGCTTAAATATCTCTTCCACACCACGCTCTGTGTCCAATTTATCATCTATGTTTTTTGCATAGCCTTCGTAAGCCAGAGCCAATTGATTTTTCAAATCGTTGAAGCGATTATTTACCGGCGTTGCAGATAGCATTAGTACTTTGGTTTCAATACCTTCCTGCACTACTTTGCGCAACAGTTTTTGATAACGGTTTTCGCGACCGACAATAGTATTGTTATTCCGGAAATTATGAGACTCATCAATCACTATTAAGCCATAATTCCCCCAGTTTACATTCTCCAGATTGCGTCCGTTGCTTATCCCCCGCTCCCGCGACAGGTCAGTATGAAACAGCACATCGTACCGGAAACGGTCCGCATGGAGGGGATTGTTTTTATCGTTATTGCAATAGACGTTCCAGTTGTCGGCCAGTTTTTTCGGGCAAAGCACCAGCACATCTTTGTTTCGCTTCTCGTAATATTTGATAATGCCCAACGCCGTGAATGTTTTTCCCAAACCCACACTATCGGCCACTATACAACCGTTGTATTTTTCCAGTTTATTGATTGCCCCAATCACCGCATCCTGTTGAAAATTGTAGAGTTTGTTCCAGATAACTGTATCTTTAAATCCCACGCCATCGTTGGGCATGGTATCAGTGGATATATCTTTCAGGAAATCGTTGAAAATATTGTATAGCGTTACAAAGTAGATAAACTCAGGACTGTTTTCTTTGTAGCTCGTTTCCAGAAATGCCAATACCTGCTGTGTCACATCCTGTATTTGTTCCTTATCGTTCCAAATCTGATTAAACAGCTCCATATACTGCCCACTAACGGGATAATCGAACTTATGCACAAATGAGGTAAATCGGTTGGAGGGCGTAGTTCCCAAATCGGTAGTAGTAAAACCGGCAACCGGTGAATAAACTAAATCATCCTTCCCCTGTTTGGCTACATGTATCATACCGCCAATAGGTTTATCAGCTTGTGTATTCGATTTAAAGGTCACTTTGCGGCGTATCCACTCGCTACACTCACGGGCGATAGCCCGCTGGTTGAGTTCGTTTTTCAATCGTAATTCAAACTCGCCACCACACAAATGTTGTTCGTTGTAGATATTCGGAATATAATACTCCCGCATTTCGGGCTTCAGACTATCCGACACAAACACCGGCGAAGTAAAAATAAAGCGTAGCTCATCCAACTCTTTCAACTCCTTTTTCAAGGCCTCAAAAGCATAAATAGAGAAAGTGGAAGCAGCTATTGATAGCTTGTTTCCACGTTCCATATCTTTTTTTAGCTCATCGGCTAAGCGGGTGTTTATGTTGTCGATAAGGTTCATTTGATCAGATAATTACGATTTTATACACATAAGCATTTAAAATATATTTCCGCAATTTTCGCATTATAATTTATACTCAATTGAGATTTTACTGTTTCCATAAATAATGGTATTTCCTTTAATGTGCCGGCGAGCAATTTAATATCAAATTTGAGCAACCAATTATTTTGAAATTGATCATAATCAAAATTAGATGGATTTAAAGCCCATTTAAACATCACAGAATCTATATCATTATATATTTTCTGAATTGAATTATCTTTAAACAAATCATATTGATATACAAGTGATACAAAAAAACTAAATTCATTCCATGGACCAAAATCATTAATCCCCACTGGAAAACCCTCATCATTAACTTGATAATCTTTTAAAGACTTACAGTTCGCAAGAAGTCTTGTTTGAAAGAATTCAAATAAGTCACTTTGTTCTACTGGAGACCAGACCCCCCATTTATGTAATTCATAAAAAGGATTATACCCCCATCGATAATTAATATCGTTAGAATACCTATCATTTATCCTTCCAAGGAAAAGAATCTGACATTCAGGTTTGAGCATCTGATAAAAAGGTACCATATCATCTAGATCAGCACTCCATTTGCGATTCAGCCCAATCCTTCTTATAATTTCATCGTACGTATTGTTACCAATAAAATGCAGCGTCTTCCTTTTATAAATAATTGCATCACAAATCTGCTTAACAAATGGCCCAGACCATATGTTTTCAGATAATGAATACTTCACGATTTCGCCAATAGAATCATCAGAAAATTGTTCAATATAGCAATCAATATAATCAGTAATATACTGATGAGAGTCAATATAACCAAAAGAAGGACTTACACTTAGATATTTTAGACCTTCATCAATAATCATATTAACTTGGTCTCGATCCAAATCAATCCGACAGAACAATATAAGGAGATTATTAAATATTCGACTCGTCTTTTTTTCAAAAAAATAAGAGGATGTAATTCTTTGTTGAAAAAGTGGTTTCGCTAAAACTTCTTCTCTAAAGATATTTATTTGTTCATATGCAGATTGACATAATGACTGAAAGACCTTTATCAAATCAACTACAGCTTCTTGATTTTTGTCAAACTCTAGTTTGTCAATCTTATAATCTGTCATTATTTTTTTTAAATCTTTGGGCCTTCCATACAAGTAAAAAACCACCCCCCAGAAAGGGGCAAATCTATTCAACCTTTGCCTATATTTAGTAGATGTAGCATAACTAGCTACCATTCCTTCAATATACTTATATGCTAAATCTTTAAACTCAGTATCTTCATCGTTATATAAAAGATTTTGATGGTAGAAATTCCATAATAAATAGAATTGAGCCTGAATATTAAACCAATAGTTAGAGCCTGAACTTGAATACCCTTCCTTTAGATAGCCTTTATATATTTCCTTTATTGAACTTAGAGCTTCGCTAATTATTGACTGTGAAGAAAAGAACAGCTGATTATCCTTGATTGTACATAGTGCATTATACACATCATTATCTATTGGCAAATCGCATAAAATTTTATTTATGTCGATCTTATCAATCTGGATCTTAATCTGTTGCAATTCATTCTCAGTAGACTGCTTTTCATTAAAATAATTCAGATAAGACCTTAATTGCTTTTGATTAAAATTGGAAAGAAAATAGGTGATATAATTCTGGCTTTTCCATGATTCTATTTTCAATTTCTCCAAAACATAATATGCCTTAATAATCTGGCTGGTCTTAACATATCCATATGCTTCTAAAAGACCAACATTTTGACTTGAATTTTCACCGATTAGTTTTGACGAGATTACATGTAGTGTTTCCAATAATTCATCATACTTCTGCTCTCTATACAAGCATCTCAGACAATTACAATCTTTATCAGAGTTTGGGTTTAAGTTAATCACGGGAGAAGAAAAGTCGTTCTTTCTAGCTAATGAAAAAACTCCACTTGAATGCAATTTATCCAAAGATTTAAACCAAATCAGATTATTAATATTTTTTTTTGAGAAATCTGGAATTTCAATATTCTCTACTTTATTGTTATTTGGATTAAGCAATAAAAGCAAACTTTCATTCAAAGTTCTCAAACGAAATGCATCAAACTCAGCATCAAGGGAATTATTATGCGAAGGTTGATGTTGAATTTTAAATGGAGGAATGGTTGTTAATACTGAAGTTGGAATAGCCTCAAGTCCGTTAAAACGAGAAAGCGAGTTTATTAGAAGTTGTTCAACTGAATCATTTGAAGCTGAATCATTATCGAATATATTATATTCCTCAATAACCCGAAGAAACTTATAAACCTGCTGGCCTATCTGGCTTAACCTTTTTAATCGATCATCATCCTTATCCAGCTTAATTTGATCGAAATATTTGGTTATTGGTTTATTCTCATATTTCACGACTTTTACTCCCTTTCCCTCAATCTCCTCTGTATTTGAGTTTTCATAATTTTCTGGTGAAATTAAAAGTAAATAAGGGGGTTGATTATTCTTTCCCAGGATTTTTTTCACATATCCTAAGATGCTTTGCAAATTTGGATCGTCAAATGAGAATCCAACAAATAGAACTAACTGCGTCGCAAATAGACCTTCAACAAAACCTTTAATAAGAGGAAAATTCTTAGAATACCTAGAATAATCTTTCTTCGAAAGAACAATATTCTTTTCCTCAATATCCCCATGCATCTTTATTAAAAGAGAGTTAGTTTTGGAGTAAGGTAGATCAATATCTTTTTTTATTATCGAGTACCGATAATTTGCGCCCTCAATAACCTGCTCAAAATGATTATCATAATTGGTCGTTATAATATGAAATGGGTGTAATTCAACTATTTTTTCATGAATAGGATTAAATACTGTTTTTCCATATTTTACAACTTCTTGCAATCGTTCTATATGCTCTTTCTTTCCACGATTATAAGAATGAGACTCTGCAATTTCTAAATAATCACCATCAATTTTATTTATATCAGATTTAAAGGCTTCAATTAATTCTTTCCAATCAGGAACACCTGAATCTATCGACACACCTGCACCTGCAAAAACAACTAATTTGTTTTTTTGTCTTGCATTAGAAATATTTCTCAAATTAGTTCGTAGATCATTAGAAAAATCCGCTGTCTCAAATGGCACTTCTTCTTTAAATATAAAGCCCTGGCTTTTAGACCAATAATTTTTATTACTTATCAATTGAACACTTGTCATCCACGACACCTTCGCATCTTCCGATAAGTTATTTTGAATATGCTCTACTTGTTTTTCTGCAAGAATATATTGTATATTCCGGAGCAAACGGTGCCATTTATTCTGGAGCAAACGGTGCCATTTGTTAAAATTTAGCAGGCCGTAAAAAACGCTGATATTGGATAAAAAATATTACCATTGTGCATCAAAA
>Ga0114938_1000042_pt1 | contig 100097 bp, 94 predicted proteins | sample AshMeaBigSpring_FD_88675 | JGI IMG/M metagenome (GOLD analysis project Ga0114938, IMG submission 88675) | Groundwater microbial communities from Big Spring, Nevada to study Microbial Dark Matter (Phase II) - Ash Meadows Big Spring | ecosystem: Environmental > Aquatic > Deep subsurface >...
CCCATCACCGAGTCGGCGACCGTGCCGATCTCGGCGGCGCGCAACCGGGTGAAGTCGATGAGGAAGCGCTGGAGCCCGTACCAGATCACCCAGACGGCGAACAGCTGGCCGTAATGTCGGGTTGCCCACCGGCGCTGAAACCACACCACCGCCCCCAGGAGCACCGCCGCCCCCATCATGTCGTAGAGCGCCGTGTGGTGGTAGGTGCCGCAGATCCCACCGACCGCCTGCGACACCGTGCACTCGAGGAGGTCGTGCTGTGGCGACACGTCATACCCGGGCTTGATGCTGTAGCCAAGAAAGAAGGTCGTCTGACTGCCGAGGTGCTCGACGATGGCGAGATCGCCGATCCTGCCGATGACGGCACCGATGGCGAGCCCGGCCGCGGCCATGTCGAGTGTCGCAGGGATGCGCAGCCCAAGCATCCGCATCCGGATCGCACCACCGATGATGCCGCCGGCGTAGCCGCCGAGGATGCTGTAGTCGCCGGTGATGCTGAGAGCGTCTGCGAGCCCGTAGCCCGCATCGCCGAGATGGGCGGGCACGGTGAAGAAGCGTGCCCCCAGCAGCGATGTGACAAGCGCCCAGGTGAGCACAGAGGTGATCTTGTCGACGTCGAAGCGCCGGCGTCGCCCCTCTCGGACCATGAGGGCGGCGCCAGCCACAAAGCCCACCCCGGCGAACAATCCGTGGAGCGAGAGGTTGAGCGGCCCGAGCTCGAAGATGGGGATCGGGGGATACGAGATGGCGGCGATCACATGCGGAGGATACCCGGGTGCCTCGCCATGACAGTGAACCGAGCCGTGTGGCTGCTACTGCTCGGCGAACCCGTTGTTCGCAGCCCGGGCCCGCGGCCGTCCACGGCGGCGGGGCCGTCGTCCATTGCGATGGTGCGGACAAGCAGAGCCGTGCCCATCCGGGCAGAATCCCGTCTGCATCGCACAACGAGGGGAGAGCATGGACCCGAAGCAGGTCATCGTTGATCGATTCACGTCGGTCGAGCCGGCTCTCGCCGCCATCTCCCGGTGGCTCTACGAGAACCCGGAGATCTCAAACGAGGAGCACGCCTCCTCCGCCCGGCTTGCCGCCTTCCTCGAGGACAACGGCCTGGCCGTCGATCACCCGGCGTGGGGTCTCGACACCGCCTTCGACGCCAGGGCGGGCAGCTACGGCCCCGAGGTGGTGATCTGCGCCGAGTACGACGCCTTGCCCGAGGTGGGGCACGCCTGCGGCCACAACATCATCGCCACCGCCGCCTGCGGCGCCGGAGTGTCGCTCGCCTCGGTCGCCGACGAGCTCGGCTTCCGAGTCAGGGTGCTCGGGACACCCGCCGAGGAGGCCCACGGGGGCAAGATCGACCTCATCGCCGCAGGAGCGTTCGCCGGAGTGGCGGCGGCGATGATGATCCACCCTTCCCCCGAGGACGTGGTTGACCCGTCGTTCCTGGCCGTTGCCCACATCAACGTCGACTTCCACGGCAAGGAGTCGCACGCCGCCTTCCGCCCCCAGGTGGGCGTCAACGCCCTCGACGCCGCCGTCCAGGCGTACGTCAACATCTCCACCCTCCGCCAGACCCTGTACAACACCGACAAGGTCCACGGGGTCATCACCTACGGGGGCGGCGCTCCCAACGTCATACCGGCCAACACCTCGCTTGCGTTCTACGTGCGAGCAGCGACGACGGAGCGGCTCGCCGAGCTCCGCACCAAGGTCGAGGCGTGCTTTCAGGCGGCGGCGCTCGCCACCGGTTGCTCGGTGGAGATCCGGCCAGGCGGCCACACCTACACAGAGATGCACAACGACCCGGTCATGGTCGATCTGTTCACCGCCAACAGTGCGGCGTTGGGCCGCACCATGGGCCGCTCCGCCGCCCTCGACCCAGGGGCTTCAGGGTCGACCGACATGGCCAACGTGAGCCGGATCGTCCCAACGATCCACCCCATGCTGAGCATCAACAGCAACCCTGCGGTCAACCATCAGCGAGAGTTCGCCGCACACACCATCACCCCCGACGGTGACATGGCGCTCCGCCACGGCGCCATCGCCATGGCGTGGACCGTCGCCGATCTGGCAGCGACCAACCGGTGGGACGAGCTTGGCGGGGCCTTACCCAAGTGACGGGCGGAGACCGGCGGTGACCCGAAAGACAAACGCCATCCGCATGCTCGAGGCGGCGGGCGTCAACCACGAGGTCCGTGAGTACGACATCTCGATCGAGGAGTTCTCCGCAACTGCGGTGGCGGACCTGATCGGTCTACCGGCCGCCCAGGTGTTCAAGACGCTCGTGGCGACCGGGGAGCGCAGCGGACCCTGCTTTGCCGTGATCCCGGCAGACACCGAGCTCGACCTCAAGGCGCTGGCCCGCACCACAGGCGATCGGCGGATGGACCTCGTACCGGTGAAGGACGTCGAACCGCTCACCGGGTACCACCGCGGCGGGGTCACCGCTCTCGGGGTGCGCCGCGAGTTCCCCGTCTACCTCGACATCAGCGCCGCCGAGCACGACCTCATCGGTGTTTCAGGAGGCGTGAAGGGCATCCAGGTGCTGCTCACCCCGGACGATTACCTCGCCCTCACCGGCGCCCACCTCGAGGAGATCGCCCGCCACGGGTGAGCGGCCTCGCGGCCGAAGACCTACCCGTGAATGTCGGCGTGCTCGTCCACCTGGCGGAGCCGCATCGCCAACGCCAGCATGATGTTGCGGCTCAGCGCCGGCACCGAGTTGAGCAGCTTGCGGAACGCCGTTGCGTAGACCACCACGCCCTCGGCCTCGGTCGTCGCCACCACCTGTGCGGTACGGGGGCGGCCGTCGATGAGTGCGATCTCGCCGACGACATCGTTGCGGTGGAGCGAGGCGAGAGTCTTGCCCTTGCGGATCACGTCGGCTGTCCCAGACACCAGCACGACAAGCTTCTGGCCGACGTCGCCCTCCTTGACGATGACATCACCGGGGGCGTAGCTGTCCATAAAGGCCACCTTGGCCACCTCGGCGAGCTGGCGCCGGCTCAGGCCGGCGAACAACGGCACACCCTGCAACACGGCGGCCAACTGCGGCCGGCTCGGCCTCGGCATCGACTGCTCCTCTCGGGCGGCATTCCGAGGCTAGCGGACCGACCCCAGGGGCCGCCGGCGCCCGCGCCCTCGCATGGAGCTGCGTCAGGTTTGGAGCGACGCGAGGAACCGCAACCGGATCTCGGGGATCCGAGCGGCGGCGGCGGGTAGATCCCGGCCGATGAGCGCCTGCTCGATCCCGCCGCCGATGAGGTCGGCGAGCGCCCTGGCCACCAGGGTGGCGTCTGCCCCCTCGGCGATGTGGTGCGAGATGCGCATCAACTCGTCGTATGCGGTGCTCAGCGTGCGCCACAACCTCAAACGGGCTTGAAGCGGCAGCTCCCTTCCGGCAACGAAGACGAGACGAGCCAGATCCTGCTCCGTCACGACCAGCTCGAAGCAGCCGCGGACCATCGCCTCGAGACGGGTGAGCGGCGGCACGTCTGCGGGCAGCGCAGACAGCATGGTTGCCGGCAGCGGCGGCACCCGATCCTCTACGAGACCGAGGAAGAGCTCGACCTTGTTCTGGTAGTACTCGTACAGCGTGGTGCGGCCGAGCCCGGCGGTCGCCGCCACGTCTGTCAGCTTCGTCCCCCCGAACCCGAGCTTGCTGAAGAGACGCAACCCGGAGTCGAGAATCTCGCGTCGAGTTTGCACCTTGTGGTCGGCAAGGGTTGCGGCGCGGATGCGTGGCACGACGAGATCCCCCTGACAATCGGCCCACCCACCTGGAGTGTACCCCGGCAACCGGGGCGGCGGAGAGGGGGGCGGTGGTGGCGGCCCCTACAATCGGCCGGGCCTGCACCGAGAGGATCTCACCATGCCTGCGACCGTCGTCATCGGCGCCCAATGGGGCGACGAGGGCAAGGGCAAGATCACCGACGTGCTGTCGGAACACGCCGACGTGGTGGTCCGCTACCAGGGGGGCAACAACGCCGGCCACACCATCGTCGTCGGCTCGGAGCGCTTCGCCCTCACCCTCATCCCAAGCGGGGTGCTGTACCCGACGGTGACACCCGTGATCGCCAACGGTTGCGTCGTCGACCCGGCCGTCCTGCTCGACGAGATGGCGACGCTCAGCGCCCGCGGCATCGACCCGAGCCGGGTCCGCATCTCCGGGAACGCCCATCTCATCATGCCCTACCACCGCAAGCTGGATGCGGTGATGGAGCGGTTCCTCGGTCGCCAGCTCATCGGCACCACCAAACGGGGCATCGGTCCTGCGTATATGGACAAGTTCTCCCGCCAGGGCATGCGGGTCCAGGACCTGTTCGACCCAAGGATCTTCCGGACCAAGCTGGAAGCGGTGCTCAAGGACAAGAACCGCCTGCTCACCAAGGTCTACAACCAGCTGCCGATGGAGTTGGAGCCGATCGTCGAGGAGTACCTCGGGTTCGCCGAGCTGCTGGCCCCGCACGTCACCGACACGTCGCTGCTGATCTGGGAGGCGCTCGACCGCGGCGACAACGTGCTCTTCGAGGGGGCACAAGGGACGCTGCTCGACATCGACCACGGCACGTACCCGTTCGTCACCTCGTCGAACCCAACCGCAGGGGGCGCCTGCACCGGCGCCGGAATCGGGCCGACGGCCATCGATCGGGTCATCGGGGTGACCAAGGCGTACATCTCCCGGGTCGGCAGCGGCCCCTTCCCCACCGAGCTCGACAACCCGATCGGGGAGAGGATGGTCGAGATCGGCGGCGAGTTCGGCACGGTGACCGGTAGACGCCGCCGGTGCGGCTGGCTCGACATGGTGGCGCTGCGCTACTCGGTGCGGGTGAACGGCATCACCGAGCTGGCCATGACGAAACTCGACGTCCTTTCCCACTTCGACACGCTGCGGGCAGGGGTCGCATACGACTCTCTCGACGGGCGGCACACCGAATTCCCCCGCCAGCAGCGGGTGCTCTACAACTGCCACCCGGTGTACGAGGATCTCCCCGGGTGGGGAGTCGACATCTCGGCGGTCACCCGCTACGAGGATCTCCCGAAGGAGGCGCTGCAGTACGTGGAGTACGTCGAGGAGGCGGCGGGGGTGCCGGTGCGCACGGTCTCGGTCGGGCCGTCGCGGGCGGCGACGCTGAGTCGGGGATGACCTGCTGGTGAAGGTCATGCTCATCGGCGGTGGCGGCCGCGAGCACGCCATCGGCTGGACGCTCTCCCAAAGCCGGGATCTGGAGCGGCTGATCAGCGTCCCGGGCAACCCCGGTCTCGCCACGCTTGGCGCCGTTGTTCCCGGCGTCGACACCACCAACCCAGAGGCCATGACCGCCGTCGCCCTCGCCAACGCCGTCGACCTCGTCGTGGTCGGTCCAGAGACGCCGCTGGCGGCGGGGGTGATCGACGCCATGACGGCGGCCGGGGTGCCCGCCTTCGGTCCCGACCGCAACGGGGCGAGGCTCGAGTCGTCCAAGGTCTTCGCCAAGGAGGTGATGCGGCGCACCGGGGTGCCAACGGCGGCGGCGGCCGCCTTCACCTCGGTGGCGGAGGCGGAGCGCCATCTCGACACCACCGCCCCCCCGTACGTGGTCAAGGCCGACGGGTTGGCGGCCGGCAAGGGGGTGCTGGTCACCACCGATCTCGCCGCCGCCAAGGGGTGGGTGCGGTTCTGTCTCGGGGGTGGCTTTGGCGCGGCCGGGGCAACCGTGGTCATCGAGGAGCACCTCGTGGGCGTCGAGGTGTCTGTGTTCGCCATCTGTGACGGTGCCGGCGCCGTTGCGCTGGAACCGGTGCGCGACTACAAACGGCTGGGGGACGGCGGGGTCGGGCCGAACACGGGCGGGATGGGGTGCTTCTCCCCGGTAGGCGACATCTCCCCCGATCTGGTGGCGACGACCATGGAGACCGTGGTCGAGCCGGTCCTGGCCACGCTCGCCGCCGATGGGATGGCCTACCGCGGCTTCCTCTACGTTGGGTTGATGCTCACGCCAGACGGGCCAAAGGTGCTGGAGTTCAACTGCAGGCTCGGCGACCCTGAGGCACAGGTGGTGCTTCCTCGGCTGGAGACAGACCTCCTCGAGCTGCTGGCGGCAGCCACCATCGGACGCCTCCCCACCGCACCGTTGCGTTGGCGGCGGGACGCCGCCGTCGATGTCGTGCTTGCCGCGCCCGGCTATCCGGAGAACCCGGAACTGGGAGCCGTCATCGAGGGGGTGGCAGCCGTGGCAGACCGCAACAATGTGCTGGTCTTCCATGCCGGGACCCGATCGAACGGGGGCCAGCTTGTCACCGCAGGTGGCCGGGTGCTCAACGTGGTCGGGCTGGGCCGGGACGTCGCCGAGGCGAGGGCGACCGCCTATGCGGCGGCGGCCGAGATCGAGTTTCCCGGGAAGCAGTACAGGACAGACATCGCGGAGGTATGAGATGCTGCTGAACCGCCGAGCGCAACGGGAGGTGCAACGGTGATCGCCATCCTGATGGGCTCCGAGAAGGACGCCTCAGCGATGCAACCGGCGGCCGACGTGCTGGCTGAGTTCGGTGTCGCCCACGAGGTGCATGTCATGTCGGCGCACCGCACCCCGGCCAAGGTCGCCGCGTTCGCCTCGGATGCCCGCGGGGCCGGCTACCACGCCATCATCTGCGGAGCGGGGAAGGCGGCCCACCTCGCCGGGGCCGTCGCCGCCAACACCACGCTGCCCGTCATCGGTGTTCCCCTCGCCGCCGGCGGGCTCGGCGGGCTCGATGCGCTGTTGTCGACCGTGCAGATGCCAACCGGGATCCCGGTGGCGACGGTAGCGGTCGACTCCGCCGCCAACGCCGCCTATCTGGCGGTGGCCATCCTCGCCGTCACCGACCCTGGCCTGGCCGCCAGGCTCGAGACGTACCGCAACCGTCTCTCCGCATGATCCCCCGCTACGCGTTACCGGAGATGGCGGCGCTGTGGAGCGACGCCACAAAGCTCGCCGTCTGGAAGGAGGTCGAGACGCTCGTCGTCGAGGCCTGGGTCGACCTCGGCGTGGCCCCTGCGGCGGCGGCGACGGCGTTGCGGGGTGCCCCTGCAGTCGGCGAGGCGGCGTGGCGGGAGCGGGAGCTGGTCACCAACCACGATGTGGCCGCCTTTGTCGACGTGCTGGCCGCCTCGGTCGAAACGGGGGGCGAGTGGGTCCACTACGGGCTCACCTCGTCAGACGTGCTCGACACCGCTCAAGGCGTGGTGCTGCGAGACGCCGCAGATCTGCTGCTACGGCGCATCACCGCCCTCTTCGCCGTCGTGAAGCGGCGTGCCTTCGAGCACCGGGCGACGCCGATGGTCGGCCGCACCCACGGGATGTGGGCCGAGCCGACGACGTTCGGCCTGAAGCTGGCAACATGGGCATTCGAGCTGGCCCGCGACCACGAGCGGCTCCGCCACGCCCGAAATGCGGTGGCGGTCGGCAAGATCTCGGGAGCGGTCGGCACGTACGCCTACACCCCTCCTGCGGTGGAGTCGTACGTCTGTGGCAAGCTCGGTATCGGCATCGAACCGGCGTCTTCACAGATCACCCATCGCGATCGCCACGCCGAGTTGCTGTCGACGCTGGCGCTCGTCGGGTCGTCGCTCGAGCGTTTCGCCACCGAGATCCGCCATCTCCAGCGCAGCGAGGTGCGTGAGGTGCAGGAGGCGTTCGGGGCTGGTCAGAAGGGGTCGTCTGCGATGCCGCACAAACGCAACCCCATCGCCGCCGAGAACATCACGGGGCTCGCCAGGCTGCTGCGCGCCTATGCGGGGGCAGGGCTCGAGGACGTGGTGTTGTGGCACGAGCGGGACATCAGCCACTCATCGGTCGAGCGGGTGGCGCTCCCGGACGCCTGTCTCGTCCTCGACTACGCCCTGGCCCGGATGACAACGCTGCTCGACACGCTCGTCGTCGACACGGCCCGGATGATGGCCAACCTCGATGCGGCGCGGGGGCTCGTGTTCTCCCAAGCGGTGCTTCTGGCGCTGGTCGAGCGCGGGATGGATCGTGACCGTGCCTACCGGATCGTCCAACGCAACGCCAGGGTGGCCTGGGACGACGACACACCGCTTGTCGACCTGCTGGCGGTGGATCCGGAGGTGACACTCACTCCCGAGGAGCTGGCGGTGTGCTGTAGCCTCGACCGGCTTCTCAACGCCACCGGGGTGGTGTTCGACCGCCTCGAACCGGTCGAGCTTGCCTGACCATTCCCGCAGTCATGGCGCCAGCAACCCGAGGGCGGTGGTGACCACAACGCCGAGACCGAGCACCACCTGCTGGGCGCCGACGATCGCCACCCGGGGAACAGGGCGCCGCACCGCCACCGCATGGAACAGCGCCACGGTGGCGATGGCGGTGACACCGGCGATGGGGATGGCGCCCCATGCGGCACCGGCAGCCGCGATCACGACGGCCGCCACCTGCCATCCGTCGCTGGCGGCGGCCACGGCCGGCTGACCCTTGGCCCGCCGCAGCTGGGTGCGGACAAACGGGATCGCCGCAAGCGAGCGGGCGACGACGACAGCCCAGGCTGCCAAGGCATCGGCGCCACCAGCTCCACCAGCCAGGATGATGGCGGCGGCCACCGACCCGATCCCGATCGTCCCGGTGAGCTCGGGAATGAGACGCCGGCTGCGGCTGCGCACGTCGTACCACGCCTCGACGGCGACGAGCGGCGTTGCCACGGCGAGCGGCAACCAGAAGGGAGCGGCCGCGAGCAAGCCCGCCACCACGAGAAGCGCAACCAGCACGGCGACCTCGACCGCCGCCACCCGCTCGGCGAGCACGGTGCGGTCAAGCCGACGTCCCCGCCACCGGTCGACCATCGCCACCTTGGCGGGGGTGCGGGCCAGGAACGCCACAAGTGCCGCGACCGCCAGCGCCCACCCCGCCACCGAAGGGGCTACGACGAGCCCAAGGATGGCTGGCTCGAGGGTGAGGCTCCACCCACCGTGCTCTACGGGAACCGCGACCGCGGCCAGCTGCGAACGAACCGCCGCCGTCACCGCAGCCCCGCCACCACAAACCCGACGGCTGGCGTCTCCCTGGTGGCGACGGCAGCGACCGTTGCGACGAGGGACACGAGGACGGCGAGTGCGTTCCCCTCCCCACCCAGCGCCGCTTCGCCACCGACCCGGCGAGGTGACGCCGGCGCGGCCAGAATGGCGATCCGGGCCGGTCGGGTCATCGCCACCCGAGACGGCGTCGCCCCCTGGCGCTCAGCATCTGCGGCGACCATGGCGGGTCCAGACAGAGGGCGACATCGGCCCGCTCGACGCCAGAGATGGCGAGCACGGCGGCGGCGGCGTCCTCGGCGAGCTGGCGGATGAATGGGCAGGCCGGTGTGGTCACCCCGAGGTCGACGTGGACCGCATCGTCGACGATCTCGATGGCGTAGACGAGACCGAGGTCGACAATGTCTATGCCAAGCTCGGGGTCGATGACACGCTCCAGTGCGGCCGCCACGCGTCCGGCGGTGAGCGCCGCCGCCGTGTTCACGGCGCCCGCTCCAGCGTCCGACCGGCGGCCGGGTGGTAGGCGGCCGGCTCCGGCTGGTTGCGGATCACCTTCTGCCACGGTCGGGTGAGGTAGCCGAGCGGCAACGTGACGATGTGCACCAGCCGGGTGAACGGAAACACGGCGACAAAGGCGAAGAACGCAAGCACGTGGGTCTTGAGCACGATGGGAAGCGCCGCCACCAGCTCTGGTTGCGGGGCCAGCCTCAGCAGCGATCGGACGTAGGGGACGAACACCGCCGTGCCCCAGAACGAGCCCCATCGGTAGCCGACGGCGATCCACAGCCCGGTGGCCACCTGGACAAGGAGGAGGACGAGCACGACGAGGTCCATCGGCGTCGTCACCACTTGCACACGGCGCACCCTGAGACGACGGGTCAGCAGCATCACCACACCGAACAGCGCCCACAGCCCGAGGGCGAGACCGGTCGCCTCGAGGAGGTAGAGCCGCACCGGCGCACCGTTCCACAGCTCGAAACCGCTCGGGACGAGCAGGGCGAGCAGGTGGCCGACAAGGACCAGCGAGACACCCCAGTGGAACGACACCGAGCCCCAGAACAGACGCCGGCTCTCCAGGAGCTGGGAAGACAACGCGGACACGGTGAACGGGTGGCGCCGCCATCGCAGGATGCTGACCACGATCGCCAGGGCCGTCGCCACGTACGGGAACACGACAAACAACATCTCGTTGCCGGTCATGGGTGCGCTCCTGATCGTGCTGTGACCGCGGCGTCGACGGCCGCAGCCGTTGCCTCGAGCAAATGACGGTAAGGGTTGTCCGGCTCGCGCTTGCGCAGATCGTTGCGCATCTCGGCGACGGTGCCGGCGAGAACCGCGCTGAGATCCGGGATCGGTTCGACACCGGTCGCCAGATAACGGAGGATCGGCTCGATGTGGTCTGGCAGCTCGCCGCCCTGGTCGACACCTGCCGCTGTCTGCGCCGCCTTGAGGTCGGCCATGAAGGCGCCGCGGCGGTAGCTCTCGCCCCAGGCGACGTGGCCGACGTATGGCACGAACAGCGGGGACAGGTCGAGGGTGCGGGTATGCAGCTCCTCCCAGTCGCCGGACGGCAGCGGGGTCACCGCGGCCACGAAGCGCTCCATGGCGGTGCGGGTGGCGCCTGGGGTGAGCCCGGCAACGGCGACCGCCAGGGCTGCGGCGTGACCGGCGGCCGGGTAGCGGTAGCCGAGGGCGACGGCGGCGGCGCCGTTCATGCTCCCCTCCTCGGCGGCGTTACGTAGCCCACTCCGGCAACGCCCTTGTGACGCAGCGGGTCGTTGACCGTCTCCACCGACATCTCGCGGTGGTACGGCGGCATCACGAACCGCTCATCGACGGTGGGGAGCGTTGTCAGCCGGTAGATCTCCTCGGCTTCCTGCGGGGTCGTTCCCGCCGCCGCCAGCAGGGCGAGCGTGTCGTCGTCGACGACACCGTCAACGCTCTGGCGCCGCTTGTAGATCCGGACCGCAAGCATCTTGCGCAACACCGTGCGGATCACCTGCTCGTCGCCTGCGGCAAACAGGTTGGCCAGGTAGCGGATGGGCAGCCTGGCCTTGTCCAGCTCGTCGAACAGCTCGAAGTCGACCCTCTCGGCGGGAAGGTCGAGCCGGGTCAGGTTGCGCTCCACGGTCGCCACCACGGGTGACAGGGGCGGGATGTAGAACATCATCGCCACGGTGCGGTACTCCGGGTGGAGCGGCAGCGCCAGCCCCCACTCCTTGACAAACCGCCACACCGGTGAGCGGCGCGCCGCATCGATCCAACCTTGGTCGATGCCGGCGGCGCCGGCGGCGACCACCACCCGCTCGTCGTACGGGTCGAGGATGGCGTCGAGCTGCGCTTGGAGAAGCTCGGGCTCGGGAGCGCCGGCCGCCGCCGTGATGCGGTCCTGGTCGTAGAGGAGCACACCCATGTAGCGGATGCGCCCGACGCAGGAGTGGGCGCAGGCGGGGGCCTGACCGGTCTCCATCCGGGGGAAGCACAGGATGCACTTCTCCGACTTGCCTGTCGACCAGTTGTAGTACACCTTCTTGTACGGGCAGGCGGCAACGCACATCCGCCACGCCCGGCACGTGTTCTCATTGACGAGCACGATGCCGTCCTCGGCCCGCTTGTAGATGGCGCCGGAGGGGCAGGCGGCAACGCAGGCAGGGTTGAGACAGTGGTTGCAGATGCGTGGCAGGTAGTTGAACACGACCCGCTCGATCTCCTCGAGCTGGTCCCGCACGTCCGGGTCGACGCCCTCGAGGCTCGGGTCGTTGCGGGCGTACATCGCCGACCCGCCGAGGTCGTCGTCCCAGTTGGGGCCGCCTGCGATGTCCATCTCGTCCCCGGTCACCATCGAGACGGGTCTGGCGGTGGGCTGGTCGTCGCCCGCAGGGGCGGTGAACAGGTCGCCGTAGCGGAACGTGAACGGCTCGTAGTAGTCGTCGAGCTGGGGCAGGGCGGGGTTGAAGAACAGCCTGGCGAGCCCTGTCGGCTTGTTGTGCAGGGTGAGGTGGAGACGGCCGTCGGCGTCGCGACGCCAGCCCCCCTTGTAGTGGTCCTGGTCCTCCCAGCCTGTCGGGTAGCCGGTGCCGGGACGGGTCTCGACGTTGTTCCACCACATGTACTCGGCGCCGCTGCGATCGGTCCACAGGTTCTTGCAGGCGACCGAGCAGGTGTGGCACCCGATGCACTTGTCGAGGTGGAAGAGCATGCTCATCTGGGCGCGGACTTTCATGCCGTTGCTCCTCACCACTCGGGCCGGTCGACCCGGCGGACGTAGACAAAGGTGTCGCGGTTCACTCCCGTCGGCCCCCAGTAGTTGAAGAAGTAGGAGAACTGGGCGTAGCCACCGGTCATCAGCACCGGCTTCAGCCTTGTCCTGGTGAGCGAGTTGTTCATCCCGGCCCGCTGCTTGCGTCGCGGTGAGATGGGGATGCCGATGGTGCGCTCCGTGGCGTGGTACACGAACACGGTGTTGCGCGGGATGCGCGACGAGGTGACGCAGCGCTGCACGAAGACACCGTTGTCGTTGTACAGCTCCACCCAGTCGTTGTCTGCGATCCCGAGGTCCGCGGCGTCCTTGTCGTTCATCCACACCGGGTAGCCGCCTCGGGACAGCGTCATCATGCGATGGTTGTCCGAGTAGGTGGAGTGGATCGACCACTTCCCGTGCGGGGTGATGTAGCTGAACAACCGTCCGCCCTGCCCCTCGGCCAGGCTCTGCTCGGTCTCAGAGAGCATGGTGTGGTCGGGGCGCGGCTTGTACACGGGGAGGTGCTCGCCCCACTCCCGGTAGCGCTCGTGGTCGAGGTAGAAGTGCTGGCGGCCGGTGAGGGTCCGCCACGGCACGAGGTGCTCGACGTTGAAGGTGAACGGGCTGTAGGCGCGGCCTTTGCCGACCAGCCCCGACCATGTCGGGGTGGTGAGCACGCGGCGTGGCTGGGCGACGATGTCGGAGAAGTCCCACCGCACGTCACGCTGTCCTTCGGCGAGATGGCGCAGTATGCGACCGGTCTTCGCCTCCTCCGCCTCGAAAGCCCGGTAGGCGAGCTCGCCGTTCGAAGCGGGGTCGAGCGCCAGGATCACCTCGCACACCTCGCGGTCTCGTTGGAGCGAAGGCAAGGCGTCGCCGTCGGCGCCGGGGGCCCCCAGGTAAGGCTGCCGTCTCGCCAGCTCGTCGTAGAAGTCCTCGACGGGGATCTTGAGCCCGTGGGCGGCGACCCCGTTGGCCCGCGTCGCCCTACCCAGGCTCACCATCTGCTCGTAGAGGTGGGCGTAGTCGCGAGTGACGATGCGCAGCTTTGGCATCGTCTTGCCCGGCACAGGCGGTGTCTCGCCCGCCCGCCAGTCGGCGACCGTCGGCTGGGCGATCTCGTCGATCGTGTCATGGGTCAGCGGGATCATCACCATGTCCTCCACCTGGTCGGGGAGGTGGCCGGCGGACAGCTGCGACACCCGCGCCGCCAGCGCCGTGAAGATCTGCCAGTCGGACCGTGACTCCCACGCCGGGCCGACGACCTCCTGCATCGGGTTGATGAAGGAGTGGCAGTCGGTGGTGTTGAGATCGTCCTTCTCGTACCACGTCGCAGCAGGGAGCACGATGTCTGAGTAGAGCGCCGACGTGTCCATCCGGAAGTTGAGGTCGACGACAAGGTCCATCTTGCCGATCGGGGCGTCGGGGCGGACCGTCACCTCGGTGACGCCGTGGTCCTCGGGCTCGGCGGCGATCGCGGTCGAGTGGGTGCCCAGGTAGTGCTTCATGAAGAACTCGTGGCCCTTGGCCGAGGTGCCGATGGCGTTGCCCCGCCAGATGAACCACGTGCGCGGCCAGTTGTGCGGGGCATCCGGGTCGTCGACGGCCAGCCGCAACGTGCCGGTGACGAGCTCCTCGACCACCTTGGCGACGACCTCCTGCTCGGTGGCGGCCCCACCGCGCCGCAAGCGACGCACGATCTCGAGCGGGTTGGTGTCGAACTGCGGGAAGAACGGGAGCCAGCCGAGACGGACCGCAAGCGCTTCGTGGTCGATGGTGTGGCCGTCGTGGTCGTGGTGCGCCGGCAGCGTGTCGTAGTCGCGGTAGCCCCGCTCGTAGCGCCACTGGTCGGAGTGCACGTAGTGGAACGACGGGGTGTTCTGGTGCCGTGGCGCCATCCCCCAGTCGAGCCCGAACGCCACAGACGACCAGGATGCCTGGTTGACCACCTTCTCCTGACCGACGTAATGACCGAGCCCGCCGCCACTCACCCCTACCGACCCGGTCAGCATCAGCGCCACGATCGCCGAGCGGTACAGAAGGTTGTTGTGGTACCAGTGGTTGGCGCCTGCGCCGATGATCACAAGGTTCTTGCCCTTGGTCAGCTCACCGTTGCGGGCCCACTCCCTGGCGAACTTCACGACGGTGTCGCGGTGGATGCCGGTGTACCGCTCCTGCCAGGCCGGGGTGTATGGCACGTCCTCGTCGTCGTAGCTGCGGGCGTCGAACCCGGCGAGCCCGCGGTGGACCCCGAAGCGGGCCATGACGAGATCGAAGATGGTGGTGACCGCCACTTGGCCGTCGACGGTGTCGAGCTGACGGATCGGCACCCCCCGCCGGATCGGCGCCGGCCCGCCGAAGTCGTCGAGCTCCAGATCGACGATGGCGTCGTGGTGGTCGATGAAGCTGAGCCGAGGGCTGATCTTCCCCCCGGCCACCTTGTCCGCCATCTCGAGGTTCCAGTGGCCCACCTCGGTCTCGGCCCACCGGTAGCCGATCGTCCCGTTTGGCATGCGGGGAGCGTCCTCCTCGTCATCCCAGACGAGGAGCTTCCAGTCGCCGTGCTCGACGGCCTCGTAGCCGGCGATCCTGTTGGCCCGCACACACCGACCCGGCCGCCCTTCCGCGTCGATCTCGACGAGGAAAGGGAGATCGGTGTACTGCTTGACGTACTCGTCGAAGTATGGCGTTGTCCGGTCCCGGTACCACTCGGTGAGGATGACGTGATCGACCGCAAGCCAGAAGGCGGCGTCCTGGCCGGCGTTGGCAGGGATCCACCAGTCGGCGTACTTGGCCACCATCGAGAAGTCGGGGCTGAAGACGGCGAGCTTGGCCCCGGCGTGACGCACCTCCGACAGGAAGTGGGTGTCAGGGGTGCGGGTCATGTTGATGTTGGAGCCGACGACGGCGACAAAGCGGCTGTTGTACCAGTCGGCCGCCTCATGGACGTCCGTCTGCTCCCCCCACACCTCTGGCGATGCCGGCGGCAGATCGCAGTACCAGTCGTAGAAGCTGAGAACGACACCGCCGAGCAGCGACAGAAACCGGCTCCCCGCGGCATAGCTGACCTGCGACATCGCTGGGATGGGCGAGAACCCGGCGACCCTGTCCGGCCCGTATGTCTTGGTGGTGTACACCGTCGAGGCCGCCGCCATCTCGAGCGCCTCGTCCCACGAGATACGCCGGAAGCCGCCCTTGCCACGGGCCTTCTGGTAGCGCTCCCGCCACCCCGGCTCGGTCTGGATGATCTCCCACGCCGTCACCGGGTCGCCGAGCGCTCGTTTCTTGGCCTGGCGCCACATGTCGACGAGCTCGCCCCTGGCGTACGGGTACTTCACCCGTATCGGGCTGTACAGATACCAGGAGAACGACGCACCTCGCTGGCAGCCACGAGGCTCGTAGGGGGGCAGACCCTCCTCGAGCTGCGGGTAGTCGGTTGCCTGCATCTCCCATGTGACGATGCCGTCCTTGACGAACACCTCCCACGAGCAGCTCCCTGTGCAGTTGACCCCGTGGGTGGTGCGCACCCGCTTGTCGTGCTGGAACCGGTTGCGGTAGAACTCCTCCCACTGCCGCCCGGCCGGATCGACGGTCTCCTGGATCCAGTTGTCGTTCATACCCTGCTCCTGAGTCGATCCGCGTAGGTGGGCCGCGGGCCCTTGATCACGAAGGTCATGAAGGCCAGCAGCAACGCCAGCCCGAGGAAGCCCCCCGCCAGCATCCAGTCGAACCCCCTTGTCGTCGTCGCCGGGCCGGCGTCGGTCTGGGCGGCGGCCAGGTATGCGGTCAGGTCTGCGATCTCGGCGGGAGTGAGCGGGGAATCGGTGAACAGCGGCTGCATCGTCGGCGACGGCGGGTTGGCCAACCAGCCGGCCAGCCCCGTCTCGCCCCCCAGCCGGGAGAACGCGGCGGTGAGGTCGGGACCAAGCCCGGCGCCGGCCTGCGAGTAGGCGCCGGCCTGGTGGCACGAGAAGCACGCCGGGCCTCCGTTGTCGAGGCGGACGGACCCGGCGAAGAGCGCCTCCCCGTTGCCGGCGTCACCACCGGTAGGGGCGGTCGGCAGGGTTGTCGACGTGCTCCCGCTGTCGCCGCCGAGCGCCTGGAGGTAGGCGATGACGGAGTCGATCTGGGCGGCGTCGAGGCCGGTCACCGGCGGCATCATCCCGTCGTAGGTCTCCCCGAGCACGGTGATCGGCCCGCTGAGACCGTTGATGACGACATTGCGGACATAGGCGTCGTCGCTCACATTCGGGTTACCGGCGAGCGGCGGGAAGGCCCCGGGCAGCCCGACGCCACCCGGCTGGTGGCACGCCGAGCAGCTCTGGTCGTAGAGGGTCTTTCCCTCCTCCTCGTCGCTCTGGCCCGCTGCGGGGCCGGCCGTCACCGCAACCAGCAAGGCGACCATCGAGAGCACCGCCACGCGTCTCGCCATCACGCCACCTCCTGAGAGGCCACCACCGCCGTCAGCGGGATGGCCGCCAACTCATCGAGCAGCGCCCCCCGCACCTTCACCCAGGCGTCGTGGAGCGCACAGTTCTCGTCGCTCGGGCAAGGGCCACCACGCAGCACGCACCTGTCGCTCACCGTTGGCCCTTCGACCGCTTCGATGACGTCGAGCATCCCGATCCCGCCGAGCGCAACCTCGAGCACATAACCACCGGTCGGACCAGGATCGGAGCGGACCCAACCGGCGCGGACCAGTGGCGCCATCACCTGGCCGATGAATGCCGCCGTCGTAGCCACCCTGGCGGCGAGATCGGGGCCTTTCAGCCGACCGGCAGCATCGAGGGCGCCGAGTGCCCTCACCGCCAGGTCGCTCCTTCTCGTGATGTCCAGTCTCATCTCGTCACCTCCTGCGCCATCAGCAGGGCTTCTCGGCTCCCTTGCGGGCGTAGAACCACCAGTTGATGCAGACGTTGAGGGCACAGAAGACCGCAAGACCGATGAAGAAGCCGGTGGGCGCCCCGGTTGACCCGATCACTGCGCCGATGATCGAGGAGAAGATGAACGGGCCATATGCGGCGATGGCGGCCGTCCACCCGATCACTCCACCCGCCTGGCGCGGCGGGAAGATCATCGGCATCTGCTTGAAGGTTGAGGCGTTGCCGGTCCCGGCGAAGAAGAACAGCGCAAGCATGACCAGCACGAAGCCGGTGAACTGGTCACGGGACGTTGGTTGCAGGAAGAACAACAGCCCGACAGCCGAAGCCACCAGCCCGATCCCTGACACCTGGGTCACCCTCGCCCCACCCACCCTGTCGGACAGGGGACCCGCCGCCGCCCGGGCGGCTGACCCGACCAGCGGCCCGAGGAAGGCGAAGCGAAGTGGGTCGGGGGCGTTGTCGAAGCCGCCGTACACCTCCCGGATCAGCAGCGGGAAGGCCGCAGCCAGACCTGAGAACGAGCCAAAGGTCATCAGGTACAGCGACGTCATCAGCCAGGTGTGCTTGTCCTTGAAGATGTCGAGCTGCTCTCGCAGGTTGGCCCGCACCGGGACGCTGCGGAGCCAGAACCAGGCCGCAACCGCCAGCGCCGCAACGATCGGGATCCACACCAACAGGGCGTTCTGCAGCCAGATGTCAGACGTCTTCCCGTCCTTGGTGAAGCCCTGCGGGCCGCCGAGCAACGACCCAAAGGCGGCAAAGCCGATGATCCACGGGGTGACGAACTGGACGAGGCTGACCCCGAAGTTGCCGATCCCCGCTTGCAGCCCCAACGCCGTCCCCTGCAGCCGCTTGGGGAAGAAGAGGCTGGTCGACGGCATGAACGACGAGAAGTTGCCGCCACCGAGGCCGGCCAGGAAGGCGAGCGCCAGCAGCACCCAGTACGGGGTTCCCGGGTTACCAACGGCGAGCATCCACCCGACCAGCGGGATGATCAGGGACAGGCTGGAGATGCTGACCACCTTGCGTGTCCCGAAGAGCGGGGTGAGGAACGTGTGGAGGATCCGCAACGTCCCCCCGGCAAGACCAGGAACGGCTGCCAGCCAGAAGAGCTGGCCGGTCGACAGATCGAAGCCGACATTGGGGAGACGGACAACGAGGGCGCTCACCACGAACCAGGTGACGAAGGCCATCGTCAGGTTGGCGGTTGTGATCCACAGCGTGCGCCACGCCACCGGCTTCCCTGTGGTCTCCCAGAAGGTCTCGTCCTCCGGCTGCCACCGGGCCAGCCAGTCGGCTCCGGTCCGAGACACCGCCACCGTCATCGCACCATCTCCCGGTGGGGGTGCTCGAAGTGGTCCTTCATCTCGGGAGCGGCCAACCGCATCATCCGCTGCACCACGACGTGCATCCACAGAAAGCTGACGACCGTGAAGAGGAACAGGACAAAGAAGGTGCTCTGCGGGAGCCCTGTGACCCGCTCGGACCAGGCGAAGAGCAGCGGCAGGATGAACCCGCCGAGCCCGCCAACCGCACCGACAAGCCCGCCGACGGCCCCGACATCGTTGGGGAAGTACTCGGGGATGTGCTTGTAGACGGCGGCCTTGCCGACACCCATCGCCACCCCGACGAGGAACACGAGCACCGTGAACATACCGGGCCCCATCCGGAACTCCATCACCTGGCGGACCCCGTCGGCTTCGATCGACTCAGGCAGGTACAGGGCGATGTGGCCGTTCGGGGCGCACAGCGCGGCGGTGGCGAGGATCATCAAGCCGAACACCCAGTACATAACCCGCCGCGCGCCGTACTTGTCGGACAGGTGGCCACCAACGGGGCGAAGCAGACTGGCGGGGAAGATGAAGAGGGCGGTGAGCAGCCCTGCGACCTTGAGGTCGAGCCCGAAGACGTCCACGTAGTACTTCGGCAGCCACAGCGACAGTGCGACGTATGCGCCGAACACGACGATGTAGTACGTGCCGAAGCGCCACACCCGGATGAGGCCGAGGGGGCGCACCAGGTCGGCGAGCGGGCGACCGTGCCCCGGTCGGTGATCCGGCGTCGGGGTGGCGATCCACATCGCAACCGCCGTCACCACCAGCAGGATCGAGTACAGGAACGGCACGAAACGCCACCCGCCGGGAACGAGGCCGCCAAGGGCGCCCCCCGCCGCCACGACGGTGACGAGGGTCGGCGCCGCCAGCTTGGTGATCGAGGCGCCGACGTTGCCCGCCCCAAACGTGCCAAGCGCCACCCCTTGGCGCTGTTGCGGGTACCACGCCGAGACCCAGGCGATCCCCACCGCAAAGGAGACACCGGCCATCCCGACGAAGAAGGCGGCCACCAGTAGCTGGCCGTAGGTGGCGGCGCGGCTGACGAGGAACGTTGGCACGGCGGTGGCGAGCAGCAACGAGGTGAAGATGATCCGCCCGCCGTAGCGGTCGGTGAGGATCCCGAACGGGACCCGCAACACGGATCCGGTGAGGATGGGGATGGCGGCGAGCATGGCGAACTCGGAGTCCGACAGCCCAAGCTCCTTGCGGAGAGGAAGCCCGACGATGGCAAACATCACCCAGACGGCGAAGAAGACGGTGAAGCCGATCGTTGACATGGTGAGCACCCGGCCGGCGCCAGGAACTACACCGGCGTCACCCACCGGCGTGGTCGTGGCTGCGGTGTCGAGCATGCGCCCCCGTCTGTCGGCTAGTCGCCGACTCTATGACTGCACGATCTGACGGCCTAGGCGGCGAAGGTCCCGGTGATCGGGGACCGGGGAGGGTGCTGCTCGACCGATGACGTGCCGCCAGTGCTGGTGGAGGAACAACGCTCCCCGCCGCGCCGCCACCTCAGACCCACCGGGGCTGACGGCAACGGCAAGACACCCATCGGCCATCCCGGCAATGACATCACCCGGCGTGTATCTGAATAGGCTCGCCGGATGCAAACTGCTGCCAGGTGGGCCGGGTTTGGCCAGACGGTGTTCACCGAGATCACCGAGCTGGCCAGGACCCATGGTGCGATCAACCTCGGACAGGGGTTCCCAGACTTTGACGGGCCCGACTTCATCAAGGACGCCGCGGCGACGGCGATGCGGCGCGGCGACAACCAGTACGCCAGGATGTTCGGCGTCGCCGAGTTGAACAGGGCCATCGCCGCCAGGTTCACCGCAGACACCGGCCACGCCGTCGACCCGGACACACAGGTGACGGTGACGTCAGGGTGCACCGAAGCGCTGGCGGCAACCTTCCTCGGTCTGGTGAACCCGGGCGACGAGGTGGTGCTCATCGAGCCCTTCTACGACTCCTACCCGGCGTGCGTCACGCTCGCCGGGGCGACGGCTCGGTTCGTGACCCTGCGTCCTCCCCGCTTCCGGCTTGACCCTGCCGACCTGGCCGCAGCCGTGGGCCCCAGGACGAGGGCCATCGTCGTCAACACTCCGCACAACCCGACGGGGCGGGTGCTCGACGACGAGGAGCTTGGCGCCGTTGCCGCGGCTGCCGCCGAACACGACGCCATCGTCATCTCGGACGAGGTGTACGAGCGGTTGGTGTACGACGGGGCCCACCGCTCCATCGCCACCCTCCCCGGCATGTGGGAGCGGACGGTGACGCTGTCATCGCTCGGCAAGTCGTTCTCGGTGACGGGGTGGAAGATTGGTTGGGCCATCGCCCCTGAACCGCTCACCGCAGGGGTACGCAGCGCCCACCAGTTCCTCACCTTCGCAACGGCCACCCCGCTCCAGCACGGCGCCGCCGCCGCCCTGGCGGCGCCGCAGAGCTACTACGACGAGCTGCTCGCCACGTACCGCCGCAAGCGTGACCTGCTGGCGGAGGGGCTCGACGCCGTCGGCCTCGACGTCTTTGTCCCGGAAGGGACGTACTTCATCCTCGCCGACCACCGTCCCTTCGGGTTTCCAGACGACGTTGCCTTTGCCCGCCACCTGACCACAGAGGTCGGTGTTGCCGCCATCCCCCCCAGCGCCTTCTACCACCGCCGCCAGGACGGCGCCGACCTCATCCGATTCGCCTTCTGCAAGGGTGACGACACTCTGAGGGCGGCGGTGGAGCGGCTTGCCGCCCTGCGTAGCTGACCGCCTCGGGCCGGCATCCAACCGGCCAGCGCCTGATAGCGTCGTCGTCGATGGAGATCCACGACAACATCGTCGCCGCCATCGGCAACACCCCCCTTGTGCGGCTCGCCAAGATCCACCCCCCGGGCAACCTCGTCGCCAAGATCGAGTACCTCAACCCCGGGGGCTCGGTCAAGGACCGCATCGGGATGCCGATGATCGAGCGGGCCGAGGCCAATGGCTGGTTGGGGCCCGGGGGCACGATCGTCGAGCCCACAAGTGGCAACACCGGTGTCGGGCTGGCCATGGCGGCGGCGCTCAAGGGCTACAGGATGATCGCCGTGATGGCAGACAAGCAGTCAAAGGAGAAGCAGGACCTGCTCAAGGCCTATGGCGCCGAGGTGGTGGTGTGCCCCACTGACGTCGACCCGGAGGATCCCCGCTCGTACTACTCGGTGGCGGCACGGCTCACCAGGGAGATCCCGGGCGCATACCGACCCGACCAGTACTCCAACCCGGCGAACCCGCAGGCCCACGTCGACTCGACCGGACCCGAGATCTGGCGCCAGACGGACGGGCAGATCGGGGTGTTCACCGCCGGTGTTGGCACAGGTGGCACCATCAGCGGGACCGCAACGTACTTGAAGTCGAAGAACCCCGACGTGATGGTCGTGGGGGTCGACCCTGAGGGTTCGATCTTCACCGCCCCGACCGAGGACGACGTGAGCACCTACCTCATCGAGGGTGTCGGAGAGGACTTCTGGCCGGAGACCTTCGACAGGAAGCTCGTTGACCGCTACGAGATGGTGACCGATGGCGAGGCGTTTCTGATGACAAGACGGCTCGCCGCCGTCGAAGGGTTGCTCGTTGGCGGGTCGTGTGGAATGGCGGTCGTCGGGGCGCTGCGGATCGCCGAGGAGCTCCCCGGAAGGCTTGTCGTCGTGCTCCTCCCCGACTCCGGCCGCAACTACCTGTCGAAGATCTTCAACGACGACTGGATGCGCACCAACGGGTTCATCGACTGAGAAGGACGGCATCGGGCCGCCCGAGCCGGAGCGAGGGCCAAAGGACCCATGGCCACGACGGCAGCGTGTGGCGTACGTTGGGGACGGCCGGGGTGATGTGCCGACGACCCGGGCGATCGGCACGCACCCCTGGCGGCGACCCCGCCGTCACACCCGCTCCAGGGCCTCGGCGAGGTCTTCAATGAGGTCTTCTGTGTCCTCGAGACCGACGGAGAGCCGCACCAGCCCGTCGAGGATACCGATGCGGAGCCGTTCGTCGCGGGGGATGCCGGCATGGGTCATCGTCACCGGATGGGTGACGATGGACTCCACCGAGCCGAGGTTCTCGGCGAGCGTCCACAGCCGCAGCGAGTCCATCAACTTCTTGCCCGCCTCGACCCCGCCCTCCACCTCGAACCACAGCATCGCCCCGAACCCTGTCGCCTGGCGCTTCGCCAGATCGTGCTGCGGGAAGGACTCCAGCCCGGGATAGCGCACCTGCTCCACCTTGGGGTGGGCCTCGAGGTAGCGGGCGATCTCCATGGCGCTCGCCGATTGCCGGTCGAGACGCTCGCTCAGCGTCTTGGTGCCCTGCAACGTCAGCCATGCCACCATCGGCGACATGATCGTGCCGGTTGCGTTCTGCACGAACGCCACCTTCTCGTGGAGGTCGGTCGTCCGGCTCACCACCGCTCCCCCGACGGTGGCGTTGTGGCCGTCCAGGTACTTGGTGGTGGAGTGGACGATGAGGTCGGCGCCGAGCTCGAACGGCTGCTGGTAGTACGGCGTGAGGAAGGTGTTGTCTACGACATGGGGGATGCCGTGCGCCGCCGTCACGGCAGACACGGCGGCGATGTCGGTGAGCTTCAGCGTCGGGTTGGCCGGGGTCTCGGTGAACACGAGGCGGGTGGTGGGGCCGATCGCCCTGTCCACGTTGGCGGCGTCCGAGGTATCGACAAAGTCGGAGGTGACGCCGAACCGGCTGTACACCTTGGTGGCGAGACGGTGTGTGCCGCCGTAGACGACATCGGAGAAGACGACGTGGTCGCCGGCGTTGAGCAGCGCCAGGATCACGGCGTTGGTGGCCGCCATCCCGGTGGCGAACGCCGCCGCCTCTGCGCCGCCTTCCAGCACCGCCACCTTGCGCTCCAGCGCCCGCACTGTCGGGTTGCCGCTCCGGCTGTAGGAGTAGCCCCTCGCCATGTACTCCTCGACGGACGGCTGGGCAAAGGTGGTGCTCTGGTGGATCGGGGTGAGCACGGCGCCGGTGATCGGGTCTGGCTCGACACCGGCGTGGACCTGCTTGGTTCGGAAGCGCATGACCGTCCTCGATCTTGCGAGGGTCGCGGGACGGGGCACAAGATACCGCTCCGCCGGAGGGCGTAGTCGCCAGGCTCAGTCGGTGGTCTCGTCCGCCCGTCTCACATCGGGCTCGATGTAGATGGGTCGCGCATGCCCCACCACCTCACGCACCCTGCGCTCGATGTCGTCGATGGCGTCGGCTAGGGAGGCGCCTGTGAGGTTGTCGCCAAACTCCACCTTGGCGCCGACAAGCAGGTTGTCCGGCCCGAGATACTGGGTGCGCATGTGGATGAGGCGCCGCACCGCCGGCGACGACGCGATGGCGGCGCTGATCTTGGCGTGCGTCTCGGGGGGTGCAGACTCGCCGATGAGCATGCCCTTCATCTCGACGGCGAGGATGGCGGCGATCACGCCGAGCAGCACCCCGATGCCGAGCGTGCCGATCCCGTCCCACACCGGGGCGTCTGCAACGACGGCGATCGCGATCGCCGACAAGGCGAGGATCAGCCCGATCAGCGCCGCCAGATCCTCGAGAAGCACGACAGGGAGCTCTGGGATACGGGCCGTGCGCACGAAGTGCCACCATGAGCGGCCCTCTCGCAGCGGCTGCGACTCGCGGATGGCGGTACGGAACGACCAGGTCTCGAGCAGGATGCCGATGCCGAGGATACCGAAGGCCCATGCCGGCGACTCGATCGGCTCCAGATGGCGGATCTTCTCGACACCCTCGAACACCGCAAACAGCGATCCGAGGCTGAACAGGACGAGCGCCACCACGAACGACCAGAAGTAGCGCTCCCGACCGTAGCCGAACTGGAAGGCATCGTCTGGGAGCCGCCGCGCCCGCCGCCCCCCGAGGAGCAGCAACGCCTGGTTGCCGGTGTCGGCAACCGAGTGGATGCTCTCGGCGAGCATCGACGCCGCCCCGGTGAAGAGGAACCCGACGAACTTGGCGACGGCGATACCGAGGTTGGCGAGAAAGGCGGTGACGATCGCCTTTGTGCCGGGTGAGCCAGATGCCACGGCCGGGAGGCTAGCGGCGACGCCGCCGGTTGCCCCGCCCGCACCCATCCGGCAGCGCCGACGCCTGACCGACGTCCCCGGCGGTTGACCATCTCGCTTGCACCGGGCTACGTCCGGGCCGTGGCCGCTACGCAGCGATTGCGATCCGGAGATGACGCGCCGATCGGGGTCGACAGGGGTTGCGCGCCGCTCCGCTTAGGACGCTGGCCTGAATGGAGAAGGAGTCCGCTCTACGATGTCACAATCAGCGTCCCCGCCGCCCCGGCTTCTTTGTGGCCCGGCACAGTGCAGAAGAACTCATACGTACCCGCTTTGATAGGTGTGAACTCGAGCACGCTGCTGCCGCCCGGTTCCGCCGAGATGTGCAAATCGAGCGTGTTGTCCATCGACCCCATATCATGGTCACCCGCTTCGCTGTTGATTTCCCGGACATCTTGCACTGAGATGGTTGCGACGCTCCAATCGTGTTCAAGCGCCCCGGCGTTCTCCATCGTCAGACGCACCGGCCGGCCGCTGGCCACTTCAATCGTCGCCGGGTCGTAGGCGATGTCCACGGCTTTGATGGTGATCGTTTGCGGCCCTGTGCTCGTCGGGCTGGCGGCGCACGCCGCGAGCAGCACCGCCCCGAGCATTGATGCGGCCAGTCGGTTCATTGTTCACATCCCTTCACAGCTTCAACTTGCGCAACCGCAGGCTATTGGTCACCACGAAGATCGAACTGAAGGCCATCGACGCCGGCGGCCAGCACCGGCTGTACAAAGGCGAGCGCAGCGGCCGGGGTGAGGATGACGTTGTGGAGAAGGGCCCAGAACAGGTCTTGTTTGATCGTCCGCATCACGGCCTTTGAGAGGCGGATCGCACGCGGCACCACGCAGGTCGCCGGTCATCAACGGCACCGGCGCGACCGTGATCGCCGCATCGGTGCCGGTGCCCATGGCAATACCGACATCGCCTGCGCCAGCGCGGGCGCGTCGTTGACGCCGTCGCCGACCACGGCGGATGGCGGACAGCGGACGGTTGACCGCCGTCGGTGGTCCGCCGTCTGCGGTCTGCAATTCCTGCACCGCTTGCGCGTTGTCGCCCGGCAGCACTGCGGCGATCACCTCATCGACCCCGACCAAGCGCAGCGTGGGGGAGAGGCCGGGGGTGAGGGGGGTTGCGGTTCGGTGACAACCCGCAACCACCTCGCCACGCCGTCGCCGTCACCGGGCCACAGCCCCGCCGTATCGTGACGACAACACACGCAGGAGACACCCCATGCACCCGATCCAACTCGTCGTCCTTTGCACCGTCATCGCCGGTGTGGCGCTGGTTTTCGTTGCCCTCAGCCTCGTAGCGTTCATCCCGCATGACCTGCGCCCGCAACGATGGTAGACCTCGGCTGCCGGAGAGCTGAATGACCACTCAGCCCCGCATCCCTTTGGTGGATGACGAAGCCGCCCTCACTGGTCGCCGCCGATGGCGAGGCGGCGCTGCGGTTGGTCGCCAGCGCCGCGCCCGATCTCCTCATCATGGATTCGATGATGCCGCAGGTGGATGGGCGCGAGGCGTTGCGCCGGCTGCGCCGACGACGGCAACTGGACGCCGGTGATTGTGCTGACGCAGATCGCCGAGGCCACCGAGCGGGCGATGACGCTCGAAGCGGGCGCCGCCCCGCCTTGGATCGATCATGCCCGATCGTCGTGTCACAGATGGATGTCCCAACGAGACAGGCGTACGTGATGATCCTTGTCGACCCGACCGAAGGCACCGCAGCTGCCGCATTCTCCACACCGTCCGCTACATCGTGCGGCCGATCGGACCGATGCTTGTGGGCACCGTGTCATCGATGGGGCTTGGGGCGCCGTTTGTCGTCGCCGGGTCGCTCAAGGGCGTCTACGACATCGTCCTGTGGCGTTGGTTGTCCCGTATCCCCCTGCCAGACGACCAACCGGTGCTCGCTCCCACCGCCGACCACAGGGAGGACGTTCGATGAGATGGGTGACAAGGGCACGCCCCAGGACCGATCGGATCGCGTGTCCCTGGCTGATTCGACGGTTCATCGACCCCGGCGCCGAGATCGTGTACGTTCCGGCCGACGAGGTGGACGCAGGGCGACCGTGACGAATGGCGGTGTCGATCCCTACGCGGGGTCGAGACGGAACCCGAACGGCAGCTCGAGACGATGCGCCCGCATCAGCGTGTCGTCCCCCAGCAGCACCGCGGTCGGGCCGTCTGCGACGATCTCGCCCCTGTCGATGACGATGGCCCTCTGGCACAACTCGAGCGCATACGGCAGGTCGTGGGTGACGATGAGCTGGGTGATGCCGAGACCCTGCAGGATGATGGTCAGCTCGCGGCGGCTCGCTGGGTCGAGGTTGGAGGTCGGTTCGTCGAACACGAGGATCTGGGGCTCCATCGCCAGCACCCCTGCGATCGCCACCCGCCGTTTCTGACCAAAGCTGAGGTGGTTGGGGGGTCGCTGCGCCAGGTCGGCGACCTCGACGGCGTCGAGGGCGGTGGTGACCCTGGTGTGGAGCGCATCGCCTTGGAGACCGAGATTCTGCGGCCCAAAGGCGACATCCTCCCACACGGTTGGCATGAAGAGCTGGTCGTCCGGGTCCTGGAACACCACCCCCACCCTGCGGCGGACCTCCATCAGCGTCTCTCGCGTCAGGGTCAACCCGCTGACGGCCACGGTGCCGGTCTGCGGCATGTGGATGCCGTTCATGTGGAGCACCAATGTGGTCTTTCCTGCGCCGTTTGGACCGAGCAGGGCAACCCGCTCGCCTGGGTGAATGTGCAGGTCGACACCCCGCAGCGCCTCTGTTCCGTCTGGGTAGCGGTAGGAAAGCCCGCTGACGGCGATGGTGGGGGTGCTCATGCGACCCCGATGGCGGCAATGGCGATCGCCCACGCCAGCACGGGGACGGCGAGCACACCGACCCACACCCCAGCCGTGGCGTGATCCGTCGTCGCCGCCGGCATGTGCCCGGCATAGCCGCGGGAGGCCATCGCCAGGTAGACCCTCTCACCGCGCTCGTACGAGCGCACGAACAGCGAGCCGATCGATGTGGCGTACGGTCTCAGCTGGCCGATCCAGGTCGGGTTGTACGCCCGCGACTGCATCCCGATCCGCATCCGCCGCATCTCCCCGAGCACGACGTCGAGGTACCGCACCATGAAGCCCATGATCGCGGTGACGATCCGCGGCACCCGCAGCGTGTCGAAGCCGCGTAACAGCTCGGGGATCTGCGTCGTGCCGGCGAGCACGATGGAGCTGGCAAGACCGAGCGTGGCCTTGGCCAGGATGTTCCACATGTCCCACAGACCCTCGTGCGACAGCTCGACACCGGCGACCGAGACGGTGTCGCCACCTGCCACAAACGGCAGCAGCAACGCCACGATGAGAAACGGGACCTCGACCACCATCCTGGTGGCGACAAACCGGACACCCAGACGGGCGTACGTCGCCAGCACCACGATCACGGCGGCGTAGAGCCCGAACGCCCACACCGCCTCTCGAGGTGTGGCGACAACGGCGAAGACAAACCCGAACGCCGCCACGATCTTGGTGTGGGGAGGCAACCGGTGGAGCCTGGTGTCGCCGTGCCGGTAGAGGGCGTGGACATGACCGCCGGCCATCAGCCGGTGCTCCGCACGGCCACAGCCATCACCGTGAGGCCGTCGGCTTGGTGTGGTCGGGGAAGCGGCGCCGCACCAGCCAGAAGATGCCGTATCCGACACCGAGCGTCACCAGCACCCCGAGGAGACCTGCCACCGCCGTGTTCACCGCCGAGTTGTCTGTCAGGTTCTCGCCGTAGCCGGCGAGCGGGGCGTCACCGAGGGTGTGGTCCTCGGCGGTGTCGAGAAACCCCTCCTCCCCGGCGACGTACTCCAACCCGTCGGGGTTCCCCGAGGCGAACTGGCTCACCACGACGGCGAACACCACGACGACGAGTAGACCCACCCCGAAGAAGATGCGGTTGCGGCGATCCATCAGACGAGCTCCTCGGTGCGGTCGCCCCGATAGTCGGGGGCGCCATAGACGAGATCGGAACGGCTGGTCATCACGGCGCCGACGACAAGCGACGTAAGGACGCCCTCCCCGATCCCGATCAGGAGATGTGTCCCCAGCATGGCGACGAGCACCGCGCCGAGCGAGACATCGGCGGTGCCGCCGAGGGCGAACTGGGCGACAAACCCCATGGCGGCGAGCGGGACGGAGACAAACCCCGCGACACCGGCTGCCAGCGCCACGCTCTGCCGGCGCTTGGGGAGGAGGTGGAGGATGAGGCGGTAGAGCGCATAACCGCCGATGGCCCCCACCAGCCCCATGTTGACGATGTTGAGCCCGAGCGCGGTGAGCCCGCCGTCGGCAAAGAAGACCGCCTGGACGACGAGCACAACGGCGAGGACGACGAACCCGGCCCATGGTCCCACCAGGACCGCTGCCAGCACGCCACCGAGCAAGTGACCGCTCATCCCGGAGAGCACGGGGAAGTTGAACATCTGTGCGGCGAAGACAAACGCCGCCGCCAGCCCGGCGAGCGGGACCTGCCGCTCGCTCAGGTAGCGACCGGTCTTGCGTACGGCGACGCCGACACCACCCGCCGCCGCAACCCCGAATCCGGCCGACGTGACCCCGTTGATGAATCCGTCGGGAATGTGCACGATACCCGATCCCCCTTGATGCAAGTACCTTGCAACTGTACGACGGGTGGCGACGTGTCGTCAAGCGGTTCTGCATGTGGCGCAATGACCAGACAGCGCCATGTGGGTCGGGTCGATGGCAAACCCGGTGCGGCGCTCGATCTCGGCGGCGAACCCTGCGATCTGCGACTCGGGGAGGGCGAGCGTACGCCCGCAGCCGGCGCACACCAGGTGCTGGTGGGGGGCCTCGGTGGCGAGGTGGTAGACGGAGGCGCCGGCAGGGAGGTGGGTGTGGGTGATCAGACCCGCCTTCTCGAGGGTGTCGAGGGTGCGATACACGGTTGACTGGTCGAGGGCGACACCCATCTCCGTGTTGGCAAGCTCGTGGATCTCCGGGGCAGACAGATGCTGGTCGAGTGCCGAGACAAGCACGGCGCACACCGCCCGGCGCGGTCGGGTGACTCGGAGACCACCGCGGCGGACTGCGGCGAGGAGCTCGTCGACGTGACTCGCCATGGCTCCCCTGACACTATCCCTCTGGCGGGAAGGGAGAGCCTGACGTGAAGGCGTCGAGCACATCCGTGGCGGCCGGCTCGATACGGACGACGTACGACACGCCGCCCTCGTCGGAGATGGACACGGGGAGCGTCCGCGTGTCGATCTCGCCGCTCTCGAGACCAAGCACGGCGCGGCCCAGCTCGACCAGGACACCAACGGAGACGCCGGAGTCTGCGCGGATCTGCTCGGCGAATGCCGCGGCGAACCCAGGCAGGTTGAAGGCACGTCCCGGTGACGTCGCCTGGTCGAACATCGTGAGCAGAAGCTGCTGCTGGCGTCCGGTCCTGCCGATGTCGCTGCCGTCGACGGACACCCAATCCCCGCTACGCAGCTCCTGGTAGGAGCGGGAGCGGGCGTAGGCAAGCGCCATCTCGCCACCGAGGGTCTGCTCACCGGCCGGGACGTCCAGACCCGACTTCAGGTCGCGGGCCGGGTTGTCGAAGGTCAACGTGACACCGCCGAGGGCGTCGACAACGTTGGCAAAACCCACGAAGTCGATCTCGATGTAGTTGTTGACGGCGACACCGAGGTTGTTCTGGACCGTCTGTACCAACAGGTCGGGCCCGCCGAACACGTATGCGGCGTTGATCTTCTGGGTGCCCTCCCCCGGGATCTCCACCTTGAGGTCGCGAGGGATGCTGAGCAGCTGCGCCCTGCCGCCGCTGAAGTGGGCCAGCATGATGACATCTGTGCGCGAGCCGGAGAAGCTGCCGAAGTTGCCCTCGAAGTCGTCCGGCAGATCCTCACGGCTGTCTGTGCCGACGATGAGGATGTTGCGGATCCCGGCGTCGACCGGCTGCAGGGACTCGAGCTCGCTCTCAGGGATCTTCTCGATCTTGGAGTCGGCCCACAGCAACGCACCGATCGCGGCAAACACGCCGATCACGGCGAGGGCCAGCAGCCATAGCAGCACCGTGCGGCCGCGCCGTCTGCGTCTTGGCTGTTCGGGTGCGGGCGGCGCCTGAGGCATCTCGACAGTGGTCATGGGATCAACCTCGAAGCCGGGAGGGGAACCGTCCCCGGTGGGACGGGGGCAGTGTACCGGCGGTTCCAGGGAAGTTGGCGATCCCCTCCCGGGCGCGCCGTACGAGGCGGCGATAGCATCGCGGCATGGCCACCGATCTCAACCGTTACAGCCGCCGCATCACCCAGCCCGCCTCCCAGGGCGCCTCCCAGGCCCAGCTGTACGCAACAGGGCTGACCGAGGACGACATGGCGAAGCCCCAGGTGGGCATCGCCAGCATGTGGTACGAAGGGAACTCGTGCAACATGCACCTCGCCGATCTCGCCGCAAGGGTCAAGGAGGGCGTCGTCGCCGCCGGGCTGGTGGGGATGCGGTTTGGCACGATCGGCGTCTCAGACGGCATGTCGATGGGCACGGAGGGGATGAGCTATTCGCTCCCTTCCCGCGACCTGATCGCCGACTCGATCGAGACTGTTGTCGCCGCCCACTGGTACGACGCCGTCGTCGCCATCCCAGGCTGCGACAAGAACATGCCCGGCAGCATCATGGCTATGGCCCGTCTCGACCGTCCGGGGCTCATGGTGTACGGGGGCACCATCCGCCCAGGCTTGGCCAGCGACGGCGCCGTGCTCGACATCGTCTCCGCGTTCCAGTCGTACGGCGAGTGGATCGCCGGCCGCATCGACGACGCGGCCCGCATCGACATCGTCCGCAACGCCTGCCCCGGAGCAGGCGCCTGCGGCGGGATGTACACGGCCAACACGATGGCCGCCGCCATCGAGGCACTCGGGATGAGCCAGCCGTACAGCTCGTCGACCCCGGCGACCGACCCGGCGAAGCTCGACGAGTGCTACGCCGCCGGCGCCGCCATCCGCAACCTCCTCGAGCTCGATCTCACACCGCGAGCCATCATGACAAGGGCCGCCTTCGAGAACGCCATCACCGTCGTGATGGTGCTCGGCGGCTCGACGAACGCCGTCCTCCACCTCATCGCCATGGCACGGTCTGCGGGGGTGGCCCTGACCATCGACGACTTCCAGATTGTCAGCGACCGGGTCCCTCTCCTCGCCGACCTCAAGCCGAGCGGCCGATTCGTCATGGAGGACCTGCACCAGGTGGGTGGCACCCCGGCCGTGCTCAAGCTGCTGCTGGAGCATGGCGCCCTCGACGGGGACTGCGTGACGGTGACCGGAAGAACGATGGCGGAGAACCTGGCGGACCTGGCCGGGCTCCGCAGCGGGCAGGTGGTGATCCACCCGTGGGAACGCCCGATCAAGGACACCGGCCACATCCAGATCCTCAGGGGCAACCTCGCCCCGGACGGTGCCGTCGCCAAGATCACCGGCAAGGAGGGTCTCCGCTTCTCGGGGCGCGCCAAGCCCTTCGACAGCGAGGAGGCGATGCTGGCGTCGCTGGAGCACGGTGCGATCGCCCCCGGCGACGTGGTCATCATCCGCTACGAGGGTCCCAAGGGCGGGCCGGGGATGCCCGAGATGCTGACACCGACATCGGCCATCGTCGGCGCCGGGCTCGGCGATCAGGTGGCACTGCTCACCGATGGGCGCTTCTCCGGGGGATCTCACGGGTTCATCATCGGCCACGTCACGCCGGAGGCGCAGCTCGGCGGCCCGATCGCCCTGGTCGAGGAGGGCGATGTTGTGACCATCGACGCCGAGCGCCGCTCCATCCACGTTGACGTTGCCGAGAGCGAGATGGTGCGGCGTCTGGCGGCGTGGAAAGCGCCGCCACCCAAGGCCGTGCGAGGTGCGCTGGCCCGATACGTTGCGACCGTGCGATCGGCATCCGAGGGGTGTGTGACCGACGAGTAGCCCTTCAGGTACGATGGCGGCCATGAAGCTCGAGATCGAATACTGCGCCGCTTGAGGCTATACGGACCGTGCCGTGCGCATGGTTGAGAACCTGCTCTCCGAGTTCGAGCACGACATCGACGCCGTCACCGTGATCCCCTCGAGGGGTGGAGTGTTCGAGGTCACTGCCTCCGGCGAGCTGATCTACTCCAAGAAGGCCACCGGACGCCACGCCGAGTACGAGGACGTGGCCGGCCCGCTGCGTCATCTGCTGGGCTGACCGTGCTCACCCCAGCCGGCTGACGGGGGGGTGACACACGCTACCCTCCCCGGCTCCATGAAGAACGGGACAAGCCAGGCCGTGCTGGTCACGGATCTCCTCGCTGCGGAGGGACCGTTTGCCGCACTGGCGGATGACTTCGTCGCCCGCCGCTGCTCGGTGTGCGCAGCATCGGTTGGCGAGGATGTCGTGTCCGTCACCGCCGGGTTTGCCTGCGTGGAGTGCGCCCCGCTGTTCGCCGGCTGAATCTCAGCGCAGGTGATCGGGGAAGGTGGCGGCCACCACCCGGCGCACCGCTTCGTGGAGGATGCCATTGGAGGTGACGATGTGTCGTGCCAACGGCGTCATCGCGGAACCGGACGGATCGGTCGCCTTCCCACCCGCCTCGGTCACCATCAGCAACCCGGCGGCGATATCCCACGGCTTGAGGTCGTACTCCCACGAGGCGTCGAGACGGCCGGCGGCGACATAGCACAAGTCGAGCGCGGCAGACCCGAGCCGACGTATCCCGTTGACCCTGCGCAGCATGCCGGCGAGCGTGGCCACGTAGGCGTCGGCGTGCTCGTGGTGGTCGTAGGGGAACCCGGTGACGACAAGCGCCTGGCGCAGATCGGATGTGGCTGACACCGCGATGGGCACGTCGTTGAGGGTGGCGCCGCCGCCGGCGACGGCAACAAACAGCTCGTCGTGTATCGGGTCGAGCACCACCCCCACCAGCGGTTGGTCGCCGTCGTAAAGGGCGATCGACACCGACACCGGGCTGAGCCCGTGGATGAAGTTGACCGTGCCGTCGAGCGGGTCGATGAGCCACAGCCTGGTGCTCCCCGCACGAGCGGTCCCCTCCTCCCCGAGCACGGCGTCATCGGGACGATGGGTGGCGAGCAAGGAGGTGATCGCCGCCTCGGCGGCCCGATCCACCTCGGTGACAGGGTCGTTGCGCCGCTTGAACGCCGCAGCGGCATGACGCCCGAACCCGGCGGCGACGATGGCTCCCCCGGTGCGGGCGGCGGCGATGGCGAGGGCAAGATCATCCATGGTGCGCATGCTACGGCGCCCCCTCACCCCAGCCTGCGCGCCCTGGGTGTGGGTGACCAGGAGCACTGACCCGGCCCAGGGCTAACCTGCGCCGGCGGATGATCCCGTACCTCGTGGCCGCCGCCGGCGGGCTCCTCATGTGGATTGCGTTCCCCCCGCTCGACTGGGGGTTGCTGGCGTTCGTCGCCGCCGCTCCGCTCATGTGGGCCTCGCGACGCGTGGGCTCGGCGGGGGCCGCCCTCGCCATCGGGTTCATCCACGGAGTCGTGTTCTTTGGCGCCCTGCTCTACTGGATCTCGGTGATCGGGGTGGTGGCGTGGCTGCCGCTCACCACCGTGTTGGCGGCGCTGACGTCGGCGTACTCGCTGCTGATCTGGTCGTTTCGTCACTGGCCCGCCGGGCGATGGTGGCTCATCGCCGTGGCCGGGTGGGGTCTGTGGGAGCTCCTCAAGGCGCACTTCCCGCTCAACGGCTTCCCTTGGGGCTCGCTGGGTTACGCCGCCGCCGGCAACCCGGGATTCATCGGCGCCACCCAGTGGATCGGGCCGAGCGGATGGGGGCTGGTTGCTGCAGGTGTCGCCGCCGGTCTCGTGCTCGTGATCGACCGCCAGGAGCACTGGAGCCTGCTCGTCGACCCGCTCGTGGTTGCATTCATGCTGATGCTCGCCGGCGGTCTCCTGCCGCCGACTGCCAATGGTCCGACGCTGCGGGTGGCGATCGTCCAGGGTGGGTCGCCATGCCCTGGGGTCCACTGCCCCGACGAGAACCGACTGATCTACGAGTCGCACATAGAGCTCACCCAGCAGCTGGCGGCCGGCACGGTGGATCTCGTGGTGTGGGCCGAGAACGCCATGGGTACCCCGTACGAGCCCGAGGAGAACCCTGACGTGCGCGCCGCTCTCGAGACGGAGGTGCGGCGTCTCGACGCCTACCTGCTGGCGAGCGGCACCCGGGTCGTCGACCAGGAGCAGTTCCTCAACGTCAACACCTTCTTCGGTACCAACGGGTCGGAACTCGGCACCTACCTGAAGCGTCACCCTGTGCCGTTTGGCGAGTACGTCCCGCTCCGCACGCTCTTCGCCTTCGTGCCTCAGCTCGATCGAGTGCCGAGGGACATGATCCGCGGCGACGAGTCGGTCGTGTTCACAACCGACGTCGGCGGCATCGGCTCGGTCATCTCCTTCGAGGGTGCGTTCACCCGCTACATCCGGTCAGAGGCGCAGGCAGGCGCTCAGGTGCAGGTGGTGGCAACCAACGAGAGCAGCTTTGGGAGGGGCCCCGCCTCGGACCAGCTCATCGCCATGACGCGCGTCAACGCCGCCGCCGTGGGGCAGGACCTCATCCATGCCGCCATCACCGGCCGATCGGCCGTCATCGACGCCGACGGCGACATCGAGGCGACGACGGAGCTGCTCGAGGTCGGTGTGCTCGAGGGCGAGGTCCAGATGCGGGTGGCGTCGCCCACCCTGTACACCCGGTTGGGCGACTGGCTGCTGCTCGTCGCCGCCGCCTGCGCCATCCTGGCGATCACCCTGCCCGGGGGCGGCAACGAGGACAGAGCGCCAGGTACCGGGGCGTGAACGACCGCTCCGTCATCCACCCCGGCCGGCGCCACCGAATACACCGTGACACCGGACCTGGAGTGGTTTCCATGGCAGACACAGCGATGAGGGCGGACCGGCCCGGCTCCCACATCCGACGCCCAAAGCAGTACACGGACGGCAGGGTGTGCGCCCACGACGGCTGTGACGTCGTCATCAGCCGCTACAACCGGACAGACACCTGCTTTCGTCACCGCCCCGTGGTCTACCCACGGATCCGCGGCGCCTTCACAGACGGACACGCCAGCGACTGACGGCGACCGATGCTAGGCCTCGTAGGCGGTGAGCCCGGCGTCGATGAGATCGATGCCGTGGTCGAGGTCCTCGAGGGTCACGTTCAGCGGCGGGATGAAGCGGATGATGTTCCCGTCGGGGCCACAGGGCAGCACCATCATGTGGTGCGCCAAACAGTGGCGGCGCACCTCGTCGATGGCGTGCTTCGAAGGGGTGTGACCGTCCGGCCCGACCAGCTCGACGCCGATCATCAACCCAAGCCCTCGCACGTCCCCGATCGTTGGGTGCACTTCCTTCATCTCGTTGAACCGGGAGAAGGCGTGGTCTGAGAGCTTGGGGACCTGCGGCAGGACCTCGGCGATGGCATCGATGGTGGCGGTGGCGGCCGCACACGACACCGGGTTGCCGCCAAAGGTGGTGCCGTGCGAGCCGGGCTCCCACGCATCGAGCAGCTCGGCGGACGAGCCGACGGCGGAGAGCGGCAGCCCGTTGGCGATCGCCTTCCCCATCACCAGGATGTCGGGGCGAACGTCGTATATCTGGCTGGTGAACCAGTCCCCGGTCCTGCCGAAGCCGGTCTGCACCTCGTCCATGATGAGCAGGATGTCGTGCTCGTCGGCAAGGCGGCGCAGCTCGGCGAGGAAGTCACGACCCGCCGGGTAGTAGCCGCCCTCACCCTGAACCGGCTCGACGAGGAAGGCAGCCACCTCACCTGGTGTGATCTCGTGCTTGAGCATCAGGTGCAGCTCGTCGATGGCGCGGGCGGTGGCCGCCTCCGTGGTCATCTGCCAGCGGAACGCACGGGGGAACGGTGTGATGAAGACCGACCCGACAAGCGGGTGGTAACCCTGGCGGTACTTGGCCTTCGAGGTGGTGTAGGACACCGACCCCATGGTGCGGCCATGGAACCCGCCGCGGAAGGCGATGACGCCCTGCCGGCCGCTGGTCTTGCGTGCCAGCTTGACCGATGCCTCGACCGCCTCGGCGCCCGAGTTCATGAAGAAGAACTTCTCGATGCCGTCAGGGGTGATCTCGAGCAGGCGCTCGGCGGCGGCGACGAGCGTGTGGTAGCGGAATACCCCGCCGGCGTGCCACACCCGATCGAGCTGCTCGAGGATGGCCTCCTTCACCATCGGGTGTTGGTGGCCGAGGTTTGACACCGCGATGCCGCAGGTGAAGTCGAGGTAGCGGCTCCCGTCGGTTGCGGTGACCCACGAGCCGTCGGACGAGACGATCTCGATCTCGGTGTCGAAGGCGATGACAGGGGCGATGACGGACTGGTGGCGTGAGATGAGATCGGACACTGGGGTCTCCTGTGGTGAGGCGCGACGGGCGAGGACGGCGGTGAACGCAACCGGCCGTTACGGCACGGCGAACAGCTGGCGGCGGACAAGTCGTGGCGTGCTCACCGGGCCATTCTGACACATCGGACCGGTTGCGGCCCCGGGTTTTTCGACTTGGCTCCGACCGCATGCACCGCCCGGAGGGTCAGCGTCCCTCGAAGTGCGCGGGACGCCTCTCCACGAACGCCATCATCGCCTCGGCAAGGTCATTCGAGTGGAGAAAGGCGGCGTTCCACAAGGCGACGTAGTCGAGACGATCGGCGACGGCTCTTGTCTCACCTGCGCCAAGCACCGCCTTGGCCCCCTGCACCGCCAGCGGCGAGTTGGCGGCGATGGCGCCGGCCATGGCGAGCGCCGCGTCGTGCAGCGTCTCCACATCAGGGAACACGTGCGAGACCAGCCCCATGTCCCTGGCTTCCTCGGCGGTGAAGTCCCGTCCGGTGTAGACCACCTCGGCCACCCTGCCGGGGTTGACGATGGCCGGGAGCCGTTGCAGCGTGCCGACATCGGCCACCATGGCGATCCTTGTCTCCCGCACCGAGAAGACGGCGTCTGCCGCGGCGAGTCGGATATCGCACGCCGTGATCAGGTCGACGCCGGCGCCGAGACAGAACCCGTGAACGGCGGCGATCACCGGCTTCGGGCACTCTGCGAGCGAAGAGAACGTGCGCTGCATCCGCTTGACCTGGTGGTAGAAGGCCATCCGTTCGGCCACGCCTGACCCGGACGGGGTCTCCCCGACCCCACCCGCGGCGAAGGCGGGCCCAAACGCGGCAAGGTCGATGCCGACGGTGAATGCCCCTCCCCGGCCGGCAACCACCAGCACCCGCACCTCGGGGTCGGCGCCAAGGGCAGACACGACGGCGGGGAGGTCGACCCAGAAGTCGGGAGCCATGGCATTCAGCTTCTCCGGTCGGTCAAGCCAAACGACGGCCGTGTGGCCGCGACGCTCGACGGTGACGACGCTCGACACCGGTGGATCGGGGGTGCTCATCCGGCGATGGTAGCCAGCGGGGGCTCCGGCCATGCGGCGACCGCCGCCGCCAAGAGCTGCGGGGTGTCGATGCTCAGCCACGACCGACCGTCCTCGCCCCAACGCCGCCACTCCGCCTCACCCACCTCCGTGGCGCCCACCCTGTCGAGCAGCGTCTGCAGCGAAGGGTCGCCCCGCTCCGCCAGCAGACGCTCGAGCTCAGGCACGCATGCGTCGCGATACACGGCGCACAGCGTCTGGCGACTCCCGTCCACGGGGACGACGACGGGGCCAAGCGTTGCCAGCAGACCAGCGACCGTTGCCGGTCTGAGATAGGGCTGGTCGGCGGCGACAAGTGCGATGTCGGCGCCGGGGAGTGCCCTCACGGCTGCCGCCAGACCCGCCGCAGGACCGGCGAGCCCTGGCGGGTCGGCCAGCGTGATGGACTCCAACCCCGCCTGTGGTGTGCCTGCGACCCGGACGTCGAGGCCCGCCGCCGAGCAGCCGGCAACCACGTGGTCGACGAGACGGCGCCCGCCGAGGGTCAGTGCAGGCTTGTCCGTGCCCATGCGAGAGCTGTGGCCGCCCGTCAGCACCACCCCCACCGGCGGCGGAGCCGGGCCGACGTCACGACCAAGGTAGCGGGCCTCGGGCAGCGGGTTGTAGCGGTAGGGGGCGATGTCGGTGAAGCCCATGGCGACATACAGATCGCCTGCTGTCTGCATCGACGCCGCATCGGTGTCGAGCACGACCCGGCCGAGCCCGGCCCGCCTGGCGGCGGCGATGGCATGGTCGGCGAGCAGGCGGCCAAGACCGTGCCCCCTGGCGGACGGCCGGACGTACATCCGCTTCAGCTCCCCCACCTCTGTGCTCAACGTTCGCAGCGCCGCCGTGCCAACCGGCTCCGCCTCGACGAATGCCAGGAAGAGGGCGCCGCCGGGTGGTCCGAAGTCGCCAGGTAGACGGGCCAGCTCACCGTCGAAGTCTTGGAAGTCGAGGGCAAACGCCAGGGCAGCGACATACTCGCGCTGGAGCGCCGCCACCGTCGCAACGTCGCTGTCCGTGACGGCGAGCCGCACAGACGTCCGCACTAGCGGAACGTGCCGTGCCCGACCGGGAACGGTGCACCATGGCCAGGCACGATGAGGTCGGCGAGCTCGACGATGCGCAACCGATGGGCGTGCAGCTCGCCGAGATCCCACGCCAAAGGGTCGGACTCGGCGGACTCGTGCCACCACAGGTGGGTGAGCGCCGCCACCCCTTCGTCGGTGTCTACAAGCGTTGTGATGTCCTGAGGGGTGTGGCCGGGTGTCTCCAGGAGTCGCACGTCCGGGGCCAGCTGGGCGCCCTCGGCGGGCCGCGACATCCAGGTGTCGTTCTGGTACACGGCCCAGTGGTCGTGCACCCGGACCGTAGGGAAGAGGGCGATGTTCATGGTGTGGTCGGGGTGGTGGTGCGAGAGGATCACGTCTGTGACGTCCCGAGGGGACACCCCGAGAGCACCGAGCGGATCGAGGATCGCCCCCCGCTCCGGCACCATCCCAGGGTCGACGACGATGACGAGGTCCCCCGTCCTGATGAGGGCAACCGTGCCGGCGACCCTTTCGCCAACGTAGCCGGTGAAAAGCACGTCGAGCTGCGCCATCGGCCGATGATACGGTCAGGTGAGGATGACGTCGCCCGAGCCGGTGACGATCTCGCCGATGATCCCGGCGGGACGCCCTCCCGCCTCGAGGACGGCGACCGCCTCGTCTGCGACAGCGTCGGGGACGACGGCAACGAAGCCGACCCCCATGTTGAAGGTGCGGAACATCTCGGTGGCGGGGAGGTTCCCCAGCTGCTGGACGGCGGTGAAGACGGCGGGAGGCACCCAGGCGCCGGTGTCGATGAGCGCCGAACACCCCACAGGGAGGATGCGGCGCACATTGCCTTGCAGACCACCGCCGGTGATGTGGGCCATGCCACGCACCTCGACGGCGCCGAGCAGCGCCAGCACCGCAGGGGTGTAGAGCACGGACGGCTCGAGAAGCGCATCGGCGACACTCCCCGACGTCCCCGGGAGCGGGTCGGTGGGATCGAGCGTCTCCAACACCACTTTGCGCACGAGCGAGAACCCGTTGGCCCTCAGGTTGGGGGAGGCGAGACCGAGAATGGCGTCACCGGGATGGATGGAGCCGCCGGTGACCTCCTTGCCGGCCTCGACGACACCGATGGCGGCGCCGGCGAGGTCGAAGGCGCCGTCGTCCATGACCCCTGGGTGCTCCGCCGTCTCCCCGCCCAGCAACGCCACCCCCGCCTCGGCGCAGGCGGCGGCGATAGAGCGCACCAATCGCCCCACCGTCTCGACATCGATGCGACCAACCGCGACGTAATCGGTCATGGCGATGGGGCGAGCCCCTGCGGCGACGAGGTCGTCGATGCACATCGCCACCAGGTCCCATCCCAACCCGTCGAGCCGGTCGGTGCGACGCGCCACGTCGGCCTTGGTGCCGACCCCGTCGGTCGACATCATCAGGACAGGGTCGGTGTATCCGGGCGGGAGCCGGATACCGGCGGCGAACCCCCCGAAGCCACCGACGACCCGGTCAGCCCAGGTTGCCGTTACGTCGCCCGCAATGGCGGCGACCACGGCGTCCGCTGCGGCGAGATCGACGCCCGCCTCGCGGTAGCCGGCCATCACATCCGCTCCAGCAGGTACTTGTCGCCGGCGTCTGCGACGTCCGTCGGGTACTCGCCGGTCAGACATGCGGTGCAGAACCCGGCTCCCTCCACCCCGATGGCCTCCAGCAGACCGGCAAGCTCGAGGTAGGCGAGGCTGTCGACGCCGAGTTGAGCGGCGATGTCGGCAACGCTGCGCTCGGCCGCCAGCAGGGTGCTGCGGTCCCCCGTATCCATCCCGTAGAAACAGGGCCATCGGTACGGCGGCGACGAGATGCGAAGGTGGACCTCGACGGCGCCGGCGTCGCGCACCAGATCGACGAGGCGTCGCGTGGTGGAGCCGCGCACGATGGAGTCGTCGACAACCACCACCCTGTGCCCGTCGAGCTCCTCGCGGATCGGGTTCAGCTTGAGCCGGATGCCCTGGTCGCGCATCGCCTGGGCGGGGTGGATGAAGGTGCGACCGATGTACCGGTTCTTGACGAGACCGTCGGCGTACGGGATCCCGCTGGCGGCGGCGAACCCCTGGGCGGCCGGGATGCCGCTCTCCGGCACCGGCACAACCACGTCGGCGGCGACGGGCGCCTGCTCCGCCAGCCGGTACCCCATCCTCCGCCTGGCGGCGTGGATGTTGCGCCCGTACAGCACTGAGTCTGGTCTGGCGAAGTAGACGAACTCGAAGACGCACAGCCGGGGCGGCGCCGGCTCGAATGGGCGGTGGGTGCGTACTCCTGAGCCGTCGATAACGATCATCTCGCCAGGATCGAGCTCGCGCATCACTTCAGCGCCGATGATGTCGAGCGCCGCCGTCTCCGAGGCGATCACCCACGCCTCCCCGAGACGGCCGAGGCACAACGGCCGGAACCCGTGCGGGTCACGCACCCCGACGAGGGTCTCCTGGTCCATGATTCCCAGGCTGAACGCACCCTCGAAGCGGGGCAGCGTCTCGAGGGCGGCCTTCTCCAAGCTGAGCCCGGCGCGCACCCCGATCGCGATCGCCTCCGTCATCAGCTCCGAGTCTGTGGTGGCGAAGAGCTTTCCGATCTCCTCGGCGAGACTGCGGGTGTTGGTGAGGTTCCCGTTGTGGGCCAGGGCGATCCCGTTGCTACCGGCCACCGGCCGGTACACCGGCTGGGAGTTCTCCCACGACGACCCACCTGTGGTCGAGTACCTGGTGTGACCGACGCCGATACGGCCGCCGAGCCCGGCAAGGGTCTGCTCGTCGAACACCTGGGCGACGAGTCCGAGGTCCTTGACAACCGTGACGTGGTCCTCGTCGGCGATGGCGATACCGGCGCTCTCCTGACCGCGGTGCTGGAGGGCGAACAGCCCGAAGTAGGTGAGCCGGGCGGCGTCACCGGCCGGTGCGTAGATCCCGAATACCCCGCACGCCTCGCCGGGTCGATCGATCTGGATGGCCGTGTCCGCCACCGGCCGAGTGTAGGCAGGACGGGTCCGGCGCCGCGAGATCCGACCCGTGGCTCAGAGGACCACGACAAGCGACACGAGCACGGCGAGGACCGCGCAGGCGATCACCGAACGGATTCGCACCGCCTGGGGACGGCCAGCGGCGAACCGACCCCACAGAGCGGCGACGGCGACACCGGCGACGAGCCCACCGACGTGGGCCCGCCAGTCGATGTTCCTGATCAGGACCGGTAGTGCCATGTTGATGAGCAGCAGCACGCCGAGCTGGTTGAACATCGCCCGACCCGCCGGGGTGTGCCTGGTCCGGTAGGCGACGTACATCCACGCCCCGAACAACCCGAAGATCGCCCCGGACGCCCCAACCGCCACCTGCTGGATCGGCCCGAAGAGATACGAGGCGGCCCCGCCACCAACCGCCGATGCGGCGTAGAGCAGCGCAAACGGGGTGGAGCCGACCTGGGTCTCGAGACGGGGACCGAACATGTACAGGGCATACATGTTGAAGAAGATGTGGGCGATGCCGGCGTGGAGGAACGTCGCCGTCAGCACGCGCCACCACTCGCCGCCCTCGATGAGCCAGTTGGCGGAGGCGAAGTCGTCGATGAGCTGGGCGTCGAGCGGTGGCGAGAGCAACCCGACGGCGAAGGTGGTGACCGCAAGGGCGATGACGGTGAAGGTGACCGGTGCGGTGGCGAACCCGGGCGTGGCGCCGCTGCGCCGAGCGTCGATGACCCGGTGGCGACCCTCGGGCCGGGAGCACTCGGGGCACTTCTGGCCCACCGCGGCATCCCGAGAGCACTCGGCGCAGATCGGTTTGCTGCAGTCGCTGCAGTGAAGTCGTGTGGCGCGGTCAGGGTGGCGGTAGCAAACCGTGGTGTCGAGGCGCTCGTCCATCAAGCCTGCAACCTACCGGCGCGTGGGCCATAATCCGACAATGGGGAAAGAGAAGCTCAACTGCCACAGACAGATGGCCGCAGAGCTGTTCAACCGCACCTGGGAGCTCCTCGATCTGGACGAGCGCAGCGAAGCGGGTGACCGGGAGATGCTGGCGGCAGCCTACGGGTCGCGGTACCACTGGCAGGTGGTCGGGGGCCCCAAGCAGCACTGCATCGGCGAGTGGCAGCTCTCGCGGGTGTGGGCCACGCTCGGCAACGCCGAGCGTGCCGCCACCCACGGCCGGCTCTCGCTCGAGCTCGCCAGACAAGCCGAACTGGGACCGTTCTACGTCGCCTACGCCCATGAGGCGCTTGCCAGGGCCGCAACGCTCGCCGGTGACGATGAGGCGCGCCAGCACCACCTCGCCGAGGCAGAGGAGCTGAGTCTCGACATCGCCAAGGGAGACGACGCCGAGCTACTGGCCACCGACCTCAGCGACCTGCGGGGCTGAGCTTCGCCAGGTGGCCGTTGCGGCCGAGGTCGGGGCGCGGCAACACAGCCGACCAGCCGTCGTAACACGCCCGAAACCTCTCGGTGCGATCGTGCGGCAACGCCATACCGGAGAAGCCCGATGGGTGCAGGCAGACCAACCGATCGTCTCGTCGCCAGGCGCGACGCTTTGGTGCACATGCGCATCGGCGACGGTGGGCGGGACATCTGCTCCGCACTCACCAGCACCCTCGACGAGGTGCTCGCCGAGCTGGCCGCCCCCCTCGAAGCCGAGCCGCTTGCCGTCGTCGCCGTCGGCGGGTACGGGCGCGGTGACCAGTGCCTGTTCTCCGACATCGACGTCATGCTCCTCCATGCGGGCGGCGACCTCGACAGGGCGACCGCGGCCATCCTCTACCCGCTGTGGGACGCCAACCTCAAGGTGGGTCACTCGGTGCGCACCGTGGGCGAAGCCCTCGCCGCCGCCCGCACCGACTTCGCAACCCTGACCGCAGTGCTCACGATGCGGTGCATCGCAGGAGACGGCTCGCTCGTCGCCGCACTCGAGGGGAGGCTGGCGGGGATGCTGGAGGGTCGACCGCTGACCCCCGCCCTCGCCGAGCAGGAGACCCAGCGGCGCCGTATCGACCCCTATCCGGTGATGGAGGCGGATGTGAAGCAGGGGCGTGGCGGGCTGCGCACGTTCCAGGGCTTTGTGTGGGAGAGACGGCGGGCGGCCCTCGTCTGGGACCGCCCCCACGGACCCGTCCCCGCCGAGGAGAAGGCGGGCTACGACGATCTCCTCGCCGTGCGCAACGCCCTCCACGCCGCCGCCAGGAGGCGGCACGATGTGTTCTCCGCCGATCTGCGCCGCCCCGCCGCCGAGTGGCTCGGCTGCGACCCATTCGAGCTCGCCTCACGGCTGTTGCGCAGCCTCGCCACAGGAGACCGGCTCGCCGAGCGCCGCTGGCCCGACGTACTCGCCGGTGGGAGCGACCCGATGGTCGCGCTCGGTCGCAAGGTATTCGGCACGATCACCAGCCGCTTCCGCCGCGTCCCGCCCCGACCGGCGACGACACCGCTGCTCCTCGCCGTGCGCGCCGCAGCCAGACCCGAGGGTGTATGGCTCGACACCGTCGAGACCGAGCGGATCCGCACCGCCCCTGTCACGCCGTTGACCGAGGACGACAGGGCCGGTCTCGTGTCCCTGCTCTCCGCAGGAGCGCGGGGGCGGGCGGCATTCGGCCTCCTCGATGAGCTGGGATGGGTCGACACCCATCTCCCTGAGTTGACCGCCGTACGCCACCTGCCACAACTCGCCCCCTTCCACCAGCACCCGGTCGACGCCCACCTGTGGCGCACCGTCGACGAGATGCAGCGGCTCGCCACCGAGGCGGGGGCACTGGGAGCGATCGCAGACGAGGTGGGATCGACCGAGGAGCTGATGCTCGCCGCCCTCTTCCACGACATCGGCAAGGGTTGCGGGGGCGACCACTCCGAGGTTGGTGCAGATGTCGCCGGTGCGGCGCTGCACCGGCTCGGGTTTGGCCCTGCCACCACCGCCGTCGTCACCAGCGCGGTGCGCCACCACCTGCTCCTCGCCGAGACGGCGACCCGGCGCGATGTCGACGACCCCGGGGTGGTCGCCGGTATTGTCGATGCGGTCGGCGATCTGCGCAGCCTCCAAGTGCTGTACCTGCTCACCGTCGCCGACTCCAGGGCGACCGGTCCCGCCGCATGGACCTCGTGGAAGGCGGCGCTCCTCGCCCGGCTGTATGAGACGGTCGCCGCATCCCTGGGTGCGCCGGGCAGACCGCAGCGTCGTGAGATGGCGTCGGTGCTGGCCGCCGCCGCCGGGCGCTACCCGGTGCGGCTGGTCGAGGAGCACATCGCCGCCATGTCGGCGGAGTACGGTGCGACCATGACGGCCGAGGAGGTGCTCCGTCACCTCGACGTCGTAACCCGTGCCGGCGACGGCGCCGCCCTTGGGGTGCGCCAAGGCGACGGATTCGACGACGTCATCGTCGTCGGGCCCGACCGCAGAGGGCTGCTTGCCGCCGTGGCGTCCGTGTTCGCCGGCCACGGCGTCTCCATTGTCGGCGCCCGGCTGTTCACCAGGAGCGACGGGATGGCCGTCGACGAGTTCCAGGTGGTCGATGACCGTACCGGCAGGCCGGTCGCAACAGAACGGTGGGGGCGGATCGAGCGCGACGTTGTCGCCGCCGTCGGGGGAACCCTCGACACCGACGCCATGCTCGCCGCAAGAGCGAGGGTGTACCGCAACGGTGTCGCGACGGCGAAACCGCCGGTGGTGACCCTACCCGAGGGCGCCTCGACCCGGTTCACCGTCGTCGAGGTGCGCTGCGCCGACCGGCTGGGGCGGCTCGCCGACATCGCCGCCGCCCTCTACGACGTCGGGCTCGACATCGGGCTCGCCCGCCTCGACACCAGAGCCGGCGAGGTGGTGGACACGTTCTACGTCCGTCGCAACGGCCACCCTGTGCGCAACCCCGCCGAGCAGCAGGCGCTGGTGCGCCACCTCGAAGCAGCCCTCGGCTGAGACCGCGCGTCAGCCAAGCCGGCGGGGAAGGGCGTTGCGCCAGATGGCGGCCGCCTCGCCGAGCGGCAGCACGCCAAGCAAGCCGAAGTCGAGGGCTTCCCCACCCATCGCGCCCAGCCGGCGGGTGGCGAGGCCGCTCGGGTCGGCCTCGGCGGGCAGGACGGCCAGCATGCGATGGGGTGACTCGTCGAGCAGGAGACGCCAGTCGCCCTCGGCGACCGTGACCCCGACCCCCGACCGGATGCAGATCTCGGCGAGGGCGACGGCGACGCCCCCCGCCGAGACGTCGTGGAGCACAGGGCTCCACCCGGCAAGCTCGATTGCGGTGGCGATGGTGCGCCGCCCCTGCTCCGGATCGACGTCGCCCGGTCGACCCCCCTCGTTGCCGAGCACGACCCTGGCAAACGCCGATCCGGCGAAGTCTGACCCGGTCTCCGGGCCGACCAGCCACACCGCCATGCCCTCCTCGGCCCGGTCGAGCCGGGGCGGGAACGGTGGCATCGGGTCGCAGAAGCCGAGCATGCCGACGACCGGCGTCGGGTGGATGTCGACGCCATCGGTCTCGTTGTAGAACGAGACGTTGCCGCCGATCACCGGCACCTCCATCGCCTGGCACGCCTGCGCCATGCCCTCGATCGCCTCGACGAACTGCCACATCACCTCCGGCTTCTCCGGGTTGCCGAAGTTGAGGTTGTCGACGACTGCGTAGGGACGAGCACCGGTTACGGCGACGTTGAGCGCCGCCTCCCACACGATGCGGGCGCCGCCGCGGTGCGGGTCGAGCCGGCAGCGCAGCCCGTCGCCGTCCGTCGAGACGGCGAGCCCCTTGTCCGTGCCCTTGATGCGCAGGAGCGATCCGTCGTGACCTGGGCCGACAACGGTGTTGAGGAAGAGCTGGTGGTCGTACTGCTCGGAGATCCACGAGCGGTCGCCAAGCGCAGGGTCGTCGAGCAGGAGACGCAGCGCCTCGGCGACATCGACGTGCTCGGGGAGCACGGGTGCATCGGCCCACACCGCGTCGAGCCACTCGGGGCGGCGGCGGGGACGCTCGTAGCGGGGGGCGTCCTCGGTGAGCGAGGCGGCGGGGACGGCGGCGACGAGGGTCCCTTCCTGGAACACCCGCAGCGTCCCCCCTGTGGTGACGGTGCCGATGGCCGAGGCGTCGATCTCCCACTTCTCGGCCAGGGCGAGCACCTCGGCGACGTCGTCTGGGCGCACGATCGCCAGCATCCGCTCCTGCGACTCGGACATCAGGATCTCGGCGGGGGTCATGCCCGGCTCGCGCAGATGGACGGCATCGAGGGTGACGTCCATCCCCATCCCCCCGTTGGCGGCGCACTCGGCGGCGGCGCACGAGATACCGGCGGCGCCGAGGTCCTGGATGCTGACCACAACGCCCCGCTGGTACAGCTCGAGACAGGCCTCGATGAGCTTCTTCTCCTCGAAGGGGTCGCCGATCTGGACGGAGGGCCGCTTGGCGCCCGACTCCTCGTCAAAGCTGGCAGACGCCAGGATCGAGGCGCCGCCGATGCCGTCGCGCCCTGTGGCCGCCCCCAGAAGCAGGGCGATGTTGCCCTCACCGGACGCTGCAGATAGCACGAGCTGCTCCCGTCTCAGGAGGCCGAGCGCCATCACGTTGACCAGCGGGTTTCCCGCGTAGCACGAGGCGAACTCGATCTCGCCACCAAGCGTTGGCACGCCGACGGCGTTGCCGTAGCCGGCGATCCCGGCGACGACCCCCTTCAGCATGTACCGGTTGCGGGGCTCGTCGAGCGGCCCGAAGCGGATCGGGTCCCACAGGGCGATGGGGCGGGCCCCCATCGTGAAGATGTCGCGCAGGATGCCGCCGACCCCGGTGGCCGCCCCCTGGTATGGCTCGACAAACGACGGGTGGTTGTGGCTCTCGATGCGCAGCGCCGCCAGCCAGCCGTCGCCGAGGTCCACCACGCCTGCGTTCTCGCCAGGACCGACAACCACCCACGGCGCCGTCGTCGGGAAGCGGCCGAGCCAGACCCGAGACGACTTGTACGAGCAGTGCTCGGACCACATCACGGAGTACATGGCCAGCTCGGCGGGCGCAGGGGACCTGTCGAGGATGCCGGTGACCGCCTGGTACTCGTCGTCGGTCATCCCAAGGTTGCGGTGCATGGCCTGGGTCACGGTGCGACCCCGACCGCAACCGCGGCGGCGACAAACGAGCCGAGCAGCACGGCGCCGTCGCTCGAGCCGAGGATCGCCTCGACCGCCCGCTCCGGGTGGGGCATGAGCCCAGCCACGTTCCCCGCCGGGTTGGCGATCGCTGCGATCGCACCGGTCGAGCCGTTCGGGTTGGCGGTGTCTGTCACCGCCCCGTCCGGATCGCAGTAGCGCAGCATCACCCTTCCCTCCTCCTCGAGCGCCGCCAGGTCGGGGGCGGGGGCGACAAAGCCGCCCTGGTAGGAGTTGAGCGGGATGCGCAGCACGTCGCCGATGGTTGCCGCCGCCGTGAGCACGCTGCCGGTCGACTCAACCCGCAGATGGACAGGGCGGCAGATGAACCGCAGGCTGCGATTGGCGACGAGCGCCCCCGGTAGCAGCCCCGCCTCGCACAGGATCTGGAACCCGTTGCAGACGCCGAGCACCGGGCGCCCCAGCTCGGCGAGCCTGGCCACCTCGGTCATGACCGGCGAGAAGCGGGCGATCGCCCCCGTGCGCAGGTAGTCGCCGTGGGCAAAGCCGCCGGGAAGCACCACCCCGGATGCGCCCGCCAGGTCTGTCTCCTTGTGCCACACCAGCTCGGCGTGGCAGCCGAGCACGCCAAGAGCGTGGACGACGTCGTGCTCGCAGTTTGTGCCGGGGAACACGATGACGGCGACCGTCACCCGACCACCTCGACCGTGTAGACCTCGATCACCGGGTTGGCGAGCAGCCTGGCACACATCTCCTCCACCCGCCGCACCGCATCGGTCGGGTCGCTCGCCTCCACCTCGAGGGTGATGATGCGGCCAAAGTGGACGTCGCTCACCTCGGTGTACCCCAGGTCGCTGAGCGCCCGTTGGGTCTCCACCCCTTCAGGGTCGGACAGCCCAGACCTGCGGGTTATCCCAACCCGCACCCTCACGGTGTCACCCCGGACGATCGCAGGTAGCCGGCGAAGCTGGTCCCGGTGAGCCGCTCGTACGCCTCGATGTAGCGGCGCCGCGTGTCGGCAACCACGTCTTCGGGGAGCGACGGCGCCGGCGGCGTCTTGTCCCAGCGCTGCCCATCGAGCCAGTCGCGCACCGGCTGCTTGTCGAACGAGGGCATCGTCGCCCCCGGCGCCCAGACGTCTGCGGGCCAGTAGCGGGAGCTGTCAGGGGTGAGCACCTCGTCGATGAGGATGATCTCGCCGTCGATCACCCCGAACTCGAACTTGGTGTCTGCGAGCAGGATGCCCCTGGCGGCGGCGTACCCGGCCGCCTGCGTGTAGATGGCGATGCTGCGCCGCCGCAGCTCCTGGTAGCGGTCGTCACCGACAAGCGCCCGCGCCCCGGCCTCGGTGAGGTTCTCGTCGTGGCCGGATGCCGCCTTTGTCGCCGGGGTGAAGATCGGCTCGGGGAGCCGGTCCCCCATGCGCAGCCCTGCGGCGAGGTGCTCCGTAGTGGGCCCGCCACCCGAGGAGTACTCGCTCCACGACGACCCGTACAGGTAGCCGCGCACCACACACTCCATCGGGATCGCCTCGGCGCGGCGCACGATCATCGACCGGCCGGCCAGGTCGGCCCGTTCTGCACCGCCGACCCCGAGCATCCCGGCAACCTCGGTGGACAACAGGTGGTGGGGCGTGTCGAGGAGCCCGAACCAGTGGACCGAGAGCCCGGTCAGCACCCTTCCCTTGTCCGGGATCGGGTTGGGGAGCACGACGTCGAAGGCGGAGATGCGGTCGGTGGCGACGATGAGCAGGCGGTCGGCGTCGAGACGGTAGACATCGCGCACCTTGCCCGACCCGACATGCTCAAGCGCCAACACGGGGTGCGATGGTAGCGGGGCGGTCGCCGTCCCCCTCCTATCCTCGGCCACATGATGCCGGACGCGGGGCGCGGTACGCCGTTCCCATGGGGCGAGCAGACGACGCCATACGACGAGATCGGCGGCGACGCAGTGGTGCGGGAGCTGGTGGAGCGCTTCTACGACCGCATCGACGCCTCGGCGCCGGGGTTGCGTGCGATGCTGCCAAGGGACGACACAGGCTCGCGCCAACAGCTGTACGAGTTCCTGTCTGGGTGGATGGGCGGGCCCGACCTCTACTCGGCCAAGCGGGGTCACCCCCGGCTGCGGATGCGCCACACCCCGTTCGCCATCGGTGCCGAGGAGGTGGAGGAGTGGCTGCGCTGCATGGGGGAGGCGCTCGACGAGATGGCGGTCACCGGGTCGCTGCGACGCTTCCTTGACGAGCGGTTCGCCCATTCCGCCAACTGGATGCGCAACCGCTGAGCCACGAGGTCAGGTCTCGGCCCGCCAGGCCGCAAGCGTGCGTCGGATCTCCCGCTCCGCCCTCTCCCCCACGTCTGCGGCGTCACCGGCGTGGCGAGACAGCGGCTCCCCGAAGCGCACCCTGACCACGGTGCCGAACGGCACCGGCATCAGGCCGTTGCGCAGCAGCCGCCACGACCCGTCGATGACGGCGGGAACCACGGGCAGACAATCGGCCGCCGCCAGCATCGCCTCGGCGCCGCCACGCCGGAACGGTCCCAGCCTCCCGTCCCGGCTTCGGGTGCCCGCGGGGAGGATGACAACGCTGACATCGCGTGCCTGGGCGGTGGCCGCCATCTCGGCGATCGCTGCCACCGCCTGGGTGCGGTCCTCACGGTCGATGAGGGCGTTGCCGCCGTGCTTCAGGTTGAGCGAGATGCTCGGGATGAAACGGCCCAGCTCCTTCTTCGCCACGTACTTGGGGTAGTTGCTGAACAGCAGACCGCCGATGAGCACGATGTCGAACAGGCTCTGGTGGTTGGCCACAACGGCGTAGCCGGTGCCGGCGGCGACGAGCGGCGAGCGCTCGACGCTCACCTTGGTGCCGCAGATGCGGAACACGGCGATGAGGGTCCACTGCAGCGCCGCCATCACCCGCTCGAAGGGGCGCAGCCCGAAGGGGCGGACGATGCGGCCTGCGACATCGAAGACAACGAGCGCCAACCCGAAGCCGAGGAGGAACGGGATGGTGAACACCCAATCGCGGATCCGGCGGATGGTCAGGCCCACGTGATCAGCCCAGGGATCAGGTGCGGCATCAGGTCGGGGTGTGCCGGGATGGCCCGAACGGTGATGCCGTGCGTCCCGCTGTGGTGGTAGCTGACGTTGGTGGCGCCAAAGACGTAGTCGCCATCGCCTCCGGACACCGGGCCCATGGGAACGGTCCTTCCGTCGCGGATCTCGCCACCGGCCCCAACCTTGCCGAGGTACAGCTCGACGGCGACGTCGGTTGGGGCGAGCCGCCCCAGGTGGACCTTCACCTCGACATCGAACGGCTGACCCACCCGCAGCGTGTCGACACCGTGGTCAACTGTGGCCTCGCCCAGGCGGACATCGCCCCAGGTGGCGGCGATGCGTTGCTTCCACGCCGCAAGCTCGCGGGCCGCCTTCCACCCCTCCTCCGCCATGTGGCGATAGCGGGCGGCAACCGGGAGGTAGAACAGTTCCGTGTACTCCTTGACCATGCGGTGGGCGTTGTAGACCGCGTTCAGCTTTGCCAGCGACGCCTGCACCATCGACAGCCACAGCCGCGGCAGCCCGTCGACCCCGCGGTCGTAGAAGGCAGGCACCAGGTCCCGCTCGAGCAGGTCGTAGAGCGCATCGGCCTCGAACTGATCGCGATACTCCGGATCGGCGTACGTCTCGCCCCGACCGATGGCCCAGCCCAGCCCCGCCTCGTGCGCCTCGTCCCACCAGCCGTCGAGGGTCGACATGTTGAGCACGCCATTGGCGGCGGCCTTCATCCCGCTCGTCCCGCTGGCCTCCTGGGGACGGACCGGGGTGTTGAGCCACACGTCGGCGCCCTGCACCAGGTACCGAGCCACCGCCATGTCGTAGTCCTGGATGAACACGAGACGGCGCCGGATCGCCGGATCACGGGTCAGCGTGATGATCTGGCGGATCAGCTCCTTCCCGGCGTCGTCACGGGGGTGGGCCTTCCCGGCGAAGATCACCTGCACCGGTCGCTCCTGGTTGCCGAGGATGCGGACGAGCCGCTCCCGGTCGCGCAGCAGCAACCCCGCCCGCTTGTACGTGGCGAAGCGTCTGGCGAAACCGATGGTCAGCGCCTCGGGGTCGAGCACGACGTCGGCCATGGCGACCTCCGACTGCGGGGCGCCTCGCAAGGTGAGCTGGCGGCGCAGCGAGCGTCTGGCGTAGGCCACGAGACGCTCCCGGCGCCGCTCGTGGGTGCGCCACAGCTCCTCGGGGGCGATCTGCAGGGCCCTGGCCCACACCAGGTGGTCGGCGGGCTCCTCGCGCCACTTGGGGCCGAGATAGCGCTCGTACAGCTCCTTCAGGTCATGCGACACCCACGACTCGAAGTGGACCCCGTTTGTGATCGACGTGATCGGAACCTCGGCGGGCGGCACGCCTGGCCACACCCTCTGCCACATCTCCCGGCTCACCGATCCGTGGAGCCTGCTCACCCCGTTGATGTGGGAGGAGGTGCGCAACGCCAGCACCGTTGCGCAGAACTGCTCGGCGGTGTCATGCTGATCGGTGCGACCGAGCGAGAGCAGCTCGGGCAGACCGACACCGATCGCCGCGGCAAACGGACCCAGATAACGCTCGACCAGGTGCGGGCCGAAGTAGTCGTGACCGGCGGCGACGGGTGTGTGGGTGGTGAACACAAGCCCGGCAGCCGCCTCGCGGGCCTCGGCAAAGTTGAGACCCTCATCCTGCATGAGGCGCCGGATCCACTCGAGCACCAGGAAGGCGGAGTGACCCTCGTTCATGTGGTACACCGCTGGGGTGTGCCCGAGCGCCGCCAGCGCCCGGAACCCGCCGATACCGAGCACGATCTCCTGACGGAGCCGGTTGTGGTCGTCACCGCCGTATAGCTGGTCGGTGATGTCGCGGTTGTCCGGCGGGTTGACGGAGAGGTTCGTGTCGAGCAGGTAGAGCGGAACCCGACCAACCGTGACCACCCACACCTTGGCAGACACCACTCCGTCCTCCATGGGCACGTCGACCACGAGCGGCGAGCCGTCGACGAGGACCTCCTGGATCGGCAGGTTGGCGAAGTCGTTCTCCTCGTACAGCTCCTGCTGCCAGCCCGTCTCGTTGAGCGCCTGGCGGAAGTAGCCCTGCTGGTAGAGGAGTCCGACACCGACAAGCGGGACGCCAAGGTCGCTCGCCGACTTGACGTGATCGCCCGCCAGCACCCCGAGACCGCCGGCGAAGATCGACAGACACTCGGTGAGCCCGAACTCGGCCGAGAAGTAGGCGACGAGCGGGGTGGCCACCTCACCATGGGTGCGCCGGAACCACGTCGTCTTGCTCCCCGAGTACTCGTCGAAGTCGCGCACCACCCTGTCGAGATGGGCGAGGAAGGCGGTGTCGGTCGCCAGCTCGTGGAGACGCTCCTGAGACACGGAGCCCAGCAGCATCACCGGGTTGTGGCCCTTCTCGACCCACAGGTCGTAGTCGAGACGACGAAACAGCTCGATGGCGTCGTGTGACCAGGCCCAGTGCAGGTCATAGGCCAGCCGGAGAAGTGGCTCGAGCGGCTCGGGCAGCGACGGCATGACCGTGAAGGTGTGCAGCGGTTTCATGTCCGGCAGTCTGGTCGCTGGCGACGCCGAGATGAAGCGCAGCGGTGCCGCCAACCCGAACCCACCCCCGGTGGGGTGGGAATAGGTCTGGTAGACTCCGATGTTGCAGGGAGCACGTGAAGCCAGAGCGCATCTTGAAGCCAGACCACACATGAAGCCGGAGCACAAGCAAGCCGCTCTCAACCGGCTCAAGACGATCCGCGGTCACCTCGACGGTGTGATCGGGATGGTCGAGGACGAGCGCTACTGCCCCGATGTGATGAAGCAGGTCTCGGCGCTCCAGGGATCGCTCGAGAAGGTGAACCGCATCCTCCTCCAGAACCATGTCGAGACCTGCGTGCTGCACGCCGTCGAGGAGGGACGCTCCGGCCACATCGTTGACGAGTTGATGGAGACGCTGCGGTACACCGCAGGCGTCACAGGACCACAGCATGAGGAGATACCGGCATGACCGCCATGACCCTGTCCGTACCCGACATCTCGTGCGGGCACTGCAAGTCCTCGATCGAGGGCGCCGTCGCCGAGCTCGCCGGGGTCTCCTCGGTCGAGGTGACGATCGACCTGCGCACCGTGGATGTCACCTTTGACGAGGACACCGTCGACCGCGGCGCCATCGTCGCCGCCATCGAGGGTCAGGGCTACGACGTGGCGGGCTGACCGGGACCGTCTCCAAACAGATCACGCGCCCATGAGCCAGCCCAGGACCATCTCCCCGCCCGCTGCCGGGGAGAGAATCACATTCGACGTCGAGGGCATGACCTGTGCGTCCTGCGCCCTGCGGATCGAGCGCGTCCTCGGCAAGCAGGACGGCGTCGCCGAGGCTACGGTCAACTTCGCCGGTCAGGAGGCGTGGGCGACGGTCGCCCCCGGCACCGATGTCGCTGCACTCCAGGCGGCCATCGAGCGCATCGGCTACAGGGTGCGCCCCATCCGAGCGGGCGACGAGCGGGAGACCCCCGTCGCCCGCTACGCCAAGGAGGTCGCCTACCAGAGACGCAACGTCATCCTCGCCGCCGTGTTCACCATCCCGCTCATGGTGCTGGCGATGGCCGGTCCGATGTCGGACAGCGGCGACCTGACCCAGCTGCTGCTGGCCACCCCTGTCGTCTTTGTGTTCGGCATCCAGTTCCACAGGGTGGCGCTCATCAGGCTGCGCTCGTTCGACGCCAACATGGACACGCTCATCTCGATCGGGTCGCTCGCCGCATACGGCTACTCGGTGTGGGCGCAGTTCAACCATCTCCCGCCATTCTTCGAGACGGCAGCGATGATCATCACCCTCATCCTGCTGGGACGGTTCTTCGAGGCCACGGCCAAGGGTCGGGCCTCGCAGGCGGTCGTCAAGCTCCTCGAGCTCGGCGCCAAGCAGGCAAGGGTGGTCCGCAACGGCGTCACGGCGATGGTCGACCCGATCGACCTCCGGCCAGGCGAGACGATGGTGGTGCTGCCTGGCGAGAAGATCCCAACAGACGGTGTCGTCGTCGCCGGCCGCTCTGCCATCGACGAGTCGATGCTCACGGGCGAATCCACACCCGTCGACCGGCAGATTGGTGACAAGGTGTTTGGGGCGACGGTCAACCAGCAGGGCCGGCTGGAGATCAAGGTCACCAAGGTCGGCCCCAACACGGCGCTGGCCCAGATCGTTCGGCTCGTCGAGGACGCCCAGGCGTCGAAGGCGCCCGTGCAGAAGCTGGCCGACCGCATCGCAGGGGTGTTCGTCCCCATCGTCATCCTCATCGCCTTCGTCGTGTTCTCCGGCTGGCTGGTCGCCAGCGGTGACATGGCGACCGCGGTGCGCAACGGCGTCGCCGTCCTCATCATCGCCTGTCCATGCGCCCTCGGGCTGGCGACCCCGACGGCGATCATGGTGGGGAGCGGCCGCGGCGCCGAGCTCGGCGTGCTCTTCAAGGGCGCCGAGGTCTTCGAGCGGTCCCGCACCGTCGACACCGTCGTTTTCGACAAGACGGGGACCCTGACCCGGGGGGCGATGACCCTCACCGATGTGGTCGCAGACGACGAGACCCGTTTCCTGTACCTCGTCGGCTCCGTCGAGGCGGCAAGCGGGCACCCGATCGGCAAGGGTGTTGCCCTCGGTGTCGAGGAGCGCAACATCGAGCTCGGGAGACCTGAGCACGTTGTGGCGATGGCCGGCAGGGGTGTCGCCGGCCGCATCGACGGTCACGACGTGGTAGTGGGAAGCCCAAAGCTGATGGCCGAGCACGGGCTCGTCGCCCCTGACCGATATCTCGATGCCATCGAGCGTTTCGAGCTGGCTGGAAAGACCGCCTTCCTCGCCGGATGGGACGGCGAGGTGCGGGGTGCGCTCGCCGTCGCCGACACGGTGCGCCCCACCGCTGCGGGAACCGTCCGCAGGCTCAACGACCTCGGCGCCGCAACGGTGATGCTGACGGGCGACAACCGCCGCACCGCCGAGACCATCGCGGCCCAGGTGGGGATCGACAGGGTGGTTGCCGAGGTGCTCCCGGCAGGCAAGGCCGAGGAGGTGCGCCGGCTCCAAGCCGAGGGCAAGATCGTTGCCTTCGCCGGCGACGGGATCAACGACGCCCCCGCCCTGGTCCAGGCAGATCTTGGCATGGCGATCGGCACCGGCACCGACGTTGCCATCGAGGCAGGCGACATCGTGCTCATGTCCGGCGACCCGCAACTGGCGGCGGTGGCGCTGCGGCTGGCCAGGGCGACCTTCCGCACCATCCGCCAGAACCTGTTCTGGGCGTTCTTCTACAACACGGCGGCCATTCCCCTCGCCGCCGCCGGTCTGCTCGACCCGATGATCGCCGCAGGGGCGATGGCGTTCTCGAGCGTGTCGGTCGTGACCAACTCGCTGCGGCTGCGCCGGATTGGCCGCTGAGCCCGCCGGGTGGCGGCGCCGTCGCCATCGCCGGGAGTTGGGGACTTCGGGCACTGGTGCTTCGGTTCCGCCGGTCGTAGCGTCGACCCATGCGCTTCATCGACATGCATTGCCACCCGCCCGTGCCGGAGTTCCTCGACGGCCCGTTCGCCCCGTTTCTCCCCGCCCTCGAGACCCAATTCGGCCGCAAGGTGCCACGGATGACGCCGGACGAGCTTGCCGGGTACTACCGATCGCTCGACGGTCGGGCCGTGATCCTCGGTTGGGACAACGAGGCATCCAGCGGGCTCCCCGGGTTCAGCAGCGACCAGGTCGCCGCTCTGGTTGCGACCGCCCCAGACGTCTTCATCGGCTTTGGCAGCGTCGACCCGCACCGCACCAATCTCATCGAGCCGGTGGAGCGGGCCGCAGGGCTCGGCCTCGCCGGGCTCAAGTTCCACCCGGCGGCGCAAGGCTTCGACCCCAGCCGGAAGCGGTTTCTCCCCATGTTCGAGCGGGCCGCCGCCCTTGGGCTTGTGTGCCTGTTCCACACCGGTTACACCGCCCTCGGCGCAGGGCTGCCCGGTGGCGGCGGGATCCAGACCCGGTACGCCAACCCGATGCTGCTCGATGCGCTGGCCGCCAGGGTTCCCCACCTCCAGATCGTCGCCGCCCACCCGTCGTGGCCATGGCAGGCCGAGGCGATCGCCGCCGCCCGTCACAAGCCGTCGATCCGGCTCGAGCTGTCCGGCTGGTCGCCACGTCTGTTCCCGCCCGAGCTGATCGAGGCCTGCACAGGGGTCCTGGCCGGGCGTACCTTGTTCGGCTCCGACTTCCCGTTCATGACCCCCGAGCTCTGGCTCAGGGAGTGGGACAGGCTCGGGATCGATGCGGCGGTGACTCGCCGTGTCGTGCATGACAACGCCGCTGAGCTCCTCGGGCTGTGACACCCGCAGGTCCGGTACCCTTGGGGTCGTGGACGCCATCCACCGCTTCTCCCGGCCCGTGCTGCGCCGCCCTCGGGCGATCGTGGCCTTCGAGGGCTGGAACGACGCATGCGAGGCGGCCAGCGGCGCCGCCGAGTTCGTTCTCGGCCAGGCCGGTGTCACCGAGCCGTACGCCGTAATCGATCCCGAGGAGTTCTTCGACTTCCAGGTGCGGCGTCCGATCGTGAACATCGACGATGGCGGCACCCGCAGCCTGACGTGGCCCACCACCAGGTTCTTCGCCGTGGAGACGGCGGCAGACGAGCGCGACGTCGTAGTGGTGCTCGGCGAGGAGCCCAGCTTTCGCTGGAAGACGTTTGCCAGGCTGGTGACAAGGGTGCTCATGGACACAGACGTCGAGGAGGTGGTGCTGCTCGGCGCCTTCATCGGGCAGGTGCCGCACACCAGGCCGGTCCCTGTCATCGGGGTCGCCACCGACCCTTCGCTGATCATCCGCTACAACCTGCTCGGCTCCCGCTACGAAGGACCGACAGGCATCATCGGCGTCCTCCAGGAGGCGTGCCGGGAAGGCGGCATGCCCGCCGTGAGCCTGTGGGCGGCCACGCCTCACTACCTCGCCGCCAACGCCAACCCCAAGGCGATGCTGGCCCTGCTCGACCGGTTGGGAGACATCCTGGCTGTCGACCTCGACGTCGCCCCGCTGCGCCGTCTCGCCGCCGAGTTCGAGACCCGGGTCGACGACGCCGTTGCCGAGTCGGACGACCTGGCCGAGCTTGTCCACGAGCTGGAGGACGACGAGGCGACGGACACACCCGAGGTCCACCTGGGGGTCACGGAGGAGCTCGTCGCCGAGATCGAGACTTTTCTCAGGGACCAGGACTGAGCGCCGACCGGTGGCGGTAGGGAGGGACACACCTCGCTGATGGACACGTTCGGCGCCGCATCGCACAACGAGGTGCTCCAGCTCGTCATACAGATCGGGGTGCTGCTGGCCTCCGCCCGTATCCTGGGTGCTGTCGCCCGCCGGCTCGGGCAGCCGTCGGTCATAGGTGAGATCCTCGCCGGCATACTGCTCGGGCCGTCGATGCTGTCCGGATGGGTCCCGGCAGTCGGCGAGTGGGTGCTGCCGCAGACGGAGGTCCAGGGGCACCTGCTCGAGGTGGTGGCCCTGATCGGGGTCATGTTCCTCATGGTGGTGACCGGTCTCGAGACCGATCTCGGTTTGATCAGGCGGCGGATCAGGGTGGCCTCCGGGGTGGCCCTGGGTGGGCTGATCGTTCCATTTGCCACAGGGGCGTTGCTCGGTGCCAACATCCCACGCGACCTGCTCGGCGACCCCTCGCGCCGACCGGTGTTCGTCCTGTTCATCGCAACGGCGCTGTCGATCTCGGCGATCCCTGTGCTGGCAAAGGTGCTGATCGACCTTGGTCTCATGCGCCGCGAGATCGGCCAGACCATGCTCGCCGCAGGGATGATCGACGACATCACCGGCTGGACGCTGCTCGGTCTTGTCACCGCCCTCGCCAGCGCCGATGCCGCCAGCCCGGTGACCGTCCTCGGCACCGTAGGCACGGTGGTGATCTTCGTTGCGGTGTCGGCCACGGTCGGGGCCTGGCTCACCAGGCGGGGTCTGCTCCTCGTCCAGGGTCTGCTGCGCGGCGAGGGGATGGCGTTGACCCTCATCGTTGTCACCGCCTTCGCCTGGGGCGCCCTCAGCCAGTGGCTCCACCTCGAGCCGCTCATCGGGGCGTTCGCCATCGGCATCCTGTTCGGGCGCTTCCCGACCTTGCCGGCAGACGCCGCCGCAACGTTGGAGACGATGGCGCTCCACGTCTTCGCCCCCATCTTCTTCGCCGTCGCCGGGCTGAAGGTAGACATCGGCGCCGTCCTCGAACCGCGACTCCTCGGGCTGGCCCTGCTGGTGATTGCGGTGGCGACGTTTGGCAAGGTCGCAGGCGCCTACGTCGGCGCTCGCTTCCTCTCGGGCCAGGACCACTGGTATGCGCTGGCGTTCGGGGCTGGGCTCAACGCCAGGGGCGCCCTCGAGATCCTCATCGCCTCGATCGGTCTGTCACTCGGGATCCTCAGCGTCGAGATGTTCTCGATCATCGTTGTGATGGCCGTCGTCACCTCGCTGATGGCGCCATTCGGGTTGCGCTACTGCCTGGCTCGGGTGGTACCGGCCGCCGATGAGGAGCACCGCATCGCCAAGGAGCGGGCGCTCCGCAGCACGTTCACCGCAGGGATCCGGCGCATCCTTGTGCCGGTCCGTCCCCGTTCCGATGTGGCGGGGACCCAGGTCATCGAGGCGTTCATCTCCAGACGGCTCGCCGAGGCCCACGGCGCCGCCACCACCTTGATCGCGGTGCCGACAGACAGCACGAAGGGTCTCGCCACCGAGTACCTGAGCCGGCTCAGGGCGCTGTTCACCGGAGACGCCACCACGAAGGTGATCCCGTCAGACAAACCCCGCGAGGTCATCCTTCGTGAGGCGGAGCACGGCTACGACCTGCTCATGGTGGGGACGGCCACCATGAGCACCGAGCGGGGGACGCTGTTTGGTCCGCTCGTCGACGAGATCGTGCGATATGCACCGTGCCCCACCATCGTCGTGCGCGGCGAGCCGGTGGTGGATGCGTGGCGCCCCCGCCGCATCCTGGTGCCGACAAACGGCACCCCCAGCTCGCGGCGGGCGCTCGATCTCGCCTTCACCCTCGCCGAGGACGACGCCCAGGTCGAAGCGATCCACGTCATCCCGGCCGCCGCCGTCACCACCTACCGGGACTTCGCCACCGACATCACCTCCGAGATCAGGGCGGTTGCCACAAGCCTCGAGCATGACGTTGCCACCAGGGTGATCGAGGCGAGCGGGGTGGAGGAAGCCGTTCTCGCCGAGGCGGAGACCTGGGGCGCCGATCTCATCGTCCTCGGCACCGGTGTCCGCGCCGGGAGCAACCGACTCTATCTCGGACCTAGTGTCGAGCACCTGGCGCGCAATGCCCCATGCCCCGTGGTGATCGTCAACGGCTGACGTTCAGCCGGTGGCCGCCCTGATCGCCTCCCACACGCGGGAACTGGTGAGCGGCATGTCGATGTGGCGGATCCCTAGGGGCGCGAGGGCATCCATAACGGCGCCGTGGATGGCGGGTGTCGCCCCGATCGTCGCCGCCTCGCCGATTCCCTTGGCGCCGAGCGGGTTGTGGGGGGTCGGCGTCTCCGTGACGCCTCGCTCGACGCTTGGCAGCGACCCCGCCGTCGGAATGAGGTACGACATGAGGGTTGCGGTGAGTGGGTTCCCGTCCTGGTCGTGGGCGACATGCTCGAACAACGCCTGGCCGGCGCCCTGGGCGAACCCGCCGTGAACCTGGCCGGCGACCAGAAGGGGGTTGAGCACGGTGCCGCAGTCGTCGACGGCGATGTGACGCACCAGACGCACCGACCCGGTGACCGTGTCCACCTCGACCACGGACACATGGACACCGAACGGATAGGTGGCGACGCCCTGGTCGAACACGAGTTGGGCGGCGAGCCCAGGCTCATCGGCGGCGAGACCTTCGGGGTCGGAGGCGATCGTCGCCACTTCCGCCCAGGTCATGGTGGCGCCGGGGACCCCGGCCACTCCGAGCCGGCCATCACCGGTGACAACGATATCGTCGACCGCCGCCTCGAGACGCTCGGCCACGATCCGCTTCGCCTTGGCCACCACCTCCTCCGTGGCGCGGTACACCCCCGAGCCGGCGATCTGGAGCGACCGCGACCCGGACGTCCCGGCGCCGCGTGCGATCCGGTCCGTGTCGCCCTGCTCGAGAGTGATCAGCTCCTGCGGGATCCCGGTGAGCCCGGACACGATCTGGGCAAACGCCGTCTCGTGGCCCTGGCCGTGACCAGAGGTGCCGACTCTGGCTGTCGCCCTCCCGGTGTCATGGACCTCGACCTCGGCCCACTCGTGGGACCCCTCCGGCGCCGTGATCTCGACATAGCAGCACACCCCGACCCCCAGCTGGCCGGGGTCCCCGTCACGGCGGCGGCGCTCCTGCTCGGTTCTCAACTCGGCGTAGCCGGCGATGCGAAGCGCCTCGTCGAGGGCGGCGGCATAGTCGCCGCTGTCGTACACCGCCCCCGTCGGAGTGGTGTAGGGGAACCGATCCGCCCCGATGAGATTGCGCCGACGCAGCTCCACCGGGTCGAGCCCGAGCTCGCCCGCCAGCAGGTCCATGCCACGCTCCAGGAAGAACGTTGCTTCCGGGCGACCGGCGCCGCGGTAGGCGTGGATCGGCGTCGTGTTGGTGACGACGCTGCGGAAGCCGAGCTCCGCCCTGGGGATGGCATACGGCCCGCAGGCCATCGTCCGTGTCCACACCGGGAGGTAGGCGCCAAACAGCGGGTATGCCCCCACATCCTGGACGACGTCTGCTCTCACCCCTACGACCCTCCCGTCCCTGGTCGCCCCCATCTCGATGTCGACGGTCTGCGCCCGACCCTGGGTCATCCCGACGAGGTTCTCCCTCCGGGTCTCGTGCCAACGCACCGGGACGCCGAGCTTGCGGGCCAGGGCGGCGGCCAGCACCTGCTCGGGATACGTGTAGACCTTGGCGCCAAACCCGCCGCCAAGATCGGGCACGAGAGCATGCACCTCGGTGCGGTCGATCCCGATGGCCCTGGCCAGCAGGATCCTGTGGGCAAAGACGTTCTGGCTGCCGACCCGGATCTCGAGACGGTCGTCGTGGGGGATGGCGATGGCGGCGTTCGGCTCGAGGGGGACGGCGGCCACCCGTTGGTTGGCGATGGTGATCCGGACCACGACGTCTGCGTCGTCGAACATCCCAGACACCGGTTCGGCGGGCTCGGCGTAGGCGACGTTGCTGCCCGCCTCGGGGAACAACAGCGGGGCGTCGGGGGCGAGGGCACGCTGCGGGGTGACGACGACAGGGAGCGGGTCGATGTCGGCGAACACGGCGCCGGCGGCATCCTCCGCCTGGGCCGCGGTCTCGGCGACCACCACGGCGACCACCTCGCCGACAAACCGCACGGTGTCGGTGGCGAGCGCCGGCCGGGAGAAGATGCGGTCGATGCTGCCCACACCTGGCGGGGCGGGGCTCACCTCGAGATCGGCGGCGGTGTACACACCGACGACACCCGGCATGACGGCGGCAAGCGAGCTGTCGATCCCGACGATCCTGCCGTGTGCGATCGGGGAACGCACCGCCGCCATGTGGAGCGCCCCAGCGACGTGGTGGTTGGCGAGAAAGCTTCCCTCCCCCCGCACAAAGCGGGGGTCTTCCGCACGCTTGACGGCGGCGCCGAGGATCGATCCTGCCATAGCGGCGACGTTAGCGGTGGGTCCGAGGGCCGTTCACGACGGAGCCCCGGTGCGGGGGACCGGGGCTCGTGATCACTTGCGCCGCTTGTGACGATTCGCCTTGATGCGCTTGCGGTACTTGTGCTTGCTCATCTTCTTGCGGCGTTTCTTGATCAACGAGCCCATGCAGATCCTTTGAAGTGTGACGCCCATCGAAACCCCGCGGCGAAACCACCGAGGGCGGGGTTACGTAGGTTCGCGGATCTCGGGGACGGCCGCAAGCCCGGTGCGACGGCGACGTCATCACTCCCAGCCCCGCTCGGCCACCTGCAGCACTGCAACCTCGCCGCCATCTGCAAGACGGTGGCGCATGGCGTCGGCCACGGCGTCCCGCACCGCAGGCGTGGCGAAAGCGATGACGCTCGGCCCTGCCCCGCTCCAAGCGGCGTGCAGCGCCCCTGCGGACCTCGCCGACTCCATCAGCTGGCGGGTGATGGGCGACAGGTCGTGGCGCGGCGCCTCGTGGAGCTCGTCGCCGCCGGCCGCCGCCAGTGTGGCGGCGTCACCGGTGCGGAGCCCGTCGACGAGCATCACGACGCGGGCGACGGTGCGGGCGGCGACGGCGTGGCGGACCCCGCCGGGGAGCGCCGCCCTTGCCTTGTGGGTGGAGAGGTGTGTATCAGGGATGCCGACGACCACCGTCAGGTCCGGCGCCAACGGCAACCGGCGCACCACCCCGCCGTAGGCCGCCACCAGCCCGCCATAGACCGCGGCGGCGGCGTTGTCCGGGTGGCCCTCCAGCTCGGCGACCATCTCGAAGAGCCGGCGGTCGGTGGGTTCGGTGCCGCACGCCCGCATCGCCGCCGCAGCGGCGGCGGTGGCGACCGCAGAGCTGGAGCCGAGCCCGCGCGACCGCGGGATGGCGTTGGCGATGGTGATCCGCATCGGCCGGACGCCGACGGCGGCGGCCACCGCCCGCACCACCAGGTCGCCTGCCGCCGGTTCATACCGCTGGCCCCGCTCGTCGATGAGCCAGCGATCGGCCGGCTCCGCCTCGCACCGGCAGCGCAGCTCGAGTGCCAGCGCCAGCGCATCGAAACCAGGGCCGAGGTTGGCTGAGGAGGCGGGAGCGGTGGCAACACCGAGGTCTGGCATGTCGGCGGCGAGGGTACCCATGGTGCCGGCGCTCGTCACTCTCGCCGGCGGTAGCCTTGGCCGGTGTCGTCGACCGACGCCGTCATCCGCACCTCAGGGTTGACCAAGCACTACGGGCCAACGCTCGGTGTCGCCGACCTCGACCTCGAGGTGATGCGGGGCGAGGTGTTCGGCTTCATCGGGCCCAACGGTGCCGGGAAGACCACAACGCTGCGACTGCTGCTCGACCTGATAAGACCCACCCGCGGCACCGCAGAGGTGTTGGGGCGCAACGCCAACACCGAGAGTCTCGAGATCCGTCGCCGCGTCGGCTACCTCCCGGGCGAGCTGGCGATGATCGGGGCGATGACCGGCGACGACCTGGTGCAGCTCTTCGGGTCGCTGCGCGGGGTAGACGCCACCCGCCCCGCAGCGGCGGTGGCCGCCCGTCTCGATCTCGACCTGTCGCACCGGATCAAGGACTATTCGAGCGGTAACCGCCAGAAGCTCGCCCTGGTCCAGGCCTTCATGCACGAACCGGAGCTGCTGATCCTCGACGAGCCGACGAACGCCCTCGACCCGCTCGTCCAGCAGGAGTTCTACAGGATGATCGACGAGGTGCGCAGTGCGGGGCGCACGGTGTTCCTCTCATCGCACGTGCTCCCAGAGGTGGAGCGGATAGCCGACAGGGTGGGGATCATCCGCAACGGCAGCCTCGCCGCCGTCGAGTCGATCGCCGCCCTCAAGCAACGGGCCAGGCGTCGCATCGAGCTGCGGTTTGCCACCCCGCTGACCGACGTCAACCCCTTCGCCAGGGTGCCTGGTGTGCAGTCGACAGCCATCCTCGACGACGGGCGCATCGCCCAGGTGGTTGTCGAGGGTTCGGTGGACGGCGTTGTCAAGACGGCGGCGGCGTACGAGGTGGTGAGCCTCGTCAGCCACGACGGCGACCTCGAGGAGTCCTTCCTGTCGTTCTACCAGGGCACAGCCGATGCTCCGTAGCGTCTTTGGCAAGACCGTTTGGGAGCGCCGCAGGGTCATGGTGTGGTGGATGCTCGGGTTTGTCGGCCTGACCTTGCTCACCGTCGCCTTCTGGCCGACCCTGCGCGACCAGAGCGACCTCGCCGACTTTCTCGAGTCGTTCCCTCGCGGGCTGCTCGCCCTGTTTGGGATCGAGGACGTCGATGAGCTGCTCAGCCCTGCCGGTTACGTGAGCAGCCGGCTCTACGCCAGCATCGGGCCGATCCTGCTCGTCGTGTTCGCCATCGGTGTCGGCACCGCGGTTGTCGCAGGGGAGGAGGATCGCGGCACCATGGACCTCCTGCTCGCCCAGCCGGTGACAAGGACGAGGATCGTTGTCGAGGGGGTGGCGGCGATGGTGCTCCTCGTCAGCGTGCTCGCCGCCACCATCCTCGCAGCGCTCGCCGTCACCAACCCCCTGTTCGATCTCGAGCTGACCGTCCCGACCATGCTGGCGGCCAACCTCGGGGTGATGCTGCTCGCCGTGCTGCACGGGACGCTCGCCCTCGCCGTCGGCTGTGTCACAGGCAACCGGGCCCTCACCCTCGGTGTGACCACCGCCGTCGTGGTCTTCGGGTGGTTCATCAACGGTCTCGCCGAGATCGTCGAGCAGCTCGAACCGGCACAGCGGGTCTCGCCGTTCCACTGGTTTCTGCAAGGGGCTCCGCTCAGCAGGGGGTTTGACTGGCCGGCGAACGGGCTCATGGCGATCGTGACCGCCGCCCTCGTCGCCGTTGCCGTCTGGGGCTTCAACCGGAGGGACGTGACCACGTGAGCCGGCCGGTGGACTGATGCCAGACGCCGGTGTCGGGACCGTGACCCTGCGGTGGGAGGCGTGGGGTGATCCTGCCGACAAGACGATCCTGATGATCAACGCACTCGGTGACCAGCTGGTGTCCTGGCCCGCCATGTTCCTCCACACGTTGGCGATCGCCGGCTACCACGTCGTCACCTTCGACAACAGGGACACAGGGCTGTCCACCCACCTGACCGGCAAGCCGAACCTGGAGGCGGTGCGGGCGGCGGTGGCCGCCGGGCGGACACCGGTCGTTCCCTATCGCCTCGCCGAGATGGCAGAGGATGCGGTCGGGTTGCTCGACGCCATCGGAGTGGTGTCGGCCCACCTCGTTGGCATGTCGATGGGAGGAGCGATCGCCCAGACGGTTGCGCTCGACCACCCTGCCAGGGTGCGCTCGCTGACCTCCACCATGGCGAGCACGGGCGACCCTGCGGTCGGCCAGCCCTCAACCGCCGCGGCACGCACCCTGCTGCGGGCGCCGCCACGCGACCGGGAGGGCGCCGTCGCCGCCGCGGTGGCGATGCGGGCGGGGCTGGCAACGGCCGGTGCCTTCGACGCAGACGCCGCCGCGGTCCAGGCCGGGTGGGAGTACGACCGCTCGTTCAGCCCCGATGGCCGCGGCCGCCAGCTGGCCGCCCTGTGGGCGTCGCCGGATCGCACCGCCCGGCTTGGCGGCGTGCGCACCCGGACGCTTGTCATCCACGGGACCGCCGATCCCATGGTGGCCGTCTCGGGGGGTCGCGCCACGGCGGCGGCCATCCCACACGCCCGTCTCGTGGAGGTTGCGCAGATGGGGCACGACCTCCCGGAGATCCACTGGCCACAGCTGCTCGGCGAGATCATCGACCACGTCGCCGCCGCCGATCAGGTGTCGAGGAAGCGCACCTCGTCGCGCACACACCGGCCTGCGATGCGGGCCTCGGCGGCCGACCAGTCAAGCTCGATGCGGGAGGGATGGCCGATCTCTTCGCCCTGATCGATGGAGAGTGTCCCGGACCGCTCCCCTGCGGCGACAAGGGCGGTCGCCAGAGCCACCGCCGCACTCCCGGTGGCGGGATCCTCGGGGACACCCGCTGCCGGGGCAAAGAAGCGGGCGCGCACCGAGCCACCGGTGCGGGCGTAGGCCAGCGTCCCAAACCGCTCCGCCATGACCGCCTCGTCTGGCGCCAGCCCGGCAACGGTCGCCGCATCCGGATACTCGAGCAGCGTGTAGTCCTTTGGCATCCTCACCGTCCACCCCCGCATCGGCGGCGGCAGCCGGCCGCGACTGGCGAAGCCGGTGTGGTCCACCGGGTCGGCGTCCGTGGCGGTGATGGGAACGGCCACCCAGGCCCCGCCGCCATCGAGCCCGATCCGCACCTCGCCGATCCCGCAGCGCAGCCGGTCTACCCCGCCCGGCCCCATGCTGAGCAGGGTCCACGCCGCCCCCACCAGCGGATGTCCAGCAAAGGGGAGCTCGAGCCGGGGGGTGAAGATCCTCGCCGTCGGCATGTCGCCTGCGGGCCAGTCGACGAACACGGTCTCGGAGAAGCCGAGTTCGGCGGCGATCGCCTGCATCCCCTCACCGTCGATGCCGATGGTGTCGTTGACGACGCCGAGCGCATTCCCGCCGGCGCCGTTGCGGGTGAACACCCGCACGATCTGGCACACCCGAGGCATGAGCCGAGCCTACCCGGTGGCGACGGATGCAGTGCGGCGGCGTATGCGCAGCAGGATCACCCCGCTCAGACCGGCCACGACGCCGAGGGCGACGGCGCCCACCGCGACCAGCACGCCGCCGTTGCTGCGCAGCAGCACTGCGCCGCCTGCGGCGACCGGCGCCCTCCCTCCGCCGGGATCGACGGCCCAGGCGCCGAGCCGGAGCACGATGGCGAAGGTGAAGCCGGAGGCGGCGAGACGGAGGGCGAGCGACCGAGCCATGCGCATTCGGTCCTCGGCCAGGGCCACGGCGCCGAGCCCGGCGACAAGCATGCCAACCGCCGAAATCGTCGCCACCCGGGTGAGCGCCCGGGTGGCGTCGGCCGCCGTGCCAAGCGAAACAGCGGTCTCGGTTGCGCCCACGATGGCCGCCACCTCGTCGAGCGCAGCGGCCACGTCTGCCTCGGTTGCGGCGCCACCCTGCGGGTCGATCTGGAGGGCGATCAAGGGGACGAGCGGCTGGAGGGCGCGGCGCACCTCGGTCTGTGAGTTGGAGCCTGGCACCTCGAGCGCCGCATCGACAACGGCGGCAACGACACCCTCCACGACGGCATCCATCTCTTGGTCGCCGACGACGGCGGCGGCGGCGCTGACGGCGTCTCCTTCCCCGATGGCACCCGAGGCGAGGGCGTCGCCGATCCACCCCTCGATGCGCTCGGCCGCAGCGTCGGCCTCGGCCACCGCCTGGAACGCATCCTCGAGCGCCGATCGATCGGTCGAGACGCTCCGCCCCCAGGTGCCGATGAGGAAGATCGTGGTGGCGAGCCCAAACACCCACAGCACCAGCGACAGGCCAGTGCGGTGCGCAAGCGAACGGCGAACTTCGACGGCGTCGGTCAACGGGGTCTCCACCACGAGCGAGCCGGGAATGATAGCGCCGCTACCGTCGCTGGAGCATGGACCTCACCGACCTGCTCGGTCTCGACGATCTGCTGGCCCAGCTGGTGCTGGCCATCGGCGCCGCCATGTTGCTTGGCAACGCCGCCGCCATCTGGATGCACCACAAGGGGCGCCGGCCGCAGGGCGCCACGGGTGCGTTCAGGCCGGTCCGGGCCTGGTGGCTGCTGGCAGTTGGTCTCCTCATCGCCACCTGGGGTGTCGCCAGCCTGGTGGCGGGGTGACGCCGGAAGCTCGTTGGTAACATGGTTTCCCTTGCGGATGTAGTTCAACGGCAGAACACAAGCTTCCCAAGCTTGGAGTGGGGGTTCGATTCCCCTCATCCGCTCCACCCAACCGCCACCCCTGCGGCGGTACCATCGACGCCCCATGATCTTCTCCGATCGCTCGATCAAGGACGCCGTCGCCGCCGGTCGTATCGTCATCGACCCATACGACGAGGCCATGGTGCAGCCGTCGAGCATCGATCTGCGGTGCGGCGCCACGTTCAGGGTGTTCGAGAACCACCGCTACCCGCTGATCGACCCCAAGGCGCACCAGGAGGACCTGACCACGGCCGTCGAGGCGACGGAGACCGAGCCGTTCATCCTCCACCCGGGGGAGTTCGTCCTCGGGTCGACCCTCGAGGTCGTCGGTCTGGGCGATGACGTCGTCGCTCGTCTCGAAGGCAAGTCGAGCCTGGGACGGCTCGGTCTGCTCATCCACTCCACGGCCGGTTTCATCGACCCGGGCTTCACCGGGCAGGTGACGCTCGAGCTCTCCAACGTCGCCAACCTCCCCATCGCCATCTACCCGGGTATGAAGATCGGGCAGGTGTCCTTCTACCAGCTGACCACCGCGGCGGAGCACCCGTACGGCTCACCTGGGGCCGCCTCGAAGTACCAGGGCCAGACCGGTCCCACCCCGAGCCGGGTACACCGTGACTTCGAGGGAAACACCGGCTGACCGCACCGGCCCGGCGTCACCCTGCGGGGTTGGTGCCGCGCACGGCGGCGCCCTCGGTGAGCCACAACGCCAACTCGTCCCTGCCCGGCTCGTGCAGAGCGCCGTCCTCTACGAAGTAGGCGCGGTCGACAAAGTTGATGGCGGCGGGATCGTGGGTGGCCATCACCACCGCCGTTCCCCTCGCCGCCACCGTACGCAGCAGACCGAGGATGGCGGCACCGGTTGCGGTGTCCAGCTCGCCCGTCGGCTCGTCTGCGAAGAGGTAGCCGGGTTCGTGGACAAGCGCCCTTGCGATGGCCACCCGTTGCTGCTCGCCGCCTGACAGCTCGTCCGGGCGATGTCCCGCCCGGCCCGCCAGGTCCACCGCCACCAATGCGGCGTCGACCCGCTTTCTGGCGGTGCGCCATGGGACACCGAGCAGACGGAGCGACACATCGACGTTCTCGGCGGCGGACAGCAAGGGCAGCAACCCCGCCGTCTGGAAGACAAAGCCGAGCCTGGTGCGTCGCACCCGGGCCGCCGCCGTCTCGGACAGATCATCCACCCTGGCCCCGTCGATCCGTACCTCCCCGGTGTCGGGTCGCTGCAACAGCCCCGCCATGTGCAGCAGCGTCGTCTTGCCGGACCCCGAGGGCCCGAACAGGGCAACGAACTGCCCGGGCTCGACGATGAAGGACACATCGCGGGCGCCAACGGCGCCTCCCGGATAGAGCTTGGAGATGGCAACGAGCTCAAGCGCCATCAGCACCCTCCTCCGGCTGGAGCAGGATGCCATCGTCGACGATCCGCACCGTGGCCCGGTCGGCGATCCCGGCCTCGATGAGCAGGTCACGCGGGATCTCGACGGCGCCGTGCGGACCCACCACGACCGAAGCCGACTCACGACGCCCCCCCACCACCTTGCCGTCGGCGAGCCGCACGACGCGGTCGGTGCGCTGCGCCAGGGCGACGTCGTGGGTCACGACGAGAATCGACAGTCCACCCTCCTGGTTGAGCCGGCGCAGCAGCTCGTAGATGCCAAGCGACGCCACGGTGTCTAGCTCCCCGGTGGGCTCGTCGGCGAGGAGCAGCTTGGGGCCAAGGGCGAGCGCAACACACAGGGCGAGACGCTGCTGCTCGCCGCCGGACATGGTGTGCACCTTCGAGTAGGTGCTGTTGCGCAACCCGACGGCATCGAGGAGGGCAAGCGCCCTGCTGCGGCGGCGCCGCCGGCCGACACCGGCGAGCAGCATGGGCAGCTCGACGTTGTCTACCGCCTTCAGGTAAGGCAGGAGGTTGCGGGTGAAGTCCTGCCACAGACACCCGACATTGCGTCTGTAGTGCATCACCAGGTCCCTGGTCGTGATGCCAGGGAGCGGCAACCCTGTCACCTCGACCGAACCGGCGGAGGGGGTCTCCAGCCCGGCGAGGATGGTGAGCAGCGTCGACTTGCCGGCGCCGGACCTGCCCACCACCGAGATGAACTCCCCCTCCTCCATCGCAAAGTCGAGCCCGTGCAGCGCCACCACCTCGAGGTTCCCCTCCTTGTGGATCTTGATGACGTTGCGGCAGTTGACGATCGGGGCCATCAGCGCTCCACCTCGCGCAGCACCTCGCTCATCCGCCGCACCGAGACCCGCCGGGTCGCCCACACAACCGACAAGATCAGCAGCACCCCGACAACTCCGACGTAGACACCGAGAGACGGCCATGGCGCCGCCAACCGGATCGGCGGTTCCACCACCTCGGCCGTTTCCCCGAGCTGCAGGAACGGGATCATCGACCACATGAGGCCGATGCCCCCCAAGGTCCCGATGGCGGTGCCGAGCCCGAGCACCACGATCTGCTCGACGGCAAAGGTGGCGGCAACCTCGAGCCGCCTCAACCCGAGGGCACGCAGCACCCCCATCTCCCTCGCCCTCCTGGCGACGGCGAGCAGCACGTAGCTGGTGACCCCGGCGAGGGCGAGCACGACGCTTGTCGCCGCACCAACGAACAGGATCGCCACCAACCCCACCTGGACCGGGCGCGACGAGAACTCGGCGGTGCTTCCGACGATGCTGAACACCTGGTCCGGCTTGGTGCCGGGCGGTAACGCCGCCGTCGCCAGGGTCAGCGCAGCATCGGGCTCGTTTGTGGCGATCCACAGCTCCCCTGGGGCGTGCAACCGAGCCAGCGAGGTGTCGAAGCTCCAGGTGGCAGACCCATCGACCCAGGCGGTGAGGGCGTCGAGATCGACCACCATCTTCCCCTCGCGGGTCGGGTCGTTCATGGTTGGCACCCTGTCGATGAGCCCCACCAGGACGCCGGTGAAGAGCTGTCCTGCGATGCCGTACCCCGAGCGGTCGCCGATCGCAAGGCCTGCCCTGGTGGCCACCTCGGTGTCGAGCAGCACCCGCAGGTCGTCGGGGACACGGCGGAACGATGGCACGGCGCTGTCTGCCCTGGTTCGGGCCGGCGGCAGCTCCCAGCGGGTGGCCGTCCCGCTGCGGTCAAGCGGCGAGGCGGCCCTCTCCTCGCTTGTGGGCGGCGTCACACCGGCGGGCAGCTCGGCGTAGAGCGCATCGACCGCCTCGTCGGCGTCGACGTCCCTGAAGCGGCGGATCCCGTTGGCCGGTGTGAGCTCGTCGAGATTGGCGGCAAAGGGCTCCTCGCCGAGAGGGGTCACCAACCGGAAGCCGTCGACGAGGACCCGTTCGCCGTCGACGATGGGGCCGCTTGTCCGCCTGCTCCGCTCCAGCCACATGGCGTGGATCGCAAACGGCGGTTGCGGCGGCGTGGGGTACACCGTGTCGAGCCCTGCGGTGGCAAACACCACCTCAACTGTCCGCCACTCGGTGGTGACAAGATCCTGGTCGGCTTGCATGGTCCACAGCCGGCCGAGGCCGTCGAACACCTTCATCATGAGCCGCATGCTGCGATCGGGTGCGGTGTCGGCGGTGGCTTCGGACTCGGCGGCGCTCAGCGGGATGACGACCCCATCGACCCGCAGCGCCGTCGCCTCGACCGGAACCTCGGCGCCCATGTCCGGCGGCCCGTCGCGGCGCAGCGGGGCAAGCGTCACCTCGGGCGGCGGACCGAAGTCCGAGCGCCAGGTGACCACCTTGGCGAGCTCGTCCGGGCGGACGGCGAGCACCTCGGCGTGGCGCGACGTCTGGCGCGGCGCACCGCTGGTGCGCAGCACCGCCGTGGCAACGGTGCCGTCAGGCGCCGCAACGAAGCCGGCGTTCTCGGCGACGATGCGGAGGTCGGCGCCGGCCACGAAGGCGGCCCTGTCGGTGAAGGAGCTGTCGAGGGTGTTGGCATACGTGAGGGCGAACGCCCCGAGCCCGGAGGTGAGCCACACCAGCAGAGCGAGCCGGCCGTACGGGATCGGGTTGCGCCCGAGATGCCACCCGGGGAGCGCCGCCGACATGGCGCGGGCCCGCACCATCGCCCACCCGATGACGCGCAGCACAAGCGGCAGGATCCGCAGCAACAGCAGGGCCCCGGTGAACAGCAGCAGCGCGGGGAAGATGATGGCGAGCGGGTCGAGCTTGACCTCGCCCTCCGTCGTGTTGATGAAGCCGCGCTGGGCGAGCTGGAACAACACGACAAGGGAGATGCCGAGGGCGAACAGGTCGAGGTTGTAGCGCTGCCACACGGACGATCGGGCCGGGCGGGCGGCGAGCGAGCGCAGCTCCAGCACCCTGCGACGGGCGAACGGGAGGATGGCGAGCCCCATCGCCGCAAACGTCACGACCCCCCCGGCCGCGACAAACGGCACGATGGAGCGCACCTGCGCCACCCGCAGCGCCCCGCCCGTCAGCGTGGAGAGGGGTGGCACCCGCCCGGTCAGCCCGACCATGGTGCGCGCCACGAACGGGGCGATGGCGGCGGCGGCGGTAGCGATCACGAGCGACTGGGTGACGTGGATCCCCACCGTCTGCCAGGTGCTGGCCCCCCGTGTCCTCAGGAGCGCCAGCTCCGGGCCCTCGCGCTCGACGGTGAGCGCCGACGTGTAGACGAGGAAGTACAGCGCTCCGCCCACCACGAGCGCCAGCACGGCGAGGATGGGTGCGCCGACCGTCACCGAGCGTGTGGCGAACGCATCGAGGATGGTGCCGAGCAGCGTGTTGGCGGCGATGACCCCTCCGCTGTCCCGGCTCATGTCGGCCCTGAACCCCGCCACCTGGTTGGCGAGCGGCGCAAGCTCCTCGAGCTCGACGCTCGCCGGCTCGAACCGGAGGACGAACCGCTGGGTGACGGTCAGGCCGACCAGACCGCGCTGGGGGCGGCGCCATGGGTCGCTGCTCGGGCTGGTCGGCAGCGGTGCGGTCCAGGTGTCCCACGTCTCCTGTGGCAGGTAGACCATCGCACCCGGCGTGTCGATGCCCCAGATGACCTCTGACGCATCGACCGCATCGACGATGGCGGCCACCTCCACGATCTCGAACGTCTCGGGGGCGCCGGTGAAGGGTCGCAGCACAAAGCGATCGCCAACGTCGGCCTTGACCCGCGACGCCATGTCCGCCCCGACGGCGATGCGCAGCGGGACGCCGATCTCGCTCGACGGGGGCGACCCCTGGGCAGCCGGCCACTCCCCACGAAGCACGGTCAAGTGAGCCGCCACGTCCGGAGCGGTGAAGAAGCGCACCTGGGTCGCCTCCTGCGGTGGCGTCGGGTACGGCGGGGTGGGGAGTTCCTCGGGATCGGTGCCGGCGGCGACCAGCGCATCGACCTCGTTCCGCCACTGCTCAGCCGCGCCGAGCCAGTCGACGGCGCCGCCGATGGGGATCACGAAGAGCTCGCGCGACTGGGAGCGCTCCACCACCTCGGGGTACCACTGCTCGATCCTCCTCCGCCACACCTCGTCGACAAGCGTGCGGTTGGCGGCGGCGATCGCGCCGTTGTATGAGGTCGTCTGCGAGACGGCGGTTATGTCGACGTCGGCCGCAGGAGCGGCGCGAAGAGTGAACAGCAGGTCGACGGCCTGCACTGACGCCTCGTACAGAGGGACGATCACGAGGAGGGCGGTGACAAGCGTCGCCCCGAGGAGGGAGCCGACCAGGACCCCGCGCTTCGCCCACACTCGGCGGGCCACCAGCCCTGCATAGGTGACGAGTCGCACGTGTCTTGCCTCCGGGGCCGCGGACATCGGTGCGGGTTGGACGCCACGGCGTAGCGCAGCACCTTAGGGCGCACCGGCCCGGCGGCGGATCGGGCAGACGTCCGTCAGCCGGGCACGCCCCGCAGCTGGAGCTCGGCCGTCCTGACGCACCGCGACCACGACCGGGCGGCGGCGCCGAGCTGTGGAGACCCGGCAAGACACACCGGTTGGCGGTACGGGCAGCGTTCGGCAAAACCGCACCGGTCGCGGGCCACCGCGACCAGCCGCGGCGGCGACCCGGCGATGGGCCGTAGCCGCTCTCGACCCACCCCGGGGATCGACCCGAGCAACCCCTCGGTGTAGGGGTGGGTGGGGGCGTGGAACACGTCGTCGACCGGTCCGTGCTCGACGATCTGCCCGCCGTACACCACTGCGACACGGTCGGCGATCGACGCAATACTGGCGATGTCGTGGGTTGCCATCACCATCGCCAGACCCCGCTTGGTGCGCAGGTCGCGCAGCAGATCGATGATCGCACCCGCCACCGACACATCCAGCCCTGATAACGGCTCGTCTGCGACCAGCAGTGACGGGGCCTTGACGAGAGCGGCGGCGAGCATCGCTCTCTGCGCCTGGCCCCGGCTCAGCTCGTGGCGGAACGACATGAAGGCGCCGACCCCGGGGAGCCTGACCTCGCCAAGGGCGTCGAGCACCCGCCGCTCGATCTCCTCATCGGGCAGGGTGGTGTGGGCGGCGAGCGTCTCGGTGGTCTGCCGGCCGACGACCTCGTCGGGCGCCCAGCTCGCCACGGGGTCCTGGAAGAGGACACCGATCTCGGTCCCCATGACCCTCCGCCACTCGTCGTCGAGCAGCTCGCCCATGAACGTTGTGGCTCGCCGGCGCCGCCGCCGGCGCTCCCCACGGGTGTCCGGCACGCCCCGCTCCCCGGGTGTGGCCCACAGGTCGATCCGCTGCCCTCGGTAGGTGACCGAGCCGCCGATGGCGCAGGCGCCGGTGGCGAGCAACCCGAGCGATCCCAGCATGGTGAGCGTCTTCCCCGACCCCGACTCGCCGACGAGGGCGAGGACCTCACCCTCGGCGACGGTGAAGCTCACCCCGGGGACGGCGAGCAGCCAGCCGGGGCCGAGGGGAGCTCCTGTCACCGGTGAGGTGAGGCCATGGTCGACACCGCGTCTGCCGGCCTCGGCGTCGTAGACGGCGATCCTCAGGTCGCACACCTCAAAGAGCGGCGGGGACACCGATCTCCTCCCCGGCGCCAGCGGCGGCGCTCCCGGCGAGCACGCCACCACCGAGCACCATCCCCACACCGAGCCAGGCCAGGAGGTCGGGTGTCTCGTCGAGGAACAGTGCCGCCCATACCACCGCTGACGCCGGCTCCAGGTACATGATCACGCTCACCGTTGCCACCGCCAGCCGCTCCATTGCCGTCCAGTAGACCCACCCGGCAACACCGGTGAGCAGCACACCAAGAATGACAAGCTCGACCCAGGAGTCGCCCAACGTGGTCGCGGCTTGCAACGCAACCGGGGTCAGCACGAGCGCGGCAACACCCAGCTGGCCGGTGGCGACGGTGAGCCCTCCCAGATGGGCGGCGGCCGGTTTGGCGACGAGCATGATGGCGGCCAGGCTCAGCCCGCTGACGACGGCGGCGGCCAGCCCGAGCGGGCTCGCCTCCCCACCCGGTCTGACAACGGCCATCACCCCGGCGAGCGCAACCGCCAGCCCCACATAGGTGCGCAGCGCCGGGCGCTCCCCCAACACCCGTGGCGCCAGCGCAGACGCCAGCACCGGTCCGAGGTACAGGACGGCGAGCGAGACGGCGACGGTTGCCTCCCGCAGCGAGAGGAAGAAGGCCGACCAGTGGATGGCGAGGAGCACCCCGGCGACGGCGACCCGTCCCCGGTACACGTGTGGTAGCCGCAACCGGCCGCCGGCAGCAAGGATGGCCAGCACCACTGCGGCCCCCAACCAGACACGGGCCGCCACAAGCTGCGGCCACGGGACGTCGCCGCGCACGATGAGGGGGATGGCGCCCCACGACACCGCAACACCGGCCAGCAACAATGCAGCTGCGACCGGCGCCCGTGACATCGCCCCAGGATACGGCGGCGCCCCCCCGAGCCGTCCTGCGGACCGTTACAGCGCAAGGTGGTCGGCGTACACCATCCGCACTGCTACCCCACCCGCCCCCGTGGCGGGATCGGGATCCGCCGGGAGCCGCTCCCACTCCTCCACCGCCACCCGCCAGGTCGCACTGGTGCCGGGGCGCCGCGGCGGGAGCGACACCGGGAGCTCGATCTCCCCCGCCCAGGACACGACCGTGCCATCGAAGCCGAGGATGGGCAGGTCCTGGCTGGCAACGGTGCGCCAGCCGAGATCGGTGTCGATCTCGGGGATCTTGCGCTCCAGCCGCACCCGCATCACCCGCGAGGCGCTCAGCAGCTGGGCGAAGGACGGGGTCGCGATGAAGGACCCGAGCCCGCCGGGGACGCCGACCGGTCCCGTCACCACGACCCGCACATGACGACGATCGGTTCGCGCCACGGTGGCGATCCGCTCAGGGGGCAGCGGCACGAAGTCGCACTGCACGACGGGCGACAGGTGGAGCCCGGCAAGGGAGCTCGGCTGGTAGCGGGCAACGCCGAGGCGGACAAACGGCCAGATCGCCGCACCGGGATCGATGGCCACGTCGACGAACCACATCCCACGGTCGGTGGAGAACTCCGGTTGGTAGCCCAGCACCCAGACCGCCGGGTTGCCGGGGACGTCGACAAGGGTGCGGACAACGGGCGGGCCGACGGGACGCCCACCTTCCGGGCGGTCGTCGAGCCCGAACAGATGGACAATGTCGACAAGGGGCAGCAGCGAGCGAGATGCCGGTCCCTGCTGCAGGAACACAGGGTCTGAGCCCCACTGGGAGACGTGGTCGGTGGTGGCGGCGTCGTTTCCGAACGCCAGCACAACGCCGAGCAGCTCGCCGTCGCCTGATGAGTACCACGGTCGGTCCATGTAGAGCCGCAACCCCGAGCGCCGGGTTCGGCGCATGGCAAACGGCTGCTCCGGCTCGGTCTCCTCGAACCAGCGGAACAGCGGCAGCACGTCGCGCACCACCGGCTTGGCCGGTCGTGCCGTGCTTGGGACGTCGATCCGGCGCACCGGGCCGACGACGGACAGATCGTCCGGGGTCGGCACCACCCGCGGGTCGAAGTACTCGCGGTAGCGGGTGGTTGCCCGCATCCGGTAGTCGATGTCCCTGTGTCGCGTGTCGCCGAGCTGGTGGATGGCCTTGTGCAGCCGCAGCACCGTCCCGTCCGGGAGCGGCAGCTCGGCGTCCTGGTTGGCCAGCACGATCAGGTCCTCGTCGTAGCCGACCGTGGTGTTGGCGGCGGCTGCCACCACATCGATGCGGGTTGGGCCCGGCTTGGTGATGTCGTCCACCCACTCGCTCCACGCCGCATCCACGTCGAGCCGCTCCGTGCTCGGGCCGTGCAGATCGACCCCGCCAAACAGGGCGACTGCGGTGTCGCCTGGGAGCCGGAACGGGAGGAGGATTGTCGGGCGCGGCGCCTCGACGGGACGGGGCACGGCGTGGACGAGCCGCATCTCGGTCGCAGGTGTCAGCCACCACAGCCAACCGTCGGCGGCCGCCTCCGCCAGCACGTCGAGGTTGCGCAACACCTCGGGCAGCGAGTGCCACAGCCCGAGCAGATCGAGCTGCGAACGATCGAGGGATGACGACAGCCGCATCCGCAGCTGCTCACCGGGCGGGATCTGGAAACGGATCAACCCACCGTCGAATCGGCCCGCCAGCTGGGCGCCCGACTCGAGGACGATGCGGAACGGTCTCGGCTCGGGCCACTGCCCGGGGTACGGCGCCGTCACGCCCTCGATGGCGAACAGCCAAAACAGGTGGTGGTCGCGGCCGGCATCCGGGAAGACGAGCGACACCCCGGCAGCCATCGGATCGGGCAGATAGGGCAGGACAAGCTGGTCGGTGTCGTGGACGACGTACTGGCCAGGTGTCAAACCGGCGCCGCGCTCCAAGTCGGCTGGGGTGGCCGCATCCGGGATCTCGGCCGTTGGGCTGGTGTGGAAGGCAATGCCGGGTTGGGGCAGTCGGGCCCCCGCTGTGGTCAGGTCGGCGATCGTGGCGTCGAGGAAGGTGCCGGACTCGCGGAGGGCGACGGCAAGCGCCGCTCGCACGTCGGTCGCCGTGGCGCCGCCGATGGCGGCGTCGAACATACCGTGGAACTCAGCTTCGAGCTGGCTGGTCTTCGGCGGGGCGACATGGCGCTGCGAGTCGCTCCGCCACACCAGACCGAGCCCTGGGTGGGCGGCGAGCACCTGAGCGGCGTAGGTCGCAGGCGGCACGATGGTCATGTCGAGCCCGGTCTCGCCGCTCGGTCCCTCCACCCCGGAGCGGACCACCATGGTCAACAGCGATTCGGCTTCGGTGTATGGATGGCGGGGCACCACGACCGGCTCGATCACCGGGTCCCAGCGGAGGAAGGGACGGGGGGTGGTCACCAGGTCGGCGATGAGCGCCACCACGCCGGCGTCGAGCCCGGGCAACCCTGGGTCGGTTGTCGCCGCTGCCGCCAGCGCCGCGGCGTAGATGTCTGGGTCGAGTTGGGTGTCGGTGCGCTCCATCAGCCGGCCACCGCTCGAGGCGTGCTCGGCGAAGGTGGCCTCGATCCGGGTGCGGCGCGACGCTGCCGCGGGGCGGCGACGCTCCCTGCGCTCGGCGAGCCGCTGGCGCACGAGGTGGTCGACGTCCTCGAACCCGGTGGGGGCAAAGGCGGTGAGGTCGAGACCCGGCACGTCCTCTCCCTGGCGCGGGCCGGTGACGGCGGGCGGCCGCAGGACGCAGAGCTCGGTGCGCAGCTCGTCGAGGGCTTGGCGATTCTCCACTCTCCCCGGGACCGTGGTGGCGTCGCGCTCGAGCTCGCCGAGCCGGGACGCCGCGACCTCGCGTACGGCACGGTCGAGAGCGCCCCGCGCATCCCTGGCGGCACCCGTGTCTCCGGCGGCACCCGCATCCCTGGAGGCGGCCGCAGCCACTGCAGGAGCCGGCGGGCCGGCAACGTCGTGGGGAGCGCTGTTGCCGGCGAGATCGACCGTCCAGGCCCTGAAAGCGTAGGCCCGGCCGTACCGCAGCCAGGGCAGCGTCAGCGGCGCCACCCGGCTCGTCACCGACACAGGGTTGACCGGATCGGGGTCGGGGTCGGGGGCGTCGAGAAGCAGTTCCTCGCCGTCCTCGTGCACCACCACCTTGCCGGGGCGGGGGGCGGCAAGCGACCATCCATCCCAGCCCGCCACCACCTCGTGGGTGTAGTAGTCGGCGCCGGCCACGCCGCCGTTTGGGCCGTCGGCCCTGGTGAGGGCGGCCCCCTGGAGAAAGCCGGTGTCGGCGCCGTCGGCCACCACCACCCCCGCCCCCTCCACCTCGACATCGATGCGACGTTGATGGAGCGAGTGCCACTCGGTCGACACGTCGTCCCACACCTCGAGCCGTATCCCCCTGGCGAGGTCCTCGAGGTTGAGCGGCGGGGCGGTGCCGGCCACGACAGCGGCGTCCTTGGCGGGCGCTCCGGTGAGCCGGTCCTGGAGCGCCTCGCCTCGATCGACCCTGGCTAGGGAGAACCCGGTGGCTCGCAGCGTCGGCGGGGCAGACGACATCGGGTCCCCGTTGACCTCGGAGGCGAGCATCCTCGGCAGGGTGCGCACGTACTGCTCCAGCTTGAGCCCCGATGCATCCGGGTCGAGATCGAGCACCCGGAACCGCTCCTCGTCACCGAGCCGGAGCAGCGGCCCGGTGTAGTCGCCGGTAGCAGAGGTGATGAAGAACGCCGTGCCGACGACGGCGCACGCCGTCCACGGCTGGGTGGCGATGGCGTTGTCGAGGTCGGGGACATCGAGCGTTGCCTGGATCTGCACCAGGTCGGTGAGCAACGAGGTGTCGTCGACGTGGACGTCGATGATGAGCCCGATCCGACGCAGCAGCGGCGAAACGTCGCCGAGCATCGACGCCCGCTCGTGGAAGTCCGGCGCCGGTTTGGCCACGGGAACACCCTTGGCGCCGGGGACCGGGGTGGCAACGTACGGGTGCTGCTCCTCCGGACGCTGGTAGAAGCGACGGGTGCGGTGGGCGTCTGCGGTGAGCAACGTCAGCGGTGCGAAACCCCCGGAGGAGAACCCAGAGGTGCCGATACCCTCACCGACGATCCCGCCGCCGCTGATGTCGTCGAGGAACCCTGTGGCCATCCCGTCGAGATCCAGCTCCGGGACGAAGAGCTGAGCGACGGTGAGGCGGCGGCTGAACTGCCCGAGCCCGATCGAGTTCATGACAGACGGGGTGAGGGCGTTGCCCGCCACCGTCGGCGACGCCACAGGCGACGAGAACACGCTCGCCGCCTGGACGAGCAGGGCATGCTGCTGCATCCGGTGCGCCGGGAAGCTGCGCCACGGGACCGCGGTCGGGTCCGGTGTCTGCCACGGCCGCACAACGAGATCGGACGGGAACACCCGGGGCCAGTCGGCGGCGACGACGGCGGCCAGCAGCGGCGTCGCCTGCACCGTGACCGTTGCCCCGCCGCCGTTGCGCCCGAGCAGGGTGAGGGTGCTGTCCGCCAGCCGGTCCGCCCAGTCGACGACGTTGGGGAAGTCGCCCACGACCCCCTCGGCGCCGTCAGGGGTGAGACGGTGGGTGACGAACAGCGACAGGTGGAACGAAGCCGCCGGATCGGCGGTGTGCGGGAGGGCGGTGACGAGGAATGACTCTGTGACCATGATCACGCTCCCGCAAAGGCGGCGCAGTAGTCGGTCCAAGCGGCCGGGGTCGTTACCAGTGGTGTTCCATCCTCGAGGACGCCGAGGACCTGGGCGAGCGTCGGGTCGCCCTTCGAGCCGGCGAGGCGGCGCTCGCAGCTGACCTCGACCGAGAACGAGAACATGAACACCTCGACTTCGATGGTGATCGATGCCCTCCCCACCATCTTGCCGGTCTCGAACTCGTAGGTGAGCGACAGCTCGAGCGTGATCGAGGCCGAGATCAGCCCGAGCACATCGACCTCGCCCCGGATACGGAAGTACCCGGTGAGGGACCCGGCCTCGCCCTCGAGACGCAGGTAGACACCGACCATGACAGACACCGAACCGGACGCGACACCGAGGTTCACCGAAAGGCTGGCGCCGGCCTCGAGCGACATCTCCAGCAGCACCAGCCCCTGCGGTGACAGCCGCAGCCCGACGAACCCACCACCGCCGATGGCCATCACCGTCAGTCGGAAGGGCTTCTCCCTCGTGCAGAAGTAGAACCCGACGGTGAGGGCGTCGCCGAGGAAGGGAACCCTGACGTCGGCGCCGAGGCTGATGTTCTCCAGGCTGAAGACACCGACGGCGACGTTGGGCAGGGCCAGATCGAACCCGGCGGTGATACCGTCGGTGCTGACGTCCACGTAGGGGGGGTCGGAGAAGCCGTCGAAGGGGATGAGCTTCTGCAGCGTCTCGATGAACCCGAGCACGCCCTGCCACTCGATGCCGTTGAAGACGACATCGACCTCGGGCTTGCGACCGGATGCGGCGCGGAAGGCCAGCCGGTCGAAGCGCAGCTTGAGCAGCGACGCATCGGGGAACAGGTTGAGCCCGAAGTCCCGCAGCTCGGCGAGGACGTCGACCCCCACCCCGTCGCTGCCTGAGGCGCGGGCCTCGACGGAGAGCACAAACCCGTCCTTCGGCACGAAGAAGAGCGCCTCGTCCTCCGTCGTCGCCGAAGACGGGAAGTTGGTGAGCTCGGGACGCCACTCGAACCGGGCCCGCACCGTCATGTTCGACGGGTCGAAGCCGTTGACGAAGTCGGCGATGGCGGCGATGGTTTCGGCGATCTCGGCGGCGTCGAGCAGCGGGGCGAGCGCCCCCACCAGCCGCTCCAGCTCCGCCTTGGCCTCGGGGGGGAGCGGCAGGGTGCGCACGGTTGTCTGCAGCGAGGTGACAAGACCGGCGATGGCGGTGAGCAGGCCGGACACGGCGGCCGTGACCGCCGGCAGGTCGCTCGGGGTGTCGAGCGCCATCAGGCTGTCTATGGCGTCATGGAGGTTCTGCAGCTGGGTGGCGTAGGTGGCCTGCACCGCCTCGATCTGGGTCTTGGCCTGGTTGGCCTGGTCGCGCAGCTTGCTCGTCGCCGCCGTGGCGGCGTCGGCGACCAGGCGGTCGACGGCGCGGTCGATGGCGCCCTCGAGGTCGTCGAGGTCGGCGAGGAGGGCGGAGACCTTGTCGAGCTGGTCGGTGATGAACGACGGCGCCTTGTCGAGCCCTGCAATCGCAAGGATGTCAGTGAGCTCGAACAGCCCGAACAGCTTTGGCAACACCCCTGCGAGGAATTGGGCCGGGTCGAAGGCGGAGGCGGGGTTCGGTGGCGTCGTCATCCAGGCGGCATCGCCGACCAGCCCGATCGCTCGGGACAGCCCCCGCACGGGGAGGTCCGGCTGGATGAAGCCGCCCGCCTTGTCCGTGCCGCCACCAAAGGAGATCGATGTCATCGTGTCCAGCGCCAGCAGCACCTGGGATTCGGTGTTCGCACCCTCGAAGCCGTCTGCCAGGTAGGCGGCGGCGTACGACACCGTCACGTTGTTGGCCGCGGGAGCGAGGTGGCGCATCGCAGGAACCACAACGTCGGACTCCTCGAGATGCGGCGCCGCCGTCTGCTCACCCGGGTCGCCAGGGTCTCCGGTGAACCGCAAGGTGACCGTCTCGAACGCGGTGTCGCCGGGGGTGCCGCTCGGCGCCATAGCGATCGACTGCCCCACACCGGGGATGGGGCTCTCCGGGTCGGTGGTGTAGAAGCTGACGATGTCGGTCTTCTCGGTGGCCGAGCCGAGTTTGGCGGCGACGGCAAGGAGCGGGGCCCGCAGGATCACCCTGCGGCCGTCGTGGTCGAGACAGTCGAGGACGAAGCGGTACTTGGCGCCACCCACCATCGGCCAGAACAGATCGTTGCCGTAGATGCCGACACTGCCGGCGACGTCCGGCGGGAACGGCGGGGGCAGCCGGAAGTCGAGATTTGGAGTGACAAGTGGCCGTATGCGCACCTGGATGAGCGGCATCGTCCTGTCAGAGAACGTCTTCACCGGCTCGTTGATCGTGATGAACTTGCGCTGGAAGAGCCGGGCCTCAGGGGAGACGGGCTTCTTGATCTTGCGCTCGGTGATGGTCACAAGGCTGCAGCGGTGGCCAAATGGGAAGAGGTAGTAGGGCTCGACGACCCGCACGTAGTTGTCGCGGCCGCTCGCCGCCTCGTGGTCCCAGGCCTCGATGGCATCGAGACCCATGGCCGAGTACGGCTGGGTCTCCCACCGCCCGTGGAGCTCGAGCCAGGCGCCCAGCGCCGTCAGGTAGAGACGCTCGGCCTCCACGGGTTGCGGCGCCGTGATCGTCGGGTCGGCGCTCTGCCTGACGAGGGTCGTGCGATGCTCGCCGGTGAGCGAGGCGAGGAAGGGGACCACGTCTGGTGCCGGGTCGTCCATGTCGCGCGCCCAGATCGCCCGCACCACCTTCTGCGGGCCGGTCGTCTCGTCGACGGTGACTGTCCCGTCGTCGGCAACGAGGCGCACACCGAGCCGGCTGTGCCACAGCTCGACGCGCTCGGGATCGTGGACGTGGCTCGGGTCGGGCGGGACGGCCTGGGGGACGACGGCGTGGGCGAACCCGCCGAGCAGGCTCGGCGACAGGATGAGCCGGAAGGGGGCCTCGATGGCCGTCTCATTGCTGCGGGGAGGGCGGGGCACCTGACGCCGGCGGGGCACGGTTGGGGGGCGGGGGATGAGGTCGCCAAACCCGAATCCGTCTCGACCCAGGGCGCCACCGCTCAGATCGACGGCCCGCTCCGAGCTGAGCAGGGTGCGGGCGGTGCGCAACGCCGCCGCCGAGGAGATGAGCGAGCGGGCGTCTGGGGCGGGTTTCGCCTCACCCCTACCGAGCGGCGGTGCCAGCACCAGCCCGAGGTCGGTGCGGGCGAGGCGGAGCCCGCCTGGCAAGGTGGCGATGCCAACGACATTGCCGAGCGGGGCAAGCACGAAGCGCCGAGGAAAGGCCCGGGGCAGAGCCAGGGGAGCCACCTGCAGCGGCAGCCGCGACATGGCCGCCAGCACGCCGCCGACGCTGAAGTCGATGCGCTCCCCTGCGGGCACGGCGAAGACGAGCCGTGAGTCGTTTGCCGCCCGCGCCGGGATCGGGACAGGTGTTGGCGGCGGTGGGAACTCCATTTCCGGCTCCGCCGCCTCCAGAAGGTGCTGGAAGGTGTACCGCACCTCGAGCCTGGCGTCATCGGTCGCCGGAATGAGGGCGATCCCGTCGTCGTCGCGGTGCAGCTCCAGGTCGTAGCCGGCGACGTCGAGCACAACGAGGTCGATTGGGCGCAGGATGCGGAAACGGTGCGAAGCCACATCGGGCTCGAGCGGTGGCGGGTTGCCGGGTCCGAGTGGCTCTGGGCCGAACGCGACAATCCTTGTCGCACCATCGCCACGCCTACGACGACCCGCGCCACGCGACGGACGTGTCATCGGTGGACCTCTCTCCCATGGTCCAACCAGGCATTGCATTGCCTAGATCCGGCAGTGTCGCACGCCTCCGCCGCCCTGGCAATGGGGTGTTCCGGGCGGCGTAACGCCAGTTAGGCTCGGTTGGTGCGCGTCTCAACGATCATCCTGCGGGTCAGCGACATGAGCCGGTCGCTGCGGTTCTACCGGGACGCTGTTGGGCTGCTTGTGCTGGCGGAGGGCGCCGAGTTCAGCTTCCTCGACGCCGGATCGGTGCAGGTGGCGCTCAATCAACGGGGCGGCGAGCTGCCTCTTGACACGTCGCTCATCGAGATCGTCCTCGAGGTGGACGACGTCACCGCCACCCACGCCGCTATGACCGGCCGCGGCGTCGCCTTCCGGATCACACCGCGCGAGGTGATGCGCAGCAGCGGGCGGGCGCTCCACGCCGCCGACTTCACGGACCCCGACGGACACGTCCTGTCGATAACGGGTTGGCTCGACGCAACCGAGTGAGCGACCGCTCGGTCCACCCAGGGCGGTGCGTTCTCAGCGCGGCGACGACCGTCCCGGCGGGAGCCCGGACGGTGGGAGCACCCATACGGCCTGGGGAGGATCGATGCCGCGCCTTACGATGAGGGCGCTCCGCCAATCGGCCACCCGCAACGCAAGCTGCTCGAGGATCCCCAGTCGGTGCGGATCCCCGGGGTCGCGTGACCAGCCCCAGGCGTCAGCCAACAGCACGCCGACGGCGGCGGCAAACGACCGCAGCGCCACGAAGATCGCCAGCATGGCGATCACAAAGCTCCCGATACTCGAGACGGAACCACTGACGGCGGCAAAGGCCGCACAGGCCACGACTCCTGCGGCCACATTTCCCGACACCCGGGCCCGCCGCCTTCTCGCCGCCTCGAGCTCGCCGGCGGCGGCCAGGGCCTCCCTCGTTGCGGTGTGGGTGGAGGTCACAACCCAGCCGTTGCCCGCTTCCCTCGACTTGCCGACGACCTCCAGCCGCCAACCACCCGTCGCCGGACCCTGCGCCCGCCGAATACGGTAGATGCCGCCGTCGTAGCCGTCGGCAACCTGGACCCATGCAATGTCGGTCATGTGCGCATTGTGCGGAGCGGGCGTGACTTCTGCAAGGGTCAGGTCGGGGAAGTGGCGGGCGTCACCAAGGTCAGCTCCCCGACCCGGCCCGCCATGCGGCGAACTCGTCGGCGAAGCCGATGATGAGGAGCGGAAGCAAGCCGCCCGTGACCACTCCGGCGGGGGGCAGCACCACGAGCAGCAGGAACGTGTACACAACGGCGCCGGCGACGGCCCCCAGCCGCCAAGCGAACACCTGGGGCACGTCGGGCTCGCGCAGCGTCAGCGCTCCGCCAACGCCAAAACCGGCCGTCGCCCCCAGCACCGGCGACGCCAGACCCACCCCGAGCCCGAGCAGCAGGAGCAGACCCATCGCCCTGAGCACCCGTGCGGCAAACTGCGGGTTGCGGGAGACGACGCCGGTGACGATGAACACGAGCGGCGCCACCACCAGCCCGACTGCGACAAGACCGGTGTCGATGCGAGGCTCCTCGCCGGCTGCGGTGGTGAACGCCGCCGCATACGGGAAGTAGCTGAACGTCATCACAACGGTGCCAAGTGCGAGCGCAAGCCAGTTGCGTCGTCTGATGTCGACGGCGCCGCCAGCCGCGCCCCGCGGCGCCACCTACCCCTTCACCGATCCGGCGGTGAGACCGCGCACGAAGAACCGCTGGAGGGCGAAGAAGACAACGAGCGGCAACACCATGGTGACGAACGCCGCAGCCGGGAGCAGGTTGAGCGCCCCCTCGCCGCGACCCGCAAGATCGGACAACTCGACGGTGAGCACCCGGCTGTCCGGGTCGAAGCCGAGGAAGACAAGCGCCACCAGGAAGTCGTTCCACACCCAGAGAAACTGGAAGATGGCGAACGACGCCAGCACCGGCACCGATAGCGGCACCACCAGCTGGGTGAAGATCTTGAAGTGGTCGGCGCCGTCGATCTTGGCGGACTCGATGATCGACGACGGCAGCGACCCCATGTAGTTGCGCAAGAGGTACACGGCGAGCGGCAACCCGAACCCGGCGTGAGCCAGCCAGACGGCGGGAAACGTCCCGTTGAGCTCGAACCTCGTGTAGATGCGGAGGATCGGGATCAGCGCCATCTGCAGCGGGACGACGAGCAGACCGACAACAGCGACGAAGATGAGGTTCCGTCCTGGGAACTCCATCCAGGCGAACGCATAGGCGGCAAAGGCGGCGACGGTGATCGGGATCACCACGGACGGGATGGTGACGGCCAGGCTGTTGGCGAATGCGTTGGAGAACCCAGACTCGAGGACCCGCGAGTAGTTCTGGATGGTCCAGGCTGCCGAGTTGAAGAGGTCGCCAAAGACGGTCCACCAGCCGGATGCCCGGATCGAGCTCGGCTCGCGGAACGAGTTGATCAGCAGGCCGAGCGATGGCACCGTCCACAGGAGTGCGATGAGGGCGACCCCGAGAAGGGCGGGCGTGCGGCGCGGGGTGCGCCGCCGCTTTGGTGCCGCCGCCGGGACGGCAACCTGGGGAGCGGTTTCGCCTGTCACGCTCATCTCGTCGCCTCCTGCTCCCGGAACCTCCTGATGTTCACGACGAGGATGGGGATGACGGCGATGAAGAGGATGACGGCCAGCGCCGCCCCCATACCGTCGTTGTTGAAGGTGAAGAACTCGGTGACCATCTGCTGTGCCACCACCGACGTTCCTTCCCTCCCCCCGGTCATCACGTAGACGATGTCGAAGACCTTCCAGGTGGTGATGAGGATCGTGGTCCACACCACCACCAGGGTCGAGGCGATCGATGGCACCGTGATGCGTGAGAAGACTTGCCACTCGTTGGCGCCGTCGATCCGCGAGGCCTCGAGGAGTTCGTCAGGCACCGCCTTGATCGCCGACGACAGGATGACCATGGCAAACCCCGTTTGCAGCCACACCAGGATCACCATCAGGAAGAGGTTGTTCCACAACGGCACCGCCAGCCAGTCGATCGGCTGTTGCCCGAGCGCAACCTTTATGGCGTTGAAGATCCCGATCTGGTCGCCGAACCCCTCTGGGCGGAACCGGTAGATGAAGGTCCACACGACGGAGGCGCCGACGAACGAGATCGCCATCGGGAGGAACAGCAGCGACTTTGCTGCCGCCTCGGAACGGCGCGGTAGCCTGTCCGCCAGGGCGGCGAACGCAAGCCCGATGACGACGGCAGCCGCGGGCACGAGCAGCACCCAGGCAAGGCTGTTGCGTATCGCCGAAAGGTAAGCGGACTCGGTGAAGATGCGCTGGTAGTTGGCCAACCCGACGAACTCGTCGCCGGCGTCGTTCTGCAAGCTGAGGATGAACGTGTTGACCGCCGGGTAGATGAGGTAGAAGCCAAGGAGCACCATCGCAGGACCGGCGAAGGCGAAGGGACGCACCCCCGCGGCGGCTCGCGACGGGAGGGCGCTCACCAGGCGGTCCATCCCCCAGTACAGGACCCACACCCCGACAACACCGACCACAAGGGCGACACCCACCTGGACGACCTTGTTGACGTCGCGCCGCTGCAGGAACTCGAAGGTGAAGAAGAAGACAACGAGGACCGCAGGCACGACGAGGGCGCTCAGGATCCGCAGCGCCCACACCTGTGGCGTGTTCTCCGTGGCCCCGGCCTCTTCGAGAGGAGCCGCCCGCACGGGAGCCGCCTGTTCGGGATCGATCGGCGGTGTCGCCACCTTCCACTCCTTCCCACACGAGAGTCGTGTGACCGAGACGATAACCGAGGAGCGCCGAGCGCGTCGGCTCGGATAGCGGAGGAGGGGTGGTCGTAGCGACCACCCCTCCTCCTTGTCTGTCGTTGTCGACTGTCTGGCGGATCAGCCGGTCGGCCAGCTGGCCTCGATGGTGTCGATCGTCTCCTGGGTGGCCGCGCCTCGGGCCCAGGCGATCACGCCGTCCCAGAACGTCCGCTGACCCACCTCTGGCGGCATCAGGTCGGAGCCGTCGAACACGAACGTGTTGGCGGCGAGCGCCGCGGTGATCGCCGTGGCGAACGTCTTGGCCGAATCGCTCTCGTAGCAGTTCGGGTCGACGTCCTTGTGACCAGGCAGCCGCTCCACGCCTGCCACGCCGTGGCCGCCGTGCATCGAAACGCCCCCACCGGAGGCAGAGGCCAGGGTGCACTGCCAGTCAGGGCTGATCCAGTCCTGGATGGCGGCAGCGATCTCGGGACGGTTCTCGAACACGATGATCGTGTCACCGCCACCCATCGCACCGGTGTTGCCATCGATGGTGGGGAAGGCGAACACGCCGATCTCCTCCTCCTCACCCTCCTCGTAACCAGGAGCCTGGGTGAAGAAGTTGGCGATGAACGAGCCCTGCTTGATCATCAGGCAGCCGGGCGCCGGATCGTCGAACAGCGGGCCAGGCGAGTCCTCGAAGAAGGTGCTGGCGGCGCCTTCGGCTCCACCAAGGACAAAGCCCTCACCGAACATGATCTCACCGAACGTGTCGAAGGCCTGGGCCACAGACGGATCGTTGAACGGGATCTCGTGTGTGTACCACTGGGCGTACTTCTCCGAGCCCTGCTGGCGGACGTAGATGTCCTCCAGCCAGTCGGTGCCGGGCCAACCGGAGGCGGTGCCGGACTCCAGCCCGAAGCACCACGGGGTGAGCCCGTCGGCCACGACCTGCTCGGACAGGGCGACGAGGTCCTCGTAGGTCTCGGGGATCTCGTAGCCGTTGGCCTCAAAGGTCGGCTGGTGGTAGAAGACGATGGACTTGAAGTTGGGGAACCAGGGGATCCCGTAGTGCTTCCCGTCGGCGCAGACACCAAGATCCATCCAGTACTTGGAGTGGTTGGTCTCCATCTCGGCGATGTCGAAGCCCATGTCCTCGAGCGACACCAGCGCACCCTCGTCTGCAAACGTACAGATGGATGACGGCTGCGGGGTGAAGGCGACGGCCGGCGGATCGCCGCCGTCAACCCGGATCCGCAGCTGCTCCTCGAACTCTGCAACACCCGTGTACGTGATGTTGGATCCGGTGTCCTCGTTGTAGGCATTGAGGAACCCGGTGATGGCGTCGCCCTCGACCCCGGTCGGGGCACCAAACAGGTTGAACTCGGCTGCTACGCCGCCTGCGGCGGACGTGGTGGTGCCACCGTCGTCGCCGCCACCGTCGTCTGCTGCATCATCGTCGCCACCACAAGCGGCCACGACCATCGCAAAGACGACAAGCAGCATCAGCCACTTGGCTTGCTTCATTGATCTCTCCTCCATCGGTGAGTGGTCTCGACAAGAGACGCTCGTCGCCACCCGTCGCCGGGCGGTTCCAGACAGAGTAACGGTCTCGCAAGGTCCGCACCATTCATAGGGCCGGCGCCCGGCAGTACGCTGGAGGCGCCGCCGCCTCAGGAGGACGCCATGCGCATCGCCGTGATCGGAGCCGGTCGGGTGGGTTCGACGCTCGGGGCCCGTTGCAGCGCTGCCGGGCACGACGTCCTCTACGGTGTGCGCAATCCCGACGACCCCAAGTACGAGGGTCTCGAGGTCGAGACGGTGGCCGAGGCCATCGAAGGGACGGAGGTGGTCCTGCTCGCCGTGCCATGGCCTGCAGTGCGGGACGCCGTTGCCGACCTCGGCGATGTGGGGGACCGGGTCGTCATCGACGCCACCAACCCGCTTTCCCCGGACCTCCGCACGCACGAACGGCACCCCGAGCTGTCAGGGGCGGAGCAGATCGCCGCATGGCTCGAGGGAGGCCGGCTGGTCAAGGCCTTCAACACCACCGGGTCTGGCAACATGGCCGACCCGGGGTACCCGGGTGGCGTGCCCCTAATGCTGGTCGCAGGCGACGACCCAGAGGCAAAACGGGTGGCGCTGGCTCTGGCGACCGACATCGGTTTTGACGCCGTCGACGCCGGAACCCTCGCCGCCTCTCGCGACCTCGAACACGTCGCCACCTTGTGGATCCGTCTCGCTTACGGGTTGGGGCACGGGCCGGACATCGCCTTCAGCCTGCTCCGGCGCTGACGGTCGGGCGTGGTGTGAGCGGCAACCGGCTGGTGACCCTCGCCGAAGCATGTGTTGTGGTGATCGCCCTTGCCGGGGTCGGGGCCGTCGCCCTGGTCGGAGGGGACCGCGGACAAGACGTCGGGCTCGGGCACGAACCGCCCGACCCCGCCAGCGTCTACGACCCGGTGCGATCGGGCGAGATCCTGCCCGAGGGCTACCGCAGAGGTCTCGACCGCGACCAGATCCTCCCCGTGTACGAGCCGGTGTTCACCTCAGCGACCGATGTGGCATGGCCCGGAGAGATGCTCGTCATCGGCGTCGCCGGGACGGACACCGCCAAGGCGTACCCGGTGACGCATCTCAACTCGCGAGAGATGGTCATCGACTGGCTGGACGGGATCCCGATCCTCGTCACCTGGTGACCGCTGTGTGCGACGGCGATGGTCCATCGCCGCGAGCTCCACGGGCGGCCCGTTGGTTTTGGCATCCAGGGAGATCTCTACGGCAACGCGATGACGTGGTGGGACCACGACACCGGCTCGGTGTGGAGCCAACCCCTGGGCGAGGCCATCCTCGGCCCGCTGCGGGGTGAGCGGCTCGAGCTGCTGGCGTCGACGCTGACCACATGGGATGCATGGCAGGCGACCTACCCGGAGACGCTCGCCCTCGACGTGCCCGGGTGGGCGACCGGGTTCCGTCTCAACGACATGGCCGTCGTGGTCGACCTCGGCGCCGAGACCGTCGCCTATGGCTACCCCGCGCTGCGGCGGGCCGGCGTCGTCAACGACGTCGTCGCCGCGTTGGAGATCGCCGTTGTCGTCGACCCGGAGGACCCCGACCGCTGGGTCGTGTTCAGCCGCCGGCTCGACGACTCGGTTGTCGTGTTGAAGACGACCCCAGAAGGGCTCGTTGACACCGTCTCAGGGACCGTGTTCGACGCCACCGTCGGGACCGGACGGTCGGGATCGCTCTCGGGGCAAGCACTCGACAGGCTCCCAGCGTTCACGATGTTCCCTGAGGACTACGCCGCGCTTTTCCCCGATGGGCGCACCTGGCCGTGACGCATGCGCACAGCCCGACCGCTCGACGGCTACGGCCGGTTGCCCGGCCAGTCCATGGTCACTGCGCCCGACTCCAGGATCGAGATGTGACCGTCTGCCGGCCGCAACCACAGCTCCGATCGTTGACAGGCGACGTACCAGCCACTCCGTATGCGCCGGCGGCACAACTCGATCCTGATCACCCCGTATTCGGACCGGCTGCGCAGCCTGGATCAGCCGCGCAGCTCGTCCAGCTCCGCCTGCGTAACCTCTCCTGGCAGCTTTCCGACGATGATCATGGCAAGCACCTCGTCCATGGTGACGTCCGTCTTGTTGACGGTGCCAACCAGCTTGCCCTGGAGCATGACGCTGATCCGGTCCGCCAGGTCGAACACGTCGTGGATGTCGTGGCTGATGAGGAAGATGCCGATCCCCTCCGCCTTGAGCTGCTTGATGAGCTCGGCGACCTGCGCCGTCTCGGCTGGACCGAGCGCTGCCGTCGGCTCGTCCATGATGAGGATCCTGGCGTTGAAGTGCACTGCCCGTGCGATCGCAACCGATTGCCGCTGACCGCCTGACAGCGACTTCACCGGCACCTTGAAGTTGCGGAATTTCGGGTTGAGCCGACCCATCACCTTGCGGGCGGCGTCCTCCATGGCGTTGTCGTCGAGGGTGCCGAACCGGGTGGTCAGCTCCCGACCGAGGAACATGTTGGCCGGGGCGTCGATGTTCTCGGCAAGCGCAAGCGTCTGGTAGATCGTCTCGATCGCATAGTGCTTGGCGTCGCGGGGGGTATCGATCTGCGCCCGGTCGCCACCGATGTAGATCTCTCCGGAGTCGGCCCTGTGGGCGCCGGAGAGGGTCTTGATGAGGGTGGTCTTGCCGGCGCCGTTGCCGCCCACGAGGGCCACAACCTCACCCGGGCACAGGTCGACGGAGACACCGTCGACGGCGTGCACCCCACCGAAGGCGACCCGGATGTCGCGCGTCTCGACGAGCGGCACCCGTGTCATGGTTTCCTGGGTCACGAGCTCGCCCTCCTGCGGTAGATCGAGTCGATCGCAACCGCAACCACAAGGACAACGCCGACGGCGATGTCCTGGAGCGGGGCGTCGACACCAACGAGCACCATGCCGGACTGCAACGACTGCATGACGAGCGCACCGAGGATGGCGCCGGGGATGGTGCCGACACCACCGGCGAGCGACGTCCCGCCGATGACGGCGGCGGCGATCACGTACAGCTCCGTCAGCGTGCCGAGACCGCTGACGGCGGCGTTAAGACGGGCCACCTGCACCGCCGCACCGATGGCGACGAGGACCCCCATCAACGTGAACGCCTTGACGATGGTCGTCTTGGTCTTGATACCGCCGAGCTCGGCGGCCTCAGGATTGCCCCCGATGGCGAACACATAGCGGCCGAAGCGGACACGGGTGGCGATGAACGTCATCACAAGCAAGACACCCATGGCGATGAGCACGGGGTTGGCCAGACCGAACGGGATGCTGGCGCCGCCGGCGGGGAACTCCTTGCCGGCAGCGGTGAACCGCTCTCGTGCCACCTGCTCGGGCAGGTTGTAGCGGTTGAGGTAGAAAACGGCAAGGAGCACGACGCCGCAGCCGATCGCGCCGATTGCGATCTCCGCCCAGCGGGGCCGCATCGCAAAGCCAAACGTGCGTCGCTTGCGTCTGCCGTTGATCAGCAGGCCGACGATGCCGGCGCAGGCGACAAGACCCACCACCCAGCTCCACAACCCGCCGATGTTGCCCCGCGAGCCGCCACCGAGCAGCTGGAACGTCGAGTCCATCGGTGCGATGGTGCGCCCGCTCGCCATCGCCCACGCCACGCCGCGCCAGACGAGGAGCCCGCCGAGTGTGACGATGAAAGAGGGAACCCCGGCGTAGGCCACGACGAACCCCTGGAATGCGCCGAGCACGGCGCCAAGCGCGATCCCGGCAGCGAGGGCGATGACCCATGTCAGCGGGTGGTCGAACCCCAGCCAGTCAGGAAGGATCTCCGCCTGGAGCAGCGCCATCGCCATCCCGACGACGGCCAGCATCGAGCCAACGGAGAGGTCGATGTTGCGGGAGACGATGACCAGCACCATCCCCGTGGCCATGATGGCGACGGCAGAGGTCTGCACCGACAGGTTCCACAGGTTGCGGGGCGTGAGGAACGTGCCGCCGGACCAGATCTGGAAGCCGATCCAGATCACCGCCAGCGCCGCCAACATGCCGAGGAGGCGGGTGTCGATCTCGGTCGCCCGCAGCATGCCGGCAAAGGATCTGGGGGCCTGCTCCTCGGTCGATCCCGCCGTAGCCGTCGGCGCCTCAGTCACCGCCACGTCGTCCCTCCCATCCTGTAGTCAACGCGCACCGCGCCCACGAGATGTTCGTGGGCGCGGTGCGCGTCGGTCAAGCGATGCTCATTCGAGCGCGTTTACACGGCGAGTTCACCTTCTTCGTCGGCGGGGGGGTCGCCGTGTTCGACTGCGACGGGGACGCCATGCCGGACGTGTACCTGGCAGGGGGAACCAACCGGGCGTCGCTGTACCGCAACGCCAGCACCCCCGGCGGCGAGTTGCGTTTCGCCGCAGACGGCGATGCGGCCACCACTCTCACCGGTGTGACCGGCGCCTACCCGCTCGACATCGACGCAGACGGCAACACCGATCTCGCCGTGCTGCGGCTCGGGGAGAACGTGGTCCTGCGCGGCCATGGAGATTGCCGCTTCACCCGCGCCAACGAGGAGTGGGGTATCGACGGGGGCGAGGTGTGGACCGCGGCGTTCAGTGCGACCTGGGAGGGAGACAACGCACTGCCGACCCTCGCCTTCGGGGGCTACGTGGCGGTAGACACCGGCGGGAACCGGACCGGCGGCTGCTCGGACAACGTGCTGCTCAGACCGGACGGAATGCGCTATGCGGACCCGGTACCGCTCACCCCGAGCCTGTGCACGCTGTCGATGCTCTTCAGCGACTGGAGCCGCACCGGTCAGCGCGACCTGCGCATCACCAACGACCGCCAGTACTACCGAGACGGTGAGGAGCAGTTGTGGCGCATCGCCGATGGGGAAGCTCCCCGTCTCTACACCAGGGAGGAGGGGTGGCAGGAGCTGAAGGTGTGGGGAATGGGCATCGCCAGCCATGACGTCACCGGCGACGGGCTTCCCGAGGTGTATCTGACCAGCATGGGTGACAACAAGCTGCAGTCGCTCACCGCAGGGGCGGCGCAGCCCCGCTACGGCGACATCGCCTTCCGGAGCGGCGTCACCGCCCACCGCCCCTACACCGGAGACAACCTGCGGCCCTCAACGGCTTGGCACGCCGAGTTCCAGGACGTCAACAACGACGGATTCGTCGATCTGTACGTCGCCAAAGGCAACGTCGATGCGATGCCGGAATTCGCCGCTGCCGACCCCAACAACCTCCTGCTCGGCCAGGCCGATGCGACCTTCGTCGAGGGCGCCGAGGCGGCTGGGATCGTGAGCTTCACCACGACAAGGGGAGCCGCCCTCGCCGACTTCAACCTCGACGGGATGCTCGACCTCATCGAGGTGAACCGCAGGGAGAACGTTGCGGTGTGGCGCAACGTTGGGTGGGGCGATGCGGCGACACCGGCACCGATGGGGAACTGGCTCGGGATCCGCCTCGAGCAGGACGGGTCAAACCGGGATGCGATCGGGGCCTGGCTCGAGGTGAGGGTCGGCGACCGGACGACGTGGAAGGAGCTGACGGTCGGCGGCGGGCACGCCGGTGGGCCGCTCGGGTGGGTCCATGCGGGGCTTGGCGACGCCGACGGGGCCGAGGTCAGGGTGCAATGGCCAGACGGAGAGGTGGGGCCGTGGATGGAGATCGACGCCAACAAGTTCGTCACCATCGCCCGCGGCGCCGCGACGCCTGTGCCGTGGCCGGTCGCCGAGGACTGACGGGGTGACGGTGCGGCCGCGGCTGGCCGAGGTGGTGCTGCCCGACTTCGGGACCCCCGCCGCCATGCCCGAAATCCCGCGGGACGTGTACGCCGCCCGTCTCGACCGTCTTCGCAGCCGGGCCATCGACGCCGACTACGACCGCATCGTCGTATACGCCGACCGCGAGCACAGCGCCAACCTCGCCTACCTCACCGGTTTCGACCCCCGCTTCGAGGAGGCGGTTCTGGTCGTCGCTGCAGATGGCGATCCGGCCATCCTCGTCGGCAACGAGTGCTGGGGCATGGCGGGTGCGGCGCCAGTGCCGTTGCGGCGACACCTGTGCCAAGACCTCAGCCTGCCGGGCCAGCCACGCAACCGCTCCCAGCCGCTGGCCACGGTGCTCTCCACCGAGGGCATCTCCAGCGGGGCCAGGGTCGGTGTCGTGGGGTGGAAGACATACGCCCGCCCCGAGATGAGCGATCTGCCCAGCTATCTCATTGACGAGATGCGCAACCTCGTCGGGATCTCGGGTGCCGTGACAAACGCCACGGGGCTGCTCATCGACGCCGCGGACGGTCTGCGGGTGATCAACGAGGTCGAGCAGCTCGCCTACTTCGAGTGGGCCGCCAGCCACACCTCGCAAGGGGTGAGACGGCTGCTCGGCGGGCTCCGTCCAGGGTTGAGCGAGCGCGAGGCGGTGGCGCTGCTTGGCTGGAACGGCGCCCCGCTGTCGTGTCACCTGATGCTGACCGCAGGAGAGCGGGCCGGTCTGGGGTTGCTCAGCCCTGGCGACCGCACCATGGAGCAAGGGGACCGCTTCACCGTCGCCTTTGGCATCTGGGGGGCGCTCAACTGCCGGGCCGGGTTCCTCGTGGAGGACGCCGCAGGGTTGCCGCCCACCATCGCAGACTATGTCGATCGTCTGGTGGCGCCGTACTTTGCCGCCATCGCCGAGTGGTACGAGGCGCTCCACGTCGGCCAGACCGGCGGCGTGCTCCACGAGATCGTGGCGAACCGGCTCGGTGACCCCTTTTTTGGGATCTTCCTCAACCCTGGGCACCAGATCCACCTGGACGAGTGGGTCAACTCGCCGGTGGCGCCCGGTTCCTCCATCCCGCTTCGCTCAGGGATGGCGCTGCAGGTCGATGTGATCCCGGCGACCGGGACGGAGTACTTCACCACCAACATCGAGGACGGCGTCGCCATCGCCGACGCCGCGTTGCGCAGCCAGCTCGCCGCCCTCTACCCGGATGCCTGGGACCGCATCGAGGCCCGTCGTCGCTTCATGCGGGAGTCGCTCGGCATAGCCGTAGGCGACGACGTCCTCCCGCTGTCAAACCTCCCGGCCTTCCTCCCGCCGTTCCTCCTCAGACCCGACCGGGCGATGACGCTGGCCGGCTGAGCTCATCCGGCGGCGGCGACGATGGCGTCGATCACCGCCATGTTCGCCACGGAGTCCTCCGGCGGGACGGGCACCGGGTGGCCGCCAACAACGGCGGCGGCGAACGCCTCGGCCTGGGCGGCGTACGGGTCCTTGGGCGGGAACACGATGGTCTCCGTGTCAGGTGCCAACGGCGGGTCGCCGCCCGAGGTGAGGAACACCCTGGTGGGCAGGTGGGGCGGGATGTTGAACGGGATGGCGATCTCGATGCGGCCCGCGGTCCCGACGATGTGCACCCGCTGGTCGTCCTCGGTGCGGATGGCGCACGTGAACGTGGCGTGCCCGTCGCCAAAGCGGAGCATGGCCGAGGTGAGGATGTCGACACCCGAGGTCGGGTCACGCCTGATGGTCGCTTGCACCGAGGTCGGCTCACCACCGAACAGCATCCGTGACAGGTTGATGTTGTAGCAACCGATGTCCATCAACGCCCCACCGCCATACTCGGCGATGTTGCGGATGTTTGCCGGGTCGTCGTTGTAGTACGAGAACCAGCTCTGCACGGACTGAAGCTCGCCGATGACACCGGCGTCGACCAGCTGTCGCACCCGTAGCCACGAAGGGTGGAGCCGGTACATGAACGCCTCCATGAGCATCACCCCGGATGTTGCGCAGGCGTCCGCCATCTCTCGGGCCTGGGCGGCGTTCATGGCGAGCGGCTTCTCGCACAGGACGTGCTTGCCGGCGGCGGCGGCGGCCATCGTCCACTCGGCGTGGAGGTGGTTGGGAAGCGGGATGTAGACGGCGTCGACGTTCGGGTCCGCAAGCAACGCCGCATACCCGTCGTGGGCGGTGGGGATGCCGTGCTCTGCGGCCACCTCGCCGGCTCGACCCGTCTCTCGTGAGGCGATCGCCACCACCTCGCACCCTGCGGCGGTCTTGATCCCTGGGATCACCTTCTCCCGCCCGATCCTTGCGGTGCTGAGCACCCCGAAGCGCAACGTCACCGTGGTCCCCTCTCCTTGCGGAACGGCCCGATGATGGCAGCATCGAGCCGCACCGGCAGCCGAGGCTGTGCTTGGGTTGTGGCCCGGGGTTGTGGCCTGGGAGTGGTGCCTCAAGGGCCGCAAGGGCACCACTCCCAGACGACCTGGGTCGGGTGTCGCAATGCATCGCCTTCGCATGGGCACCACCGGAAGCGGTGGGAGTCGCGGCCAGACAGCGTGCCCTTTGCGTTGGCGAGCCGCACCCGACACGTCGGGTGGGTGCGGTCCAGCCCACCAGGTTTGACACACGGGCCATGCAGAACTTACAGGGTCGCTCGGCCCATTTGCCGGGGTATCCTCGGCTGAGCCGGCCGGGAACCGCCATGACCGCGCACAACGACACGCAACCCGCTCTCGTGACAACCGCGCTCGCCCTCGAGCTCAAGCGACGTGGACTCACGTGGGACCCGGTGCCTGGCGACTCCTTCTGCATACCGGATCGGGGGCTGGACGGGCAGGTGTTCGCCATAAGCGAGATGGTCGTCGAGGTACGCCGCACCGCCGGGGGTGAGGTCGAGCTCGCCTTCAATGGGACGGTTGAGTGGGCTCTGGATGCGATCGTCAAGACCGAGGTGGTGTGGCTGCCGACCGAGGGCCAGCTGCGCACCGTGCTCGGAGACGACTTCATCGCCCTCTACTCGGACGACGCCGGGTACGGTTGCGTCGCCAGGGTCGGCGGGGAGCCAACCACATTCACGGCGCCGACCCCGGCCGATGCGTACGGTCTGGCTGTGCTCGCCCAGCTTGCGGCCTGAACCTCGCCACCGCTCCGTGACCGTCCTACGCGTCACGGGCTCCAGTCGGCGAAGGTGTCGATCATGAGCCGGACGTCCGAGCCAAACGGGTAGCGCACGGGACTGGTGCATCCAGCCGCCATGTACTCGGCAACCTTGGCCCCGCACTCATCCGGTGTACCGGATGCGCTGATCAGCTGGACGACGTTGGATGAGACGTGTCGGGACGCCTCGACCGGCTGATCGTGGCTTGCCGACCGACTCGAAACCCCCGTTTCCGGCGCCGCACGCTGCGGTCCGAGCGCCTGACCGGGATCGGGCCGGAGAACGGCTGAGCTCTCAGCCGTTCTCCGCTGCTCCGTGACCGTCGGCTTGCGCCGGCAGACGATGCGCCTTCACCCTACGGTCCGCTTACGTCGGGTGCTGATCCACACGGTCACGGCGCCACACGTCATGAGCAGGATCGCCGCCTCGAGCAGACCACCGATGGTGGCACCGGTGTATGGCAGGTGCGGCGGGGGGGTGTATGGCGTGTTGGGTACTCCGTAGTAGTGGGCGTCGTCGCTGTCTGGGCCAGACTGGCTGGAGTCCGCCGTCGCCGTGTTGGCGTGCTGCCGCATGACCATCGGCGTCGAGATGACGCACTCGAACGAGTCACCAGGAGCCAGCGACACCGGGACCACACACCCCGACGTGTCATAGTCCGAGTCCGTCAACGTGATCCCAGACAAGGTGACGTCGCCGGTGTTGGTGACGACAAACTTGAACTGGACAGCCGAGCCCTCTTTCACGAGTGGGCCAGGAGCCGTATCGGCATCCACGAACGTCGTGCCTCCATCGACCGAGACGAACTTCTCGACATCGATCGACGGGTACTGGTTGTCGGGGACGTCTACGTCTGCGCACACCTCGCCGGCGCCACCGGCGCCGTCATCGACACACGCAGTGTTGGCGTAGTGACCGGCGTCGATGTCGGCCTGGGTGACCGTGTGCGTCGCCGTACACG